>Ga0209726_10005080_pt1 | contig 16271 bp, 13 predicted proteins | sample Subgrocontami54m_FD_187453 | JGI IMG/M metagenome (GOLD analysis project Ga0209726, IMG submission 187453) | Subsurface groundwater microbial communities from S. Glens Falls, New York, USA - GMW46 contaminated, 5.4 m (SPAdes) (version 3) | ecosystem: Environmental > Aquatic > Deep subsurface >... | reverse complement strand
TCATTGGCGTATCTCCTTCTTGGGTTTTTGTATGATTGTTTAGGACACCCCAAGATACGGATGCGCCGCTTTATTTTCTACCCGATCCAAACCGGATCAGAGTTTACACACCTTTTCAATATAACTCCATTTCGCCGACATCCGTGCGTTTCCGGCTGGTGCTCACCCGGGCGTCATCCGACTGAAGATTATTCCCCAAACGATTGAAATACTCCACCCAATCCTGGAAAAACATCTCGCCAACCTTCAGCGTCAGAACATCGAAGGGTGCCTGGTGATTATTGACAACTGGAAAGTGAGAATAAAGCGAAAGTAGTCACCGATGCAGCAGGGATGTCCGATTACGAATCGGGCTCTACGGCATCAACCCGTACCGCTTGATTTTCTTGGAGAGCGTGGCTCTGTCGATGTTCAGCTTTTCGGCGGCATGGGTGATGTTACTGTATCTTCCTCACCAATGCCATCTTGCTTTTTCAAACCAATCTTCGTATCATTCTTCTGACTGGTGACCATTGAGAGGATTGACAATGAAATTCAAGATCGTGCTGGAGAAAGATGAGGATGACCGGTTCGTGGCGACCTGTCCATCGCTGCCCGGATGCATCTCGCAAGGAAAGTCTGAACGACAAGCGATCAAGAACATGCGGGAGGCGATTCACCTTCACATCAAAGCATTGGCAGAGGATGGCATCCCTTTGAAGTCGCGCGGGAATAAGAAGGAAATTCTTGTTTCCGTAGCACTATGAGCAAGCCTTCTCTTGCTTTTAGGATAAAATCGTCATATCATTTTGGAATTGTAGTTTTACCGTATTATATTGAAAAGAAACAATTATGTCCATACAAGAACTTTTTCGCGAAATACAGTCATTATCGGAACGCGAACGAGAAGATTTATTGCTAAGAATCCTTCTCGAGCCTAAGATCACTGAAGAACTCGACCGGATAGGCTATTTACGCCTCACAGAGCGCGCGCTCGATTTCTGGAATGACCCACGCGAGGATATCTACCAAGACTACGTAAAGTAGATGAATCGTGGCGATATCATCCTTATTAATTTCCCCTTCACTATTCCCGCCCTCTCAAAAGTTCGGCCCGCCGTGGTTATCACTATCACCGATGATCGTTTCCACGATATTGTTGTCTGTGCCATCAGTTCTGTCGTGCCTGAACATCCATCACGACATGATATGATACTTCGTACAACGGAACCGGATTTTGCCCAAACAGGTCTCCGGGCTGATTCAGTTGTGAAGATGGATCGCATTGCAACACTTCGTCGAGCGGATGTCATCACAACAATTGGCAAATGTTCACCCAAGCTGTGGCAAATGATTGCGGATTCGTTTCGCAATCTCGTAGCTTAAAAAGTCTTACGAGCTTTTCAACCCGTACCGCTTGATTTTCTTGGAGAGCGTGGCTCTGTCGATGTTCAGCTTCTCGGCGGCATGGGAGATGTTTCCCTGGCTCTGTTTGAGAGCTTCTACAATGAGCGATTTTTCATAGGAAACGGTGGTACCCTTGAGGGTTGACGCATCTGAGAAGTGGCTTGATGGATATGAGCTATGTGATGTGCGATGTGCGCCCTCAGAAAGAGAATGCAGCAGCGTGAGAACTTGGAGATGGTCTATGGTATCGTCATCGGAAAAGATGGCAAGGGTCTCGACGACGTGCTTGAGCTCGCGGACATTGCCTCGCCATTCTTGCTGCTGAAGCGTTTCCAGAGCGGCATCGGTAAAATGCTTCTCGCCAATTTGCCGATCGAGGCAAAATTGCTTCAAAGAATGTCGTGCGAGCGGCGGTATGTCTTCTCTCCGCTCTCGAAGGGGCGAGATAAATAGCGTCACTCCGCGCAATCGATAGAACAAATCTTCTCGAAATCTTCCAAGTCGAATCTCCTCACCGAGATTCTTGTTCGTCGCGGCGAGGAACCGCACGTCGACCTTCACTGTCTCTGTACCTCCCACCGCACACACTTCCTTTGTCTCGAGCGCACGGAGAATTTTCGCTTGCATGCCTAAGCTCATATCGCCGATTTCATCGAGAAATAACGTCCCATGATCCGCTGCCTGGAATTTTCCAATCTTATCCGTCACCGCACCCGTGAAGGATCCCCGCTTATGGCCGAAAAGCTCGCTTTCAATCAGCTCGTGCGGAACGGCTGCGGAATTTACTTCGACAATCGTCTTCCGTGCCGAAAGCTGATGGATGACCTTTGCCAATAAATCCTTTCCCGTGCCGTTCTCACCTGTGATGAGCACGGGTACCTCGAGTTTTGCAACACGGCTTGCCGCAGCGTACACCTTGCGGAGAGCATCACTTACACCAATAACTCCAAATCGTGCCATCATGTCTTCGACAAGAACTTGCTGACTCTTTTCAAGTCGAGATTTGTCGAGGGCATTTTTGATCGTCACAAGCACGCGCTGCGGCTCGAGCGGCTTCTCTAAAAAGTCGTAAGCGCCAAGTTTCGTCGCCCTCACCGCCCGATCGATGGTTGCAAATCCTGAAATCATGATGACCGGCTGCGACGGCTTTCGTTTAATAAACTCGTGCAGCAGCTCAATACCGTCGATATCAGGCAGTTGTATATCAAGAAGTGTTACATCAATCGGATGACAATCGAAAAGCTGAAGCGCATCTCTGCCGTTCGGCGCCGTAAGAATAGTAAACCCTTCGTGCTGAAGAACTTCTGCCACAATGTTCTTCATCTTCACATCATCATCCACTAACAAAATGGTTTCAGGCATGATGATCTCCTGCTGCCGAGTCGAAAACAGGGAGCTGTATGATGAACTCCGTTCCAAGTCCTTCCCGAGTTGTGAAACGAATGTTGCCACCATGGTCTTCAATGATCTTTTTTGTGATGACAAGTCCTAAGCCCGTGCCGCCGTCAGATTTCGAGAAATAGGGATTGAAGATTTTCGGAATATCCGCTGCGGCGATCCCTGAGCCTGTGTCTGCTGCGGCAAGGCACACCCAATGCTCATTCAATGTCTGTGCCACATAGGTCGAGAGTTTGAGAGTTCCCTTTCCTTTCATCGCAGCGACGGCATTATCAATAATATTCGAAAGTGCAACCGTGAAAAGATGCACATCGACTTTGACATGAGGCAACCCGGAAGCAAAGTCCTTCTCCACCCGCATCGCTGCCGGGATCTTTTCTTGATACCGCTGAAGAACATCGCAGACAACTGTCTCAAGATCCGTCTCTTGCAAGTTCGGCGGATTAAGGTTTGCAAGCTTCATGACGCTTTTCACGTAGCGATCCAGTCGACGCAGTTCCTCTTCGATTGATTTCAGAAGGGTTTCATCGACGCCGCTCACCATGTCTCTCTCCTGTTGACGAATCCGTTCAAGCGTGAACCAGATTGTTGAAAGCGGAGTCTTCATTTCATGAGCAAGATTCTGAGCAACAAGAGCCCAGTTGAGAGCCCGGTCGGTTTGAATGGATTCTGTGATATCGTCAAAGAGTACCAGGCTGCCAACAAATATTTTCCCAACTCGGACCCGTCGAGAGCGAACGATAATCTTCTTCGACGATCCGTCGATAAGCAGCGAAAACATCGCTTCTGCAGCCTGAGTGTTGCGCGCGTGTTCCATCAGGAAGGTTCGTACAGGTGCGAGTCCGCTTGATGTAAAATATGCATCCCAGCGGCTCCCTTTTGAAATGTCGCTTTGTAAGTGGAGCATCTGGGCAAGATTCTCGTTTGCCGAAACAATCTTGCCGCTTCGGTTCAACAATAGCGACCCAAGCCGAGAGCTTTCCTTCGTGACAATCTTGTACAAATGAAGATAGAAATTTCCGCGATACAACAAATACAGACCTGCGAGAATGAACATCACGATGCCTATGAGCAGGCCAAGTCGATACGGCCAACGATTCATGTTAACTTCTACGATACCGATCTCTGTTTTTCCTTCATTGGTCACCACGAGCCCTCTATTACCGTTTCGTTCAGTGAACGATGATCCTATTGATCCCCTAATGAGCGCAAGAGGATCAAGATGTTCGTCGAGCAGGAGCGTAGATCCACTTTTCAACAGAACAATGATTTCTGGTCGATTATCTCCAACAATATCCTCGACGCCCATTACTGAAATCTCAGCATGCAGATGTTTTGTTGTTAAAAAATCAAGACCACTATTGAGAAGCGAAATCTCTCCATCCTGCGACGCTGCAACGATAATATTCTGTTTCGTCGAATGAAGTATCGGAGGATTCTTCCAAAGCACCATCAGTTGGCTGTTGAACTCTTTGGGATTTCCGATGTAACTTCCATTCTTCGGGTCGACAAAGCTAATGGAGTTTTTCGAGTCCTTTGACGGTTTCGGATTAGAAAGGATGCACAACAATTCTGTTCGTCCATTTTCCTCATAAGGAAATATGCGCGTGGAAGACCCTACACCTCCCATCTTTTTTGGAGGCCACCCGAACGGACGGCCTGACACATCGAGGACAATGATGTACGAATGAGTATCATTCATTCCGTGCACTGCGCTGCCATTGTTCGTGGCATGCGTACTCACCAGAATCTCCGGGACTCCATCTCCATTCAGGTCTTCAAGGTCGACACTTGTGGGATAACTTCCCATGGGGTAAAACCACACTTGTTCTCCAGTTTCAATATCATATGCCGCTACACCGCGAGGTGATTTTGAGAGTCCAGTTTGGAAGAGACAGATCAAGAGTCTTTTATGAGTTGATGTATCATCGATTATACCAATGAGACCTGGTGAAACGAAAGCAACACGTGTGGTATCTGTGTCATGAATCGGGTAGAGAATAATTTTCTTCTCGAGTTCTGAATTTTTTGAATGAAAGATATCGACAGCACAGGCATATAACGTGTCTGATGTTTGTTCTTGTAGCCACAAATCTTTATCGCCATCACCGTTAACGTCGGACGTAAAGTCGAGCCCAAGCTTCACGTTAATAGAAAAGTTCACCTGACCGATATTGTAGTCGTCTCTATCGGCAGTGAGGCAAGGGGGCGTTGCGCCGGTAAAATTTGCCACGGAAACCTTCTCTTCAAAGCCGTCGTTATCCAGATCAAGATATCGAATTGAAATCTGTGGGATGTTCTGTACTTCTTTCCCGTGAAACCGCATCGGATAATCATCAGGATCGAATGAGAGTCGATCGCCTCCAAAAAACCCACAGCCATCACTAAGGATAAAGCAGAGTATTGCCCATCCTGAAAAAAACAGGCACTTCACCCCGACTTTGTATGCATTGATCAACGACATTTTAGGTAAGATGAAATAACGATTGGGACTTTTCAACACGTCAAAGCACTACGCCTCAAGCAATCAACTCAGAACGCGCGCTCTGACAATGAACATGATGCCTAAAATACAAAATGACAAATGGATTGTCAAATTACAATAAGAGGACGCATCACGGTGAGAAAAATCATCAGAAATACAAACCATACCAAACAGTGCCCGGTGAGAATTGCACCGCCGGCATGGGCATGTGAATGAAGTTGAGAGCCTGCGAAAGAGTTTTCAGAAAGCTTGAGGTTTGAGGGATGACCTTGGTCATATCCATATCCACGGCAAGGAAGTAGACTCGGTAAGGGTTTGCTTCTGCTATGTCCCGGGCGCCATAGCCCACTGCAAGACATAAGAAGTCGGGCCAATACTGCTTCAGTGGATCCGAAAGAAGATTGTGCACTTTCACACTGAGCCAAAATGTCTGTCCCTCGTAATCGTCGATGACCAAGTGCTGCTGTCCTTTGAACCCGATGCCTCCTGCCGATCCAAGGAGCGGCGAGGGATGATAACTCGCCTTCACGTCAAGATTTTGGAGGGACGGCAGGTAATATCTCAAGACAGGCCACGCTGCTCCCGCAACATCCGACGCAAAGTCGACGCGATCGAATCCCCATGTTGAAAACCCATCTTCCACCTCGACATACGTCTGGAACAGGAGCCCGCCGCCAGCGCCGAGCCAGAGTGCAGTAACCTCGCTGACATTCGCCCATTCCAGACTCTTGCTGATGCCGAACTGGAGGAGATGGGCGCCGTAGAAGTGTCCGATCTTATCGACATTGAGACCATAGACCAGGTCTTCCTGAAAATGGAAAGCCGTGCGGTTGTCTTTCCACCATCCATTTTGCTGATAAAAATGGATCGCCGCCATCGATGTAAAGAGCGTGCCGCCGACCAGCGCCAGCCGGCCTTTGTCGACTTCGCGGTCGGTAGAGAGATTCGTCCCCGGCGCAATGTCCGAGTCGCCAGGGGCGAAGTCGCGGGAGGCGACGCCCGGGTAAAACAATCGCAGGCTGAGTTCCGCGGATCGCGGCCTCTCGGCACTCATTGCAGAAGAAGGAAACGACAGGACAAATGATCCAACGATCGGCAGCCAGAGAGAGGAGAGACGGCACACGGCGCAGAGGGAAGCTATTTGACCGCCGCCTGGGAGCCGATTTTCGCCCGGAAATATTCGATCGTTTTTTTCAAACCGGCTTTCCGGTCAACAGCCGGCTTCCAGCCAAGCAGTGATTGTGCTTTCGTAATATCGGGTTGACGCACTTTGGGGTCATCCTCCGGCAATTCCCTGAAGACGATCTTGCTCCCGCTGCCGATGAGCCCGATCACCTCCTCCGCAAGCTGGAGCATCGTCAGTTCGTCGGGATTTCCGATGTTCACCGGCTCGCTGATCTCCGAGACGAGCAATCTGTAGATCCCGTCGATGAGATCATCGACATAACACACGCTCCGCGTCTGGCGGCCATCGCCGAAGACCGTGACGTCTTCGCCGCGGATCGCCTGGGAGATGAATGCCGGGATCGCGCGGCCGTCGTTGACCCGCATACGCGGGCCATAGGTATTGAAAATGCGAACGATCCTCGTATCGACGGCGTGAAAGCGGTGGTAGGCCATCGTCATCGCCTCGGAGAACCTCTTTGCTTCATCATAAACGCCGCGGAGGCCGATCGGATTCACGTTGCCCCAGTACGATTCTTTTTGAGGATGGACGAGCGGATCGCCGTAGACTTCCGACGTGGACGCTATGAGAAATCGTGCTCCCTTGGCTTTCGCGAGCCCCAGGGCCTTGTGCGTGCCGAGCGAGCCAACTTTCAGTGTCTGGATCGGCAGCTTGAGATAATCGATCGGACTTGCCGGTGATGCGAAATGGAGAACATTCTGCACAGGCCCGTCGATGAAGATATAATCGGTGACATCGTGATTGACAAATCGGAAACGGTTGTGCCCGAGCAAGTGTGCGATGTTCGAGATTTCGCCGGTGATGAGGTTGTCGATGCAGACCACATGATGCCCTTCGGCGAGCAATCGGTCGCACAGATGCGAGCCGAGAAAGCCGGCGCCGCCCGTCACCACGCTGATCTCATTCTGTTTCGGCATTCCCGCTCCCTCGGCCGACGCCGAAATACGTGAAGCCCTTTTCCTTCATGATCTCAGGGTCATAAATGTTGCGGCCGTCGAAGATGACGGGCTGCTTCATCAGCGATTTCATCCTTTCAAAATTCGGACGGCGGAATTCGTTCCATTCGGTCACGATGACCAGGGCATCGGCGCCCTTCAGCGCGTCGTAGTTTTCCCCATAAAACTTCACCGATGTCCCGAGATGTTTTTTCGCCTCCGCGATCGCCACGGGATCATGCGCGTGGATCTTCGCTTTATGCTTCAGAAGATGTTTGATGATTGAAAGGGAAGGCGCTTCGCGCATGTCGTCGGTGTTGGGCTTAAACGAGAGTCCCCATATGGCAATCGTTCTTCCCTTCAGCTTGCCGTTGAAATACGCGACCACTTTGTCGGCAAACATGATGCGCTGATCGTGATTGACACGCTCGACCGCCGAGACAATCTTGAACTCGTATTGATGATCCCGTGCCGTTGTCCCCAACGCGCTGACGTCCTTCGGAAAACAGGAGCCGCCGTATCCGACTCCCGCGAAAAGAAACTGCGATCCGATGCGAGGGTCGCTGGCGATTCCTCTCCGGACCATGTCGACGTCCGCTCCGGTTCGCTCGCAGAGGTTGGCAATCTCATTCATGAACGAAATCTTGGTCGCCAGATACGCGTTGGCGGCATACTTCGTCAGCTCGGCGCTCCGTTCGTCCATGATGATGACGGGATTGCCCGTCCGTACAAATGGCGCGTAGAGATCGCGCATCATGGCGATCGCCCGCTGACTCCCGGCGCCGATCACCACCCGGTCCGGCTTCAGGAAATCCATCACCGCCGCGCCCTCTTTCAGGAATTCGGGGTTCGAGACCACATCGAATTCGTGGGCCGCATGTTTCGCGATGGCGCGCCTCACCTTGTCGGCCGTCCCGACCGGCACTGTGCTCTTATTGACGATCACTTTGTAGCCGTTGAGCTGCTTTCCAATCGTCTGCGCTACGGCGATGACATGCTTCAGGTCGGCGGAGCCGTCTTCGGCGGGCGGCGTTGGGAGCGCCAGGAATATCACCTCTGATACTCTGATAGCCGACTTGGTGTTCGACGTGAAGGCGAGCCGCTTCTCCCGAATGTTCTTCTTCAGCAACTCTTCGAGACCGGGTTCGTAGATCGGCGACTTCCCTTTCCCGAGCAACCTGATTTTCTTCTCATCGATGTCGACGCAGACGACATCATTGCCGGTCTCGGCGAAACATGTGCCGACGACCAATCCGACATAGCCTGTTCCAATGACCGCAATTTTCATGACGTTTGAACGATGTGAACGTTATCTAACGGCTTACACATAAATTCAAGTAATAGTGGGACACGATACTGGCGGTTAGTATAGGAATATTCCGACAGATTATCAATGACACTACCGCCGCCCGCGGCGATCAACCAAAGAACGCTTTCACGTTCTCGATCACACAGGCGACCTGATCGTCCGTCATCTCCGCGAACACTGGAAGCGCCAGGCATTCCTCCGCGGCGGCCTCGCTCACCGGGAAATCTCCTTTTCGATACCCGAGGTGGCGGTAGGCCTCCTGAAAATGGAGAGGGATCGGATAGGCAATCGCTGTTGCAATGTCCCGGTCGCCCAGAAATTTTTGTAAACCGGAACGGCGTTTTGTCCGGACAACATAAAGATGGTAAACATGATATGCCTGCGGCATCTCGAACGGAAGAACCAGATCGCCGACACCTCCGAGTTCTCTCGTGTAGGACGCGGCGATCGATCGTCTCCGTTCAGTCCAGCGATCGAGGTACGGCAGCTTCGCGCCGAGCACGGCGCCCTGCAGCCCGTCCATTCTGTAATTGTGACCCGATACTGCGTGCCGGTATTTTTCGACCTGGCCGTGGTCACGGAGCGCGCGAAGTTTCCCGGCAAGATCGTCATCATTGCTGACAACGGCGCCGGCTTCGCCGTACGCGCCCAGATTCTTGCCGGGATAAAAACTGAAGCATGCGGCCGATCCAAAATTTCCGACAAACACGCCGCGATACTTCGCCGCATGAGCCTGACATGCATCCTCAACGATCACCATGTCCTGCTTGCGTGCCAGCGAAGATATCTCATCCATCGCGGCCGGCTGGCCATACAGGTGAACGGGGATGATCGCGCGAAACTTTCTCCCTTTCGACGCGGCAAGTAGCGCGTCGAGCCGGCCCGGATCGATGTTGAAGGTCTTTGCATCGATATCAACGAATACAGGCGTTGCACCGGTGAGCGAGATCGCCTCGACGGTCGCGATGAAGGTGAAAGGGGTCGTGATGACCTCATCTCCGTTTCCGATGCCGAGGCCCCACAGCGCAAGATGGAGCGCGTCTGTGCCGGAGCCGGCGGCGACACAATGCCTGACCTGATGCATTGCAGCGAACGCGCCCTCGAAATCGGCGACAGCCTTTCCGAGAATGAATTGGGATGAATCAATAACCTGCTGGATTGCGGAATCAATTTGCGGTTTGAGCTGGAGATATTGCTTGCGGAGATCCGCAAGAGGGACTTTCATCGTACTGTTGTCGTGAGTGGGCTCAAATGCAATGCAAAAAGAGGGGGGCTTCGTCGAGTTGGCGGAGGGGCAGGGACCGACTGCGTCCCGCTTTGCGGGACTTCGTCGGTCAGGATCCTTTTCTTTAGTATGGCCTTCCCGGAGCCTGTTTTGAAATACTTCTCGAGCTCTCGTGCTTTTCGTTCAGTCTTCACGGCGACATATGCGAGGATTTCAAGTGGCTTGTATGCCCGGGTTGATTGAACCAAACCGTTATTATGCTGACTGAGCATGCGCTGAAGATCGTTTGTAGAACCAATATAGATAAAATCTCTTTTCAAGCTATTGAGGAGGTAGACGTACCACCGTGGCATTTGTGCCTCCCTATAATGTGATAACAAAAGACTACACTCGTGAACGAGCTTCGTCAGGCTGGCCCGCCAAACGAAGTCCCGCCCTCGTTTGGCGGGACGTAGTTTGGCGGAGAGGGAGAGATTCGAACTCTCGGTAGACATAAGCCTACACCGGTTTTCTGCGCCGAAGGCGCATCAGCCTCCGGCTGAGAGACCGGCTCTTTTTGCGCCGCAGGCGCATCTCCGTAGACATAAAGCCTACGCTGGCCACCTGCGCTCTGTATTTCGCGGAGAGGGAGAGATTCGAACTCTCGGTAGACATAAGCCTACACCGGTTTTCGAGACCGGCTCTTTTAACCACTCAGACACCTCTCCGGAAAAACGTCGAATAATGTAGGGATAAATTGACCGAAAATCAATTTGGCGTCTCAGGTAGTTGGACTCCACCTTGCAGGTGGAGTCCAACTACCTGACGAAAGGATACGTCACGGATTTCCGAAAAAAGAGCTGGTGAGAAGAACGGTTGGAACTATGAGTTGATGAGCAGTTCCTGCCCCACATGGATGCGGCTCCCGCGAAGATTGTTCCATGTGCGCAATCGCTTTATGCTCACGCCGAACGTCGAGGCAATGCTGTGAAGCGTGTCTCCCTTTTTGACGGTATAAGAAATCGCCTTTTTCCCATTTGAAGTATCCTGCCGTGCATTGCCGATCTGACGGTTCGAGCTGGCTCCGTTCTCCAGCAGAAGGACATCCAATTCCTGTCCGACCCTGACGACGTCCGAGCTCAGCCCATTCCATTTTTTCAGATCATCGATCCGCACGCCGTAATGTTTGGCGATCTTCTGGAGCGTCTCTCCCGCTTTGACCCGATGTTTGACGATGGAAGAAGCCGACGGCGTTGACCCGGGACCCTGTTTCACGATCGCCCCGTTCGATGAGGCGAATGCCTGATGTTCCTCTGCCGAGAGCCGATCGAGCTGCGCGAAGCGGTCGACGCGGTCTTTCGGCACCCAGACGGTGAGCACGTTGCCGAACTGTATCGTGTTGCCGTACGGAATATCGTTCCAAAGCCGGAGATCACTCACCCCGACATTATAGAGTTCAGCGATCCTGACGAGAGTGTCCCCCTTCTTGATCCGATACGTCAGCTGTTCCTTGCCCTGGGTTGAAGCAGTCGCTGATTTCGAATACCGCGCTGTTCCCCGTGACTTCTTTCGGACCGGCCCATCCGCCGCCTTCAGCGCATAAATGTTCGTCGATTGCGGCACCGGGACCACGATCGTTTTCCCGACGCCGAGACGCTGACCGACAACCAGATGGTTTGTCTCCGCGAGAAGGGCAGCCGTGATGCCAAACTTCTTTGCGATGGATCCGAGCGATTCCCGCCTGCGAACCTTATAAATGGTCCAGTCCTTCTTCTGATTGTCCGGAATTTCCGCGTACTTTGCCTCAAACTCCGCCGCGGAGCCTTCCGGCACTCTCAAATGATAGCCCTTGACGCCGGGAGGAGTGCACCGCTGCAACAGCTCGGGATTCAACTCGCGGAGAACATCCCCCGTCGTGGCGGCGCACTTCGCAAGAATGTTGAGATCGACACACTCATTCACCGTCACGTAGGCGTATCTCAGCGAGTCGGCGAAGGAACTTTCAAAACCATAGGTCTTCGGATCCATCGACATCACGGTTGCAGCGATGTATTGGGGCACATAATTGCGCGTCTCGCGCGGGAGGTACGGCCGCATCTTCCAGAAATCCGTCGACCGGCTCCTGCGGATGGCGCTTGCCACACGGCCCGACCCGGAATTGTACGCCGCGAGCGCGAGATACCAGTCGCCAAACTCATCGTTGAGATCCTTCAGGTGCCGCGCCGCTGCGCGCGTCGCTTTCTCAAAATCCCTTCGTTCATCGAACCACGAATTCCCCTTCAAACCGTAGAGCGCACCGGTCCCTTTCACAAATTGCCAGAGTCCGACCGCCCGGGCCCACGAGCGTGCGACAGGATTGAGACCGCTTTCCACCATCGAAAGCGAAACAAGCTCTTCGGGGACTCCTTCGTCACGAAAGAGCTTCCGCATGACGGGGAAGTATTTTCCGGAAAGGTAAAGCCACCGCTCGAAATGACCTCTCCCTCCCCCCTGGAAAAATTTCATATTCCTCTCGACATGACCGTTGATCATGAGCGGAATCGAGGTCGTCGTGATGACTGCCTTCGGAGCGTCCTGCTCCGGACTCTCGGCACTCTCGTCGATCTGATTAAGCTTTTCCCTCAACGCAAAGATGGACGTCTGCGATCCGAGGCTGTCGATCGATGCGATATATTTTTCATAATCCTGGATGACACTGTGGCTCAGATCATCAAAGTCACGATTGGTGTCGATGTTCGGATAGTAGGCAAGCTCATTGAGAATAGTGATCGCAAACTCGAACTCGGCGGCCGATTGCGTCGAGTCCCCTTGTTCCTGGAGCGTAAGCGCATCACGGTAATGCTGCCGCGCCCGCTCAAGTAATTGAGCCGTCACCTCACTATAGCTTGTGTCCACAGTAAACGTGTCACAATCCGCTGCCGAGGCAGATGATCTTGAAGGTGAATCAAGCGGGAAAAGCTGGCTCGCCGGGAGGTTTGGCTGACTTTTATCAAATGTGGATTTGACCGCTCGCTGGGACGAGCAGCCGACGATGACCGCTAAAGCAAAAACAACAAAGTAAGAATATCGCAATCTCGTTGATCCACTATGGTTTATGAATTTTAATTGAAGAAAATATAGACGTTTCTGCGCTAAATGTCAAGGATTTTTTGGGGAATGGTGATTGCCAGCACAAACCCGCGATAAATTTACAATGGAAAGTTCCCGGGTTTCTTCTTCGGATCGGCATCCGCTTTTGTTTCATCTCGCTTCGATTGAACGAACGTCTCAGAATTCGTAAGCGATGCTCAACCGATGGAATTGTCCGCCCGAAGTGCGTGATGCAACAGAGGGGACTGCCGAGGGTGGACCGGTGGTCGTCGTTTCTCCCGGGTCGTCCGGTTTTCGCAGCGCAGCAACCGGGACAAACTGTACAAACGAATACTCCGCAATGATGCCGGCAAGTTCTGCCTGAAAGCCGCCCGAGACGATGCCCAAGTCGATTGAACGGACCGGCAATGTGCGCTCCTGATATCCACGAGCGCCAAAGACGAGTACGCGTGATTCCCATGAAGAGAGCAGAAGTTCCGGGATGAGATGGACATAGTTTGCGCCAAAGCCGAGGGTGAGATTGCTGGTGACCGGCATTGCGGCCCCAACGTGAAGTTTCCAGAATTCTGCCGAGCCCCGCGCGATGAAATTTTCTCGCGATGAAACCGGGGAATCAAACACGCTAATGAAAGGCCAGCTCTCCGCGTATCCATACGCTGCACCGCGAAGTCGTCTCCACTGAGCATCCATCAACAACAGCCACTGCCCGGAGAGATGATATTGTGATCCGATTTGGATCAAGATATCATCGTATTGAATTTCCCTCAGCATCCCATACCGGGCACCGCCAAATACGAACGACCCCGCCGCTTTAAGTGCCCGCCATTCCACCGCCAGCACGCCTTGCCATTTCTCGGTCATCGCATAGACGGTCTGAACGGAAAGGTCGTCAATGTCTCCCTCAGGATGAAAATGAGCCTCGGCCAGGCGCCCTTCATCCGGGAGGGATGAGATCAGAGAATGAAGCGCCGTTGAGCTGATCGTGAAGGTGCGCGAAGAATATATGACCGAAAGCCGTGCGGCGCGCTGTTGAAACTCGAGTGGTAGATTCCCGTTGACATTGTTGATATCCAAATCCAGAACTTGCCACGAAGCCCGATCGCTCACCTGCACGAGGAGCGAGACGTTCGACCCCGGCCTCAATACGAACTCGCTCCGGTAGTTCCATTGTGTTTTTCCGCCATTCGAGCTATGGCCGAGCATTCCCCCGATCTGCAGGAGGCGATTGAGGCGCATCCTGTAATCAATTGCAATAGCCGTAAGGCCGTTTTTGAAGTCCGCCTGCTCACTCGACGGCAACCGGAATCTGGATGAAAAATCCGATGAAGTCATCGAGAAACCAATGACCGGACGGAGAGCACTTTGCGATAGAGGTAACAGAAATTCCAGATGCCGGACATACCCCTGAGAACCCGCCTCATTCCCGTCGGATTGCACTTCATCGTACACATCGTCCACATGGGTTGTATACGTGATCCTCGGGCGAGCAAGCTCTGCTCCATGCTGTTCGTGCCATTGTTGCGATCCCGAGGTCAGAGAAAAGGGGTTGCCGCCGAGGAATCGGTAGCGCTCGTCTCCGCGGATAAAGAGGCCAACCATGTCTTGTGCCAAGACATCCGTTTGAAGGCTGAGCAGGAAACCCAGCAACAGTGCCTGTCTACCGGCCGGCGCTCGCAAGAACTACCTCACCTCCCGACAACCCAGCGCTGGTTCCACTGGGCTCCGACACCGAATGTCTGTTTGAATGACGCATCCGTCATACCGGGGAAAAATCCGTTAAATGTCGGATCGGGAAAAATCCAGGAGCTGTACGACGTCGCCTGCCAGACAAGCACGGCCGAGTACGTCCCATCAAGATTCTGCTGAACCTCGACTGAGTACGGCGGGAGCTTCGCTTTGTAGTCGCTGATGGCGTTATCGAAGAAGCTTGACAGGCTCACCGCCACGCTGTCCGGGTATCCATCACGGTTGAAATCTCCTTGCAATATGATCGGCGTCGTGAACACCGTCTTTACCGAATCGAGAACAACCAAGGCATTTTCTAACCCCTGGACATCCTGTGGACGATACCTGATAAGATCAACCCCGGGATGAGGAGTTTCATTCAGCAGGAACGTAATTCCGTTCTGCAGATTCGTCGCCATGCCGATGACGTTAGACTTTGTGTCCTTCATGTGCTGCGCGCCGTTGGAACGCAGCGCCAGAAATGGCGAGCTGGTTTGCCAGGCATCGCTCACTGCGGCCTGATCCCGCGAATTGTAATCGACGTTGTATGCAACGAGGAGCGAACCGCCGGCGTTGGCCGCCTGGGTGATGGCAAGGAACAGATAAATCTCCGTCAGGTCGATGCGAATGGAATCAGAGAGCATCCCTCCTGCTGACTGCGGATTAATGTAATAGGCGTAGTTCGGATTCTGCGTTATCCTTGTAAGGTGCGCGATAGCATTCACCAGCACCGGCAGGACCCGGGTCTCGACGATATTTTGGTAGTAGCTGAAAGGAACCGAATCTGCCGCCTTCCCAAAATCCTGGTAGAAATTTTGCGGCGAGAGCGGGAGCGGAGCCGATGAGAGAGAAAACATCGGCTTTCCAATCACCGACTCAAGCATCTCACGCGCTGACGGATGAGCCGACAAAGCTGACGATACCGGTCGGATCTGCGCGAGAGGGGTTCCAAACATAGAGCGGATCTCGGGGTCCTTATTCAACAGCAAGACCTCTGTAGCAGCATACCCGAAATGCCCATCGAGATTGTCCGGATCTGCAGTCAGGGCTTCTCCGTAGAGCGACTTGGCAGCAGACATGTCGTATGCTGCTGTGTCTTTCCCACCTGAGTTAATCAGGAGTGCAAGCTTGGGGATGAAGATCTGATTTGCCTGGTTAACGCGTTCACGGGCCTTCTGAGGATCTGTCTGTGGCGCGGTCGGAGCTTCATCTTTGTTGCATCCTCCGACGTACAGGCCAATAACGAAAAGCAGAAACCAAGTATATACGTTCGGTCTACGCATGGGACACCCTCCTCTTGATAGTATGAATAGAATGCCCCCCTGATCTGGATCAACACGCTAAAATAAAGAATTCGAATTCAAGAATCAATATGCGCATGGACAGCGAATTGCCCTATAAAAAAGGTAACCGAAGGGGCTTGAATACTGATTCGTTGCCTCATAATATAGGTAACCCAAATAAAACAAGGTTACCGGTGACGAAACAGTCGAATAAGGAATACATTAACGAGATGCGTTCGCGCTACAGAGCGGCCTCGAAAAAAGAACAAA
>Ga0209726_10005078_pt1 | contig 16285 bp, 8 predicted proteins | sample Subgrocontami54m_FD_187453 | JGI IMG/M metagenome (GOLD analysis project Ga0209726, IMG submission 187453) | Subsurface groundwater microbial communities from S. Glens Falls, New York, USA - GMW46 contaminated, 5.4 m (SPAdes) (version 3) | ecosystem: Environmental > Aquatic > Deep subsurface >... | reverse complement strand
CCAAAGTGAGCCACTCGTAAGAGATTGATAACGGGGAATGTGAGTACTGGTTAAACTGGTAAACCTTAAAACGGACAGACCGGCAACCTTATTCCGGATTACCCGGCAACTTTCACCGGACTACACACCTTTCCAACTATCTGTGTTATATGGGCCCTGCAGGGCTCCTACCAGTATCGGTATAAAACAGTTTTTGAAAATAGATCAAATATTGCAATTGATTGAAATTGAGCTATAATCCGGTTTAGCCGGAAAAAAATATCCGGCTCTGGATCACTCCGGAGCCGGATATCTCAACCGCCTACTTATTACTTCTTACTTCATTAACAACAGCTTCGTTACTCGCCGATATAACTCGTTGCGTGAGGGATCAGTGACCGTAATACGAGCAAAGTATATTCCGCTGGGTGCTGCCCCGGCATCCCATACAGCACTGTAATAACCCGCCGCATAATCGCCGTCAGCGAGTCGGGCAATTTCTTCACCGAGTATATTGAAGATCGATAAGCGCACATATCCTGGCGCCGCAAGCTGGTATTTGATTGTTGTAGTGGGGTTGAACGGGTTCGGATAACTGCCAATTATGTTAGTTTCTGTTGGTAAAACTGTTATTAAAACTGTTGACTGATTTTCGTCATTACCAGGATTAATACCAGCCATCTGAAAAATATTGGAGGTATTCACAACAGCCTTATTCGATGCAGACGAAAGTTGCAGATTGGGCTTAGTTCCTTTCACTGTATAATAAGCTGTCATCGCCGCAGGATGATTTTTGTCCGCAACATCAACCGTATTATCTGTATAAGTGAGAGATGAGGTTGTGTCAATTAAAGAACTACCACCAAAACAATCCGGTCCTTGATTACAATAATATTTATAGATCTTATATGGACTTGACACCCCAGAAGGTACTGTCCAATGAAGTTCTGGATGACGTGAACTGTTAGTCAACCATGTTAGAGTTGGTGCCGTAGTACTATTCAAGGTTGTAAAATTAGAAGATGTAAATGCACTACTACCATACGAATTGTTGGCTCGCACATTCCAATTAACAGGTGTGGTATAACCGAGAGTTCCTGCCGGTATTGCATAACTTGTAGCGATTATACCGTATGCCGCATCGACCAAGGATCCATAAACATAGATTTCTACATCATAACTTTCTGCTCCAATCGCCGCTGCCCAACTTAGCGTAGGTGTAATTGAAACACCCGTTGCTCCATCTGCCGGCAATAGTGATATTGGCGCAAACGGCGCTGACTCTGGAGGAGGGCCGGGCATCTCGGTTGATGTAGACGGTGGATTATTTGCCGTAGATGCGATGCTGAGAGCGAGATATCCAGCTGTGTCGGTTTTTATCCAGTATCCTTCTCCGGGCTTGATCGTATCGGCGATAGAGTAGCTGCCGGAATATTTCCAATACTTCGACAAGTTCATCGTGTTGGGATGTTTGATTATTTGTGAGGTCGCGAGTGGCAGAGTGAGTGAGCCGATCATGTTCCAGCCGACGCTCAGGGAAATAGCCAGGGTGTCTATGATCCTACCGGTGAAGCTCACAGTCTGAGGGGAGGCATACTTTACCCAATAGCCAAAACCGTTCTGTAACGTGTCTTTCGCGACATAAGCACCGGCAACGTACCTGTACGCAGGTGACGTGGCCGTGGGAAAGAGCTGACTCTTCCTGAAATCGGCTTGGCCCACAGAAACGGCTACCATATTCCAGCCGGTATTCAGCTGGCGCTGGACGGTTGTTGCAACAGTGTCGATGATCGTATAATTGGAATCGCTTGGACTCGCCGACGTGTGACGGTGGATTCCGTTCAATGCAAAATGACCGGGAAATTCGTACGGAGGTGTGACAGTGCGATCTATAAGCGTGGAAGCTTTTGGGACCGTGAAGTCATTAAAACTTTGCCTGACCCCATCTTTCGGGAAGAAGCCAGTAAGCCTCGATGAATCCGGTTTGGAGCTATCGGCTGTTATCAGGCGGATATAGTCGACCGTCTCTCCATCCGTTTCGATGACGCGTCCATTGTTGTGCCAGATAAGCAATACCCCAGGCTGGCTCGGAAACTGATCAGGGCTCGTGGGCACGTAGGCATCAAATCCTTTTCGCAACCTTGTCTCGATAACGTAATATTCGTCGAACGTTATATCGCGGCCTATGGGATTGATTCGATAAAAATTAGGGTTCTCGTAGCTGTAAGAAACCTTCAGGTTTAACGTGTCAGTCTTGATCAGGGTCGCAGTTACCCAATTCTTTTGCATTCTATAATAGGGGGAAATGGATGCTGGACATTCTCCCTTTCGCTGCGGCCCGTTATAAAGACCGTGCGCCATTAGCTCGTAATTGTAAGGATCGGTGCCATCATAACCAATGGCTCTGCCGTTATACTCGTCGAAGAAACCAATGTCATGACCAAATTCATGACAGTAGGTGCCAATATGCACGAAGGCGATGTTTAGGGGAGATGTCAGTTGATAACCGGCGCGTTCAGGAACTTGAAGAGAACTTCCATTTACTTTGTCTGCATGCGTCAGCCGGTAGCCGCCAGTGTCAGCCTGAGCGTAGATCACGATGTATTTATCGAAGCCGTCGGGGTTAGGCCAGTGAGCTGGATCGCTTTGATATTTACTTCTTGCCGAGTCCAGGGCTTCGGGTTTCATATTGACAGGATATAGATAATTCGCCCGGTTACGAAGCGTGAGCCAAATGGGGACGCCGTTGGCATCGGCGGGATTTAACAGTGTGCCTGTAAGAATGAGCTTTCCTCGCGACATCTGATAATAATAGTCTCTCATGCTGCCGAAGATAGAGTCCCTTTCTGGGTGTTTATTGTTGCCTTGAGGACCATTCCAATAATTCTGAGAAAACAGCATGCTGTCAAAATCGGATTTGAAATAACCGAACGGTCTTGTTGGACTGGGGCGAGTATCAATGTAATGCGGGACATCGGCGAACTGAACAAAGATAACGCCAAGATTCAGAACAACGGCATTCGAGCCGGCGGCAGCTTGCTTCTGCGCGAACCACTGCGCGGCTTGAACGGTTTGGGAGTCGGCCTGTGCTTTCCATTGATTAATCGTATTGATACAAGCTTGTGAGCGTGAAAGCTTGTAGGAATTCGATGGTTGTGGAGTATCAATTCCAACACGCGAAGCCGTAGGTGTGTATTCACCATTGGCGTCCAATGTGGCATAGTAATACCATCCACCAGAGCCTCAGATGATCCGATAACCATCCTGTGTTTCAAACCACCACTCGAATTCATCGCCCCAGTATCGTGCTGCAAAAGTGACGCCATTAGGCTGCGACCACTGAATGAAGCCTGTATCAAACGGTGCCGCGAACATCTGTGAGAAGCAAAAAACAATAATGACAGCGACAAAAAGCATGTATGTAAGAAAATTTTTCATGGTATCCTCCAATTTGTTCATTTCGTGATGACGAGTTGACGGTGCAAAGTTGTCCTTGCCGCACTTAGAACATAGAAATAGATACCTGAAGGCAAATCACCTCCTTCGAAATGTATTGAATACGTTCCTGGAGTTCGAAATTGGTTAACGAGAGTATTCACCCGTTGGCCAAGTATATTGTAAACATCGATTTCCACCCAACTACTCACCGGAATTTCGTATAGGATGTTCGTCCACCCATTAAATGGATTAGGGTAGTTTTGGTATAAAAGGAATCCTTGTGGCAAGTCAGTCACAGGATAGTAACCAACTGCCGTGAGGACCTCGCCTAAGTTACCATGGACGCTCACCTGCTGTGCGCGGATAGTGAAATTCTCCCTCGTCCCAACCGTGATAAAGCCGCCCTCACCGTCGGTCACCACTTGCTCGTAGGACAACTCGGGAACGCTGATTAGAACATCCAACGTATCCCAGAGCTGACGACCCATGGTATCGAGCCGCTGCGCATACGTCCCGCGAGCTCCTCGCTGGTCAAACCAAACGTAGAGTGACGTGGCAGAATCGGATGCTACAACACCAACAATTCCTTTATTTGATAGAACACGGCTGATCGCTCGACCGCCGTATGAAAACACCGCAGAGCCATCATTACCCACAATCTGCGTGCGAAGATCCCATACACCACCAATGTATTGAGGCCACGCAATCGTTGAATAACCAGCTTGAATCGCAAAGCTCATCGGCGGAAAATTATTTGTATTTGCTGTATCAATTATTACACCCGCACTGTCCCATAAAATAGTTCCCGATGTGTCAATAGTTTGGAGCCGAACGGTAAATAATAATTGACCATTTCTAACCCCGAGATAATTTGTACCCAAAATACGAGCAGCATTGTCTGTTCCAATTCTCAGTTCTGCTGCACCACCACGAATGGTAATTCCAGTATCCGACCAAACCTTTTGACCAAAGCGACCAATTCTTTGAAATTGCTGATACTTCCAAGTAAGAATCATTCCGCCGACCAAATCCGTGACCATCAACTGGCTTCCGCTTCCATCGTTAGCGACAATGGTCCCACTGTCACCCCAAGCTCTCGCACCCAAACTGTCTATCCTTTGCGCAAAAACTGAACTACCTTCCATCCAGGCCACAACGCATCCGCCTTTTGCATCAGTGACAATAGCTTGGTTCGCTTGGTCTGTTTCTGAGAGGGTGACTCGGACTCCGTCCAGGCCCCACAAAAAACTGCCGATGCTATCCACGCGCTGCACACGAAGTCTGCTTTTTACTACTGGAGAGTTGGGTGTGCCGGTAACTTCAACATCCATGTAAGAAACAATTACACCATTCCGGCCATCCTCGGTAATCTTCGCGAAACTTTGCTCAGGGAATAACCCAAGAATTTGTTTTCCGCTTCCCCATGGTTTGTACCCGTAGCGGTTGAGCCGCTCTAAGATTAAATGGCGTGGATAGGTTGTATTCTGCTCGTAGGTTATGTAACAGCCGCCTGCACCATCGCTTGCTAACTCAGGGAGAAGACCGTAGCCTACGATCAGATTGTTCGTCGGGTCGGTGGACCATTGGGCATACAGATTAGGAGAGCAGATGATCAGCCCGGCAGAGAAGACGAGGCAAAAGAACCGGATCATGAAGCCTTCCTCCTTAAATATTCAGGATCGACATTGAGAGTGTCGAGGAAAATGTGCTGCGCGTATGGAGGCGGGCACGTTAGGCATGGCTCGTCTTTATTGCACCACAACAATCCCGCCGTAACGAGTATCTGAAGCAGTATGCAGGTTTTCAGTTCCATCGCAAAATTCTGGTGCGGAACAATCGGCTCAATTTATTTTGAAGCGAACCCTGAAGGCACCTTTCAATAGAGAAAGTCACACGATTCGGTCTGAGAGTTTGCCCGCAAAGGGTGCTATTAGGAAGGAACAAGTTCACAACGATGTGCGAGTATGGATGTCTCACCGCGAACATCCACCGGAAATTTAACATTTGGCATTGACAAAATCAAGAGTGTTGCAAAATATTCTTGCCTTTGTAGTAATTTTTTTACTTATCACATCTACAAGACATCATCAGAAGGAGCGTACTCCCTTGGTTCCATCATCATTATTGACCAAGGAAACAGCAAGGCCCACGTGCGGAATCACTTGTTAAAAATCAAGTTGAATGTCCTTCTGCTCATTCCAAATCTGAATTGTCGAGCCGATACTCTGAATTGACGAACTCATTCATCCACCTTGACTCAATTCCTCAGAGATTTCTGCGTCGATACAATGCAAGGCTGTGGCAGGCGACAGGTCATGGACGTGGGACTTGTCGATGAAATCCAACAAACGGGAGAGTACAGCATCGAGTGGGCCGCGAGTTCCGCGCCGAGCGGAGTGTATTTCTACGTGCTTACGGTGGGGCAATTCACGGCTGTGAAGAGGATAGTGCTGGTGAGATGAAGATTACCTGCAGTGGTTGCGGGGGCATCCGGCTCGGGGATCTTGTAGCCCCAAAGGGAACCTTCAGCACCAAGTACAAGATAAATATGTTTATCCTTTGTTTTTGCTCACCTGACGAGCTTTCCGCAACCCCAGATTCGTGAAAACACCTCGCCCAATGGTACTTGACTGTGCTTGGATGACCTGGGCATCTGTTGGGGTCGGCACCTTGAGGAATCTCAACATGCTGTAGCTGGAGGTTCAAGTTGGGGGGGCCCGAATAGCACATGGTAGAAAGATTTACAGCTTGCCACAACAGCCTGTTTTCGCAAGTATTCTTGAAAAAGTCCGTTGAAGGCGAGCTAAGATCGGTGGTCAAGTAACTTAATCTCTCTTCGATTCCCAAATATTCTAAAGGTGATCGGGCAGCGAGTGGATTTGACCGCCAGCATCCGTTCCGGCTTCTCTCACAAGAATTCTGGCGAAGGGTCGAGTTGGAGACTTGAACCTTCATCGACCTCAGAAAATATCCGGCTCTGGATCACTCCAGAGCCGGATTCCCCACAATCGCAATTCTGAGGTTGATACTATTTTAACAAAAGCATTTTTTTAATGTCTGTGAAACTCCCCGCGGTAAGTCTGTAGTAATAAATGCCGCTTGGCAGCCGACCGGGGTTGAATTCGACCGATTTATATCCGGCAGCCTGGTCTGCATCCACAAGCGTCGACACCACTTGACCGAGAACATCGTATACCTTGAGAGTCACGCGCACATTCTCCGGCAGTGTGTATTTGATCTGAGTGACCGGATTGAAGGGGTTGGGGTAATTTTGTGACATCATAAAGTCGCCCGGTTGTCCGGGAAAGGTCGCATGACGAATAGCGGCTTTCGGTGATGATGAATCGGGCTGACCAACGAGTTCGATGAACTGCAAGTTTGTTGACTTACTCAAAATAGGTTGTGCAAATGAAACGCTTACAGCTCCTCCCGGTGGTGATTCAAATGTGCCTTCAAGTTGAGCACCATGTCCTGTCCATAGGGTGAGGACATCACTGACCGATATCCCGTTTAGATTTTGGACTGGGCCAATTTCCGGACTGAACTGCAATAACACTATCTTCTCAATTAACTGATTCGTCGAGAGCTTACCGGGGAGAGTAATATCGGACAGCCACATTGTATAGGGAAGCAGCACCGTATTTGCTGATCCATTTCTCCATTCCAAGAAGTTCTCATGTAGCGATTGCATTGTTGCGAGAGAAGTGAACACAACGTCAAGAGTCTCTTTGACAGAGATGCAGCACATACCGCTAAGACCGTTGATTCCGAGGGAGGAGAGGTCAATATTGACGCTCCGAGAATAATTTCTTGAGATCCAGCCTATCTTAGGTATTCCTCCGTTCGTGCGTTTCCATGCGTTTACTGGAAAGAGGGGGCCGCTTGTCCCGCTCCATGCCACCAGCGAGCCACCGCTGGCTGACTGGTCGACATCTCCTTGCGCAGCCGATGAATACTGTGCAGGATTCGCTAACGATGTTTGAGTCCCCCAAGTTCCGTTAATCTTGTTTGCAGCGACGACATTCTGGTAGCTTCCGTCGGGATTCGTCGGATCATCTTGCCAGACCAATGAAACGTCCGGATTCTGGTATCCCAATCCGGTCGGGGTGGTGTAACAGTTAACGGTTGGAGTCTTGCCGTGCGCATTCCACGTGCCCCAATCGAATACCGTTGTAACAAATGAAGGCGTGCCGTCTGGATTTGTGCCAACAGGATGGCGGACAAAAATTGGACGAAAGCTATAAAAGACCAGGTCTCTTGCCTGCCATCCAATGACCGGTCGGCGACTGATCTCATAATCTCCGACTTCACGGATGGCTATGTTCGGATTTGAGATATCTGTAACAAGGCGTCCGTTAACGAAATTGGATGAGACCATGTTTCTCGCCGAGAAACTTATTGGCGTTGTCGTGTAATCTATCCTCTTTTGATAAATAGCGTTGCCATCTTGGTAGGCAAGATTGTAAAATACAAGTGTTGGATTGACAGATGAAGACGTAGTCTCGCTCACCTTCCCGATTTGATACGCCCCGCCATTTCCCGGGACACGCAGGTAGTACAAGCCGGGATCGCTTGTCGCATAACCGTTTGCTTGAACCACAACGGTCAACTGGTAATCTGGGTATGTGGTCTTGAGAACCTCGATCACCGGTTTCATATCCGTCGATGCAAGGAACGTTTCTCCGGTGTTGATCCACTGCCAGCTATTGTTGACTTTTTGTTTGATTGCAACCGCCCGATGCGTCCCATCCACTACAATCTCATAAACCACAAAAACATTATTCAAAGCATCAAGATCGATTGCAGGATTGCATCGTTGGGTGCCTTCCGTAGTTGATGACACACGCTGCTCAGGAGCCCACTGGGCACCATTATCCGTAGATGATGTGTACCAGACATCTTGACCACTTTGATATACAAGATGATACGACGTATTTCTTTTTGCCAACTTGCGCTGATTATTGTACGAAGTTGAAATGCTCGATGATGAGGCGAGATGTGCTTTGTAGTTTGCAGAGATTGTCGCATTTGTCGAAGTAAATTTAACTGCTTTCTGATCATAACCAGGGGGATTTGGATCCGGTTGCGAAAGACTTGCGCCACTGGGCGACCATCCGTAAAATGCCCAATTCAAGGCCTGCCCGTTTATGGTCATCGGTTGCAACAATTGTGATCTGACAGAATAATATGAATTGGCGGGAATTACGTCGATATTTTGTAAGACACCTTTGAAATTTGTAACAACATCCAAGCTTAAAGGGGATGAACCTGTAATGGGAATTGCCGAGGTGCCTAAGTTCCTGTATCCGTATGGCGAGTCGTAGTAATCCGTAGTATTACCAACATACCATGGATCTTTGAACTCAACAAATCCACCATTCGTCCCTGGAAATTCATACAAAACATTTTGTAACTTCGCTCCAGAAAAGACGGCCCGAAAATTCGAAGCAAAAGCAACCACACTACCATCAATACTAAACAAATGGTGATTCTTGACATCACCAATGGCATTCCATCGATAATATTTCTGATTTGAATATAAATTCCGATCACCCAGCAATATTTCTGGCGATCCGCCTTGTACAGGATAAGGCTGGCCGAGAGTCACAGGCGTGAACGAGTTCACATTCCACCGATTCACGGACCCAATTCTTGTACCATCACTTAGTTTTTGATCCACAGTGATTTGTACCGGCATAGAGAACTTGGAAACGAATGCTTGCAGCGTTGCCGTTCCTGGTCGGCTGTCGCTCCAGCAAGCGTATGCGTTATATCCATAAGCAGCGATCTCGTAATAATCACCCATGTAACCACCTCCGTATTCACCTGATAGTGGTGCTGGGACAAATGTCGTATCGCTAACCTGAGACCTTGTAAAACTATCCCCACCGTTCGTCGAAACAGCAATATATCGAGTTGTCGTGTTATTCGTTGCTCGCATGTTGTAATATGAAACGAAGATGTAACCGCTTATTTGATCCACCGCGATAGAGGGGAACCACTGCTGAGTGCCCGTCGCATCATTGTTGACCGCTATCGGAGCCTGCCACGTATTTCCATCATTGGTTGATCGACGAAGGTAGACATTGGCATCCATGCTCGGAGGCGTAGAACTATTGGCCGCATACACTATATATATCCACCCATTTTTTGCCCTACCCGTTCCGGTTCGATCAACCCCCATTGACGGAAAGCTATTTACCCTTGTGTTGCCAAAAGCCACTTGACCATTATTTGCCGAGTTATTAATTCCCGCAATAGTGAAATTTATTTTCGGGCCTGGGAATGTCGCTCCTCCATCGGTGGATTTGATGAACCCAAGGCTATTCTCTGTTGCGTTGCTGATGGATGTTTGCTCAGCCCAACAGACATATACTTGACCGCTGGGCCCGACTGCGATATTCGCGCCCATATCAGCTCCTGTAGTATTGTCAATTGTCTGTTTGGCAAGAAATGTGCCACCTCCGTCGTTGGATCGGCTGAATAAGATATGCTTCTCCACTGGAGTGCCAAGGATAGTTTCGGTCCAAGCAGCATAAAGATTATTCATGTTAGTTCCCGAAAGATCAGCCATTAGGTGTGGTTTGTCCAGATCGTGAAGAGTTCCCCCGTTCACTGCGTTTACCGGTGACTGCCACGTCTGACCACCGTCGGTGCTCTTGAAAACGTATAAAATATCCTGGCTTGCGCCCTTTGCCGCAAAAAAAGGGTGATTGTTAACGTCGAATATAGCGACAGGGTCCCCCTTCAATGCTATGCCATTCGGGGTATTTTCGCTTCCATTCCATGTCTGGCCACCGTCTATCGTGTAAAATTGAGTCACATTCACATTACCGGACACAATTGTCCCGTTCGTACACACCAAGATATTATAGGGATTTGACGGGTTAATGGCGATCGAATTTTCTGTTTGTGGATTACTCGAACTAAAAATTCTCTTGTCCGTGAAATCTTGCTGGCTCAATGCTGGCGCGCTCAAACTTATAAATCCGATGAATGCGATATTTAGAATTCTTCCCAGTGCTTTCATAATGTTACCTCCTTCTTCATGTTGAATTTTTCATTTCTGTTGTTTTGTCGATCCAAATCAAGAACTCTGGTCCAATGAAAACGTTTACTGCCGATACCCTCTTATCGCGATCGCGCGGGTTCCGGCTTGCCCAACAGCCACCACAAAATTCGATTTAGAGGAGACCGCATAATAAATTCCGTCGGTCAGTCCTACCTCAGAGTAGCTTTTCCATGTCGAACCATTGTAATGCCCACATAAACCAAAATCTCCGACAACGAAAACATCATTGGCGTCATTCCCACGTATGCCCTCTGAGTAGTACAATGGCAGGTCATTGATCACTTTCCAGTAGGCAGGATTTCCCGTAACAAGAGCACCTCCGCCAACAAAGATTTCACTTGAGGATTTGAACCAAATTGTTTTCAACTCGCTTTGTGGTGACCAAGAAAGACTACCGACCACATCACCACTGCTAACTTTCAAAAGCTTACGCTCTCCCGCTGAATATTGATTTGAAACAGCACACAATATTGTTGTTCCACCATTTTCAACCGCACCCCATATATCATGAATATCTGCCGTCGCACCTGTTTCTAACTTGTGCCAGAACTGATTATAATAATGAAAAACCATTCCGCCTCCACCCACGATGTAAAAATCATCTTCCGAATTCCCCCATATTCCGAAAATCGCACCTGATTGCAAAGACCGCGGAATACAAGGGTAATATCTTAAATATGTGCCGTTCCACCGAACAACAGTTGCTCCATCGGTGAAAAGGATACTCTGAGAATTAAAGGCAAAAGTCACAGCCCCGGTCGTTGATTGGATATAGGCAAGCGAACAATCATAGTTATAAACAGGGAAACCGATATCCACGAGGTTCCAATTTTTCCCATCCCAGTGAACTACATCATGTGGTGGCAAACTCAACGCTCCGTTAGAATCTTTTAGAAAGATCTGACCCACGGCCCACACATCCGTATCACTGACAATACTGACACTAAGTAGATCTGACGAAGTTCCATCTCCTAATGTATCTGCAAACCAAACAAAATTGTGGCTGGTTGTGTCAGGATATTCAGGCAGCGACTGAGTGGGCGAATTGTGGCAGGCAAAGCATGCAACCAATATCACGACAGAAGGAAATACGTGTTTAATAACGTGTAGGCTTTTAGAAGTTTCCATGAGACTCCGTGCCATGAATCTCAGGCCAATATATTTTGGATCTTCTTCATTGACATCACCCTCGCAGCCGACCACCGCACCATTTCATCTTCCCTCGTAGTCAATTCAACATGCCAAGGACATGGGTCGTATTTTTTACTGGATCCCAATTCACAGATCGTGCTCATGACAACATGATACCAACACACTTCTTGCTCACAAGTGCTTAAGCAGCCCCAATTCAAGAAGACATGAGAGAAGGTCTGGGGGTTGCCCGCAAAGGGGCTTGCTTGAAAGAAGGACCTCATCTTGAAGATCGAGTTTGGATGTCTCGCCCGGAATATCCACCGGAAATTTAACACCCAGCTTTGACAAAATCAAGGGTGGTTTTGCATTTTTTTCACTTGAGCGTAAAGTTTCTTCGATCTTGTCGGACTGCACCGATTTGTACGTCGATACAATGCAAGGCTGTGGCAACCGATGGCCCATGCACGTGAGGCAGGTCGATGAAATCCAACCGCCGGAAGAGTTCAGCATCGAGTGGGACACAAGCTCGGCGCCGAGTGGGGTGCAGTTCTACGTGCTTACGCATGTGAAGAGGATGGTGCTGGTGAGATGAAGATTACCTGCAGTGGTTGGCGGAGGCATCCGGCTCGGGGATCTTGTAGCCCCAAAGGAAACCTTCAGCACCAAGTACAAGATAAATATGTTTATCCTATGTTTTTGCCCGACTGACGAGCTTTCCGCAACCCCAGAATCGTGAAAACAACTCGCCCAAATGGTATTTGACCGTGCTTGGACGACCGGGGCATCTGTTGGGGTCGGCACCTTGAGGAATCTCAACATGCTGTAGCTGGAGGTTCAATTCGGGGGGAGGAACGGCACATGATAGAAAGATCGTCGCCTTACCAGAAGGGCTTGTTTTCACCCGTATTTTCGAGGAAGTGCGCTGAAGGCAAGATATCATCGATGATCAAGTGCTTGAGTCTCCTTGCGATTCGCCACTTCTCTGAACGTGATCAGATATCGATGGGACTTGTCCGCCAATCTTTATGGCGGGCTTGCCCGCCGGCATCCATTTTGGACGGTCCCACGTGAATTTTCACAAGTTGTCGAAATTGGCGTGTGCCCCGTGCGGTCAAAAGAGAATCCGGCTCTGGATTACGCCAGAGCCGGATCTCCTACCTGTTCAAAAATTCAAGATTATCACTATTTAATTAACAGCATCTTCTTGATGTCCGAAAATTTGCCAGCCTGGAGCTTGTAGAAATAGATCCCGCTTGCAAATTCAGCCGCATCCCAAGTGGCTGAATATTCTCCGGGGTGCTTGTCTTCGTCCACCAGCGTAGCGATCTCCCGACCGAGTACGTCATAGACCTTCAGACTTACATGAGTGATATCTGCAATCTGATATCTGAAATCAGTCTTCGGATTGAAGGGATTGGGATAATTCTGTGCCAGAAAATACGCGCGTGGCCCAGTAATTGTTTGTTTGAACGCGTTCTTGACCAAGCTGTTATTATTGCGATTCCCGTCGCTTGTCTTTGAAGCCATGGCGATATATTCATCCATGGCCTTGACGGCTTCAGAATCAATGATCTCGGCGCGATCTCTCATGTCATTCAACACTGAATGGGCGCTCGCGATGTCGCCAGCTCCCACATGCGCAAAGATCTTTCTCGTTTGACAGAATACCCACAAATCATCATCGATATCCTTGCCGAGAGTATTGTCCGCCAACATTATCGCGTTTGTGAAATCTTCGGTGTCAAGTTTCGATTGTATCAAGAGTGCGGAGGCAAGAGATTTCACAGGGGCTGATGTTGATTTGGCTTCAATAAGTGAGAGAAAATCTTCCCACGATGTTCCAACAACATTTTGGTACGTTCCACCAGGACCTGCATAGACAGCCAGATGGTGAAGCGCATCGAACGCATTGATGTTGTTATTCGTCACGTCATTCTTCAATTGGACGAGCCAATCGTTAAACGATGGTTGCTTGCCATCAACTGCAAGAATCTCATCACCGGGTAAGCGGTATTCCATTACCGCCGGTGTATTGACAGGACTACCAAGCCCAAGAGAGCTATCTACAGGACCACAAAATCTGTATCCGGTCGAGCCCCAATATGTCCATTTAGCAGAGACCTGGTTTGATGTAGCGTTATTGATAAGCCGACAACTGTAGGTGGAAGTATTGTACACATTGTTGAAGCCCCCATAATTGCCGGGCCCGTATCCCCCGCCAAGAAAGGCGGAGCCTGAATTTAAGAGATATAACTCGCTGACCCCGTGCTGCGTTACGGTATTATAGCCAGTCCTCGAAGAATCCGGAGTCAACAATATTCGTGAACCAAGACCACTGATCTTTAGACCGCTGCCAATATTGTTTTGAATTCTCGAGCTGTCAAAAAATACTCTGGCTCCGTTGACTACGTACACTCCAGAACTGATATATTGACGCCCGTTGTCTTCGATGCGCGAATACGACACGCTCACTTTCGCATTACTCACGCGTAAGCCAATTCCGTCGTTTGACTTGATTCCACATTTATACATTCGTAGTGATCTGTTGGCGGTTCCAGTATTTGACACGTATACGCCGTAACCCGTGTAGAAGGAATATTGTACCGTGTCGTTTTGCATGTAACTATTGGCCGCTGTGTTCTGAAGCCACAATCCCGTCTCGGCGTATTTGATGTCACAGAAGGTCAGTGTATCCGGACCACCGCCGGAACAGTAGATTCCCCACCAATCGCCGGGCGCAGGCGTGGCACCATCGGAAGTGAACGTGATGCGTGAAGATGAAGTACCATTGGCGATTAATTTGCCATTTATATTCAGAGCATAACCAAGGTATGATTTAACAGATGCACCGGGTAGCACTGTTAATGTTACGCCATTCGGCACAGTAACATCGCTCACAAGGCGCACATTATACTGCCACGAAGTGTTTTGCGCAATCGTACCCGAGGCCAAGGTAAGTTTGAGGGCCACGGTATCTATTTTAGCGTAATCTGAATCTGAGGGGCTTGTTGGTTTGTGTCTGTGAATTCCATTCAAAGCAAAATGCGCTCCAGAACCATCCCCGATGGTCGCTTTTGGTGTAGTGATGTCATTGAAGCTTTGCTGATTCTGAACGGAATCCTTTGGGAAGAAATCTGTTCGGAACGACGAGGTTGATACTGTATTATCGGCAGCTTTCAGACTGATATATTCCCAGTCTTCATACACGGCATCAACATAATTCAAGTGCCATATCAAAACGTTTCCTGGTTGGTACTGGGCATTGTCAGGAGAATTCGGAAGGTACAGATCGAACCCTTTCCGGAGCCGTACCTCAAAAATGTAGTGCTCATCATTAACAACATCACGATTAAATGGATTAATTCTATAAAGCTTTGGGTTTTGATAGTCGTAAGTGGCCACGAAATTCGTCGCATCGCTGGTCAGAAGAACCGGAGTCACCCAGGTTTTCAAAACAGTTCTCTCAAGTGGCGACAGCGACGCTGGACATTCCCCTTTTGTCAAAGGACCATTATATATTCCGTAGTCCATAAGATCGTACTGAGAAATCGGATAATGGCTAGTATATTCGTCATAGAATCCTATGAGATGACCGAACTCGTGGGACGGTGTGCCAATGTGTAGAAATGCAGTGTTCTCGTAATAGATGCTTCTGCCCGTTCGCTCTCCTATCCAGGTAAATGAACCATTAGTGGCTTCGGCCGCTACTTTGAGTGCACCGTATGCGTACGCCTTGCCAGCGTAGATGACAATTTTCTTGTGATAGTAATTGGGCTGGCCGGGGATCGAACTGATATACCCAGAATCTTGTGCTTTTGAGACCCCCTCTTGTCCGAGCTCACGTTGATTCAGTGAATTGTAGTAGTGTGTCCAATTATAGCTTAGTCTTATCCACTTCGGTACGCCAGTGACGGGATCAATGGGATTGACCATTTGCCCCGTGATGATCAATTTACCAAGCGACATTTGATTCCAGTAATCGCGGAAGCTCCCGAAGACTTTATCGTTTTCCGGATGCGGTGTACCATTTCCTTGGCTTGTGTCAAACCACTCATTGTTGGAGGAGAAAAACTCTTTTTCAAAATCTGACTTAAGATAGCCACCAATTCGAGGGAAAACGTTGGGATTGTAATGTACAGAATCCGTAAACTCAACAAGGATAATGGCAATCTTCAACGTTTCGGGCGTTGCCGTCATCGGCCGGCGGATGTTTTCTTTCGCTTCCTGCATAGGGCGAGCATAGCGAGTTCCAAACTCGTTCTTCCACTGCTGGATTTCAGAAACGCGTGCAGTGCTTCGCTCGAGCTTATAGGCGCTCGCCAGTGGCGGATCGATGCCCACGCGAGATGTGCTCCCGGCGAATTCACCAGCCATATCCAGCTTTGCATAGTAGTACCATCCATCAGCAGCCTGATAAATGCGATATCCTCCTGATGTCTCGAACCAGGAGAAAAATTCATCGCCCCATTGGCGAGCAATAAATGTTATTCCATTGGGTTGCACCCAGAGTTTGTACCCACTGTCGAACGGTGCTGCCCTCTTTGCCTATATTGATGAGACAAATACATGTATAATGATGTAACTCACAATCGAGGGCAGAGGAGAAGAAGAAATGCTGCAAGCACGAATAGAACACCTGCCCCAGACACCAGGAACGGAAGG
>Ga0209726_10005075_pt1 | contig 16294 bp, 13 predicted proteins | sample Subgrocontami54m_FD_187453 | JGI IMG/M metagenome (GOLD analysis project Ga0209726, IMG submission 187453) | Subsurface groundwater microbial communities from S. Glens Falls, New York, USA - GMW46 contaminated, 5.4 m (SPAdes) (version 3) | ecosystem: Environmental > Aquatic > Deep subsurface >... | reverse complement strand
GCACGCCCTTACGGGCGTGATCCACCGCGCGCTTACGCGCGCGACTCCAAGTCGAGCTGGTTGGTGTATCCCGGGAAACTTAGTGGACGCTACTTAGGATCTCAGACCTGTCGAAGGGCGTCCCATGCAGGCGGGCCCCAATCCGGAAAGCACTCACGGACCTGACCACGACGAGATCCTCCACTCGCGGGCGGACGCCGCCGGAGACATCGCTCCCCCACCGCCGCCATCGGCCCCGCTGGCTCCAGGGCAGGTCCTCGGGGGGTACGAGCTCCTGGAGCCGATCGGCTCGGGAGGCTTCTCCGTCGTCTGGCTCGCGCGAAATGTCGAGTCGGGTGCCGGTGTCGCGCTCAAGCTCCCGCGCGTCCCCGAGTTCGTCGTGCACCTGCGTCGTGAGGCCCTCATCGCAGAGAGGTTCAAGGACCCGCAGGTCGTCGGGATCCAGGAGGTCCGCCTGGACGCGGCCGAGCCCTTCCTCGTCATGCCCTTCATCCCCGGCGCGAACCTGGAACTCCCGGCGCAGGCCGTCGAGCCCACGGAGATCATCGAGGCCTTCCGCCGGTTCCGCAAGGTCGTCGCGGTCGTCGCCCGCCTCCACGACGCAGACATCGTCCACGGAGACCTCAAGCCCGGAAACCTGCGCATCGACCCCCAGGGGGTCTGCCACGTGCTCGACCTGGGCCTCGCGCGCCACCAGGTGAGCGCACGCCAGGGGTCCACGCTCCGCGCGTCCGTCGTCAGCGTCACCGGCGAGAAGATCGGCGGAACGCTCGAGTTCATGGCCCCCGAGGTGCTCGCGGGCGACAAGCCAACCAAGGCGGCCGACGTCTACGCCCTCGGGATCCTCCTCCATCACCTGCTCTGCGGCCGTCCGCCCGCCTTCGGCGTCAGCCCGCGCGAGCTGAACCCCTTCCTCCCGCCGCGCACAACCGATTTCCTGAGGCAGACACTGCATCCGGAACCCCAGGCCCGGTTCCGGGACGCCGAAGACCTGCTCCCCGTGGTGGACGAGTTCATCCTCGCGGAGGAGAGATGCCTCGGCCGCCGCAACGGGCACGCGCGCCGACGGGTCTTCCACGACCGCATGTCGACGCTGGCACGGGGACTGAAGGTCGTGCTGTTCACCGTCCTGGCGGCCCTCGTCATCGGCTTCGGACTGCCGCTTTTGGCGGCCGTTGTGCCGGGGATGTCCGTAGAGCCGGTTTTCGTGCTCCTCGCCATGTTCTTGATCGTCCCAGGGTCGTGTATCGGCCTCTTTCTGGGAATCACGACGATCAACGCCTGGATCCTGAGAGTTCCCGAGAAGTCCTACAAGAATCGGAGCGGACACCCGCTGTGGACGTTCATGATGCAGTAACGCCTCCACCGCCCGACCTGCCCGAGGTCGTGCTGGAGGAGATGGTCAGCCGCACCAACCTCAGCGAGGTCTGGCGCGGCAAGCGCCGTGGCGACGGCATGCCGATGGCGGTGAAATTCGCCACCTCGCCGGCCAGCGCAGAAGCGCTCGAGCCGGAGGCCGAGACCGTCTGCGCGCTCGAGGAGGCCGGCGTCCGCGGGATCGTCCACGCACAGTACTCCCCCTTCCCAGTCCCCCACATCGTGTTCCCCTGGATGGGGCGCTCCACCTTCCGCGACACGATCCAGGCCATGAAAAGCGGCGACGACCGTTCCCGCGCGGTGGGGACCTTCCTTCGGGTCGTCGAGACGGTCGCAGCCGTGCACAGTGAGCAGTTCATGCACGGGGACCTCAAGCCCGAGAACATCCTCGTGGACGACAGGGGCCAGCCGTGGCTCACGGACTTCGGCATGGCGCGCGCGATCCGCTCCGCACGGCTCGACAGCCACGTGAGCCGCAGCATGGACCAGACCGAGGACGGCTGGGGCGGCACGCTCCACTACCTCCCCCCCGAGGGGATGCAGGGGGAGGCGCCGACGCGCTCCTGGGACGTATACGCCCTGGGCGTGATCCTCCACGAGATCCTCCTCGGGCGGCGCCCGGACCGGGGCGCGACGCCGGAGACGCTTCGGACCGTGCTACCGGGGCAGGTCGTGGATGTCCTGCTGCGCGCGCTCGCCTATTCCCCGGACGATCGGTTCGCGTCCGCGGTGCCCCTCAATCGTGCCCTGGAGGAGATCCGCTTCGAGTTGACGGCGACCGGCCCTGTCCGCTGGGCCCTGCGGTGCAAGCGCCTGGCGCTCGCGGGGTTCGCAGCGTTTTTCGTCGGCCTCCGGTACACCTCGGTCTTCGCCCTGTTGGCCGGCTACGCGGCGATCCTGGTCCTCGCGTTCTCATGGAACCCTGGCGTCGCGGCGCTCTACCTGTGCTTCCTCCTGCTCCACCTCGTCATCCGGTGGGAGGGGCCGGAGTCGCCCGAGGAGGCCCGCCTGCGCAAGCAAGGGACGGCGGCCTGGCGCCGCTGAGGCAGGCTACAGGCTGATCGCGAAGCTCCAGAGGAGGAACGACACCGCCGCGCAGCCGAAGGCGGTGCCGGCCGACTTGGGGTTGTAGAGGTCCTTCATCAGGACCAGCACGGCCGCGGGGATCGCCATCGAGAAGAGCAGGCGCATCACCCAATAGAGGAAGGTGTAGTCGCCGTCGGCCCGCATCTGGGCCACCTGCGCGGCGGGGATGGTGACCTGCTTGTCGTCGTCCGTCGTCACGACGACCGAGTCGTTCCCCCAGGCGAGCTTTCCCTCGACGTTCTCGCCCCGCAACCGGACGACCGCTCCCTCGGGGTCCTCTAGCTTCTGGAGGGTCTCCCGCAACTCGTCGCGCAGCTCCTCGGGCTTGTCGAACTTCCCGGCGTCGACCTGGCTGACGAACGCCACATAGAGGAAGAGCTTCGACACGGCGACGACGAGGAGCGGATGGAGGATCGGGAGGAGGATCGGGTTCATGCCGAAGCAGAAGAAGTTGCTCTGCTTCCGTTTGATCACGCCGAAGCGGAAGACGAGGAGGGCGGGGACGACGGTCAGGAGGAGGAAGATGAAATGGAGGGCGAACTTCATGATTGAACCTTCGTGCCAGCGGTCCGCGGGAGCCACACCGAGATCCGGGTCCCGCGGCCGGGGGCCGTCTCGATCTCCACCGAGCCGCGATGGGCCTGGACCAGGCGGTGAACGATCGCCAGTCCCAGTCCCGTCCCCCGCGGCTTCGTCGTGAAGAACGGGTTGCCGGCCCGCGCCTTAGTGTCCGCGTCCATCCCCTGGCCGGTGTCGACGACCTCGATCCTCACCCCGTCCTCCTTCGGAGGCTGCGGGGCGCGGTCGCCGATCCCCCCGACTGCGGCGCGTCGCCCGGGGACCGTCAACCCGCGGAAGGTGACCCTCCCGCCGTCCGGGGTCGCCTCGATCGCGTTGATCCCGAGGTTCAGGAACACCTGTCTCAGGACCTCCGCATCGGCCTCGCATTCTAGCCCCGCCGGAACGTCGGTGACAATCTCGATCTTCTTCTCCTCGCGCCGCTTCCTGAGGAGGGTGGCCACCTCGTCGAGCAGGCGCGCGAGGTCCGCCTTCACGAGCAACAGCGGGCGCGTCCGGGCGTAGTCGAGAAAGTCGCTCACGATGTGGTTGAGCCTGTCCGACTCCTTCAGGATGATCTCCATCAGCTTCCGGTCATCCCCGGCGAGCTTGAGCACGTCGGCAAGCTCCTGGATGGCCCCCCGCATCGACGCGAGCGGGTTGCGGATCTCGTGCGCCATCCCGGCGGCCAGTTCCTGGACGGCGGAGAGCCTGTCCGCGCGCGCGGTCATCGCCGCCAGCTCGCGGCGCAGCGTGACGTCGTCGAGGATGGCGACCACGCCGCGCGGCGCCCCCTCCTCGTCGCGCAGGATGCAGGTCTCGATCGACACCCAGGCCGTCCGCTCGTCGCGGGCCTTGAACTGCGCGTCCTGGGAGATCGAGACCAGCCCCGACAGGGCTGAGTAGAGCGGCTCGTGCCTGGAGGCGACGAGCAGGTTCTCGAACGGCACCCCGTCGACGGCGGTCCCCTCCGGGATCCCGAGGAGGTACCGCGCGGGGCCGTTGGCGAAGGCCACCTTCCCGCCGCGGTCCACGGCGAGCACGCCGCCGGACATGGTCTGGAGGATCTCCTCGTTCAGGATTCGGACCTGCGACAGCTCCCCCGCGAGCCTGCCTGCGAGGAGCGCGACGAGGTGAAGGGAGAGGGCGAAGATGAAGAGATACGGCAGGATGCGCTGGAGCCGGCGGGAGACGCCCATGACGAGGAGGGGATCGACGAGCGGCAGGTCCCTCCCCGAGTGCGGGGCGAGGAAGTAGGCGAGCATGATGCCCGACAGGAGGACGGTGGACGACGCCGCGGCGGCCAGGCTCGCCCTCGCGGACACCATGACGGCAGAGGCGAGGACCGAGAGGAAGTAGAGGTAGGCGAAGATCGACTCCACGCCGCCGGTGAAGTAGATGAGGGCCGACTCGAGGACGATGTCAACCGCGATCTCGAGCGCGATCATCCCGCGGAGGTCGTCGATCCTCCGGCACGCCAGGAGGTAGACGACGTCGACGGCGATGGCCGCGACGAGGACGGAGTACGCGTACTCGTACGGGACGAGCGCGTGCTCCGGCTCCCACTCCAGAACCAGGATCGCGACGACGCCGACAATGGCGAGCGCCAGCCGCACGAAGTGCAGCCACTGGAGCCGCCGGAGGAGCGATTTTCGCCCGGAGTCCACCGCGCTACTTCCGCCTGAGCGCCTCCTGGATCTTCAAGATGGGCAGGAAGATCGACAGCACGATGCCGCCCACGAGCGCGCCCATGACGGCGATGAGGAGCGGCTCGATCAGGCTGGTCAGGGCCTCCACCGTCGTCTTCACCTGCTGGTCGTAGAACTCGCTGATCTTCTCGAGGAGCTGCTCGAGGGCGCCCGATCGCTCGCCGATCGAAATCATGCGCGTGACCATCGGTGGGAAGACGCCGCTCCGCCCCAGCGGTTCGCCGAGCGTCTCGCCCTTCTTCACGCTCTCCTTGGCGGCCGTGACGGCATCTTCGATGATCCGGTTCCCCGTCGTGACGCTCACGATCTCGAGGGCGCCGAGGATCGGCACGCCGCTCTGGATGAGCGTGGCGAACGTCCTGGCGAAGCGGCTGATCGCGACCTTTCTCATGAGCGGCCCGAAGATCGGCACCTTGAGCAGGACCCAATGCCACTGCTTCTCCCCCGCCGGCGACTTCTTCCAGAGGATGAAGCTCGTGACCATCGCCGCGATCCCGCCGAGGATGTAGAGGATGTTCCCCGAGAGGAAGCGGCTGATGGCGAGGAGGATCTTCGTCGGCGCGGGAAGATCGACGCCGAGGGTGACGAAGATGGACTCGAACTTCGGCACGATCCCGACGAGGAGGCCGCCGACGATGAGGAGGATGAGGACGAGCGAGACGACGGGGTAGGTCATGGCGCTCTTGATCTCGCGCCTCAGGGCCTCCGTCGACTCCATGTACTGCGCGAGTCGGACGAGGATGGTGTCGAGGGCGCCGGACGCCTCACCCGCCTTGACCATGCTGACGTAGATGCGGGTGAAGATCTTGGGGTACTTCGAGAGCGCCTCCGAGAAGTCGGTCCCGCTCCGCACGCTTTCGATGATCCGCCCGCAGACGAGCTTGAAGCCGGGGTCCTCGGCCTGTTCCTCGAGGATCTCCATGCTCTCGACGAGGGGGATACCGGCGCTGATCATCGTTGCGAGCTGGCGCGTGAAGACCGCGAGGTCGTCGCCGCGGACGCGGGCCCTGGGCTCCCCTCCGAAGAGGGACCGGGCGGCGCGGCTCTTCTGCTCCGTCATCGAGACGACGGTGAGGTTCTGGCGGCGCAGTTCCCCCATCGCGTCGTCGCGCGAAGGCGCGCTGATCGTCCCGCTCCGCTCCTTCCCGTCGGCGGTCTTGACGGCGTACTTGTATTGCGGCATGGGGTCCCCTCGCTAGTCACCCATCGTGATGTTCAGGACTTCCTCGATGCTCGTCTTTCCCTTGAGCGCGTTGACGAGGCCGCAGCGCCGGAGCGTGAGCATCCCGCGCTTCTTGACGGCGTATTCCTTGATCTCGATCGCGGACGCGCCGTTCACGATCATCTTCCGCATCTGCTCGTCGAGCTCGAGCACTTCCAGGATCGCGAAGCGGCCCTTGTAGCCGTTCATGCACCGCGTGCAGCCGACGGCCTTCATCATGAACGGCCCGGGCGCGTCCTTGTCGACGCTCCCTCCGTTCGCGATGATCGTCCCGATGTTCTTCCGGATGGCCTCGACCTCCTCGGGGGTGATCCCGACGCGCAGGAGCCTGTCCTCCGGGGGCATCTCGAGCGCGGGCTGCCTGCAGTTCTCGCAGAGCTTCCGGAGGAGGCGCTGCGCGGCGATCAGGATGACCGACGACCCGACCATGAACGGGTCGATCCCCATGTCCACGAGCCGCGAGACCGCGCTCGAGGCATCGTTCGTGTGGAGCGTGCTGAAGACGAGGTGCCCCGTGATGGCCGCCTTCACCGCGATGTCGGCCGTCTCCTGGTCGCGGATCTCCCCGATCATCACCGTGTCGGGGTCCTGGCGCAGGATGGAGCGGAGGGCTGCCGCGAATGTCAGGCCCTTCTTCACGTTCACCGGGACCTGCACCACCCCGTCCATCTGGTACTCGACGGGGTCCTCCACCGTGACGATGTTCTCCTCGACGGTGATGACCTCCCTCACCGCGGAGTAGAGCGTCGTCGACTTGCCGCTTCCCGTCGGCCCGGTGACGAGCACCATCCCATAGGCGGCCTGGACCGCCCGCTTGAACGCCTCGTACGCCCCCTGCTCGAACCCCATGCTCTCGAGCGATCGGGCGAGCCCCGAGGCGTCGAGGATTCGCATCACGACCTTCTCGCCGTGGATGGTCGGCAGGACCGAGACGCGGAAGTCGATGTTCCGCCCCTCGATCTTGAGCTGGATCTTGCCGTCCTGCGGGATGCGGCGCTCCGCAATGTCCATCGACGCCATGATCTTGATGCGGCTGACGATCGCGTTGTGCATCTTCTTCGGCGGCGCGTTCCACTCCCTGAGCGCGCCGTCCAGGCGGAACCGGATCCGGATCCGCTTCTCGAACGGCTCGATGTGGATGTCGCTTGCCCCGTCGCGGACGGCCTGGCTGATGATCAGGTTCACCAGCTTGATGACCGGGCTGTCCCCCGCAGCGTCGGAGATCTCGGAGAGGTCGAACTTCTCGTCGTCGCCCGACTCCTTGAGCTCGACCTCGGGATCGGCAAGGTTGTCGATCAGCCCCTTCATCTCCTCCTCGCCGGGGTTGTAGGCGCGCGTGATCGACTTCCGGATGCTCCGCTCCGTCGACACGACCGCGCGGATGTCGCACTCCGTGACCGTGCGGATCTCGTCGAGCTTGATGATGTCGAACGGGTTTGCGATCGCGAGCGTGAGGATGTTCCCGATCCGCGCGATCGGGAGGACCCCGTAGTAGTTCGCGAGGTCCTGCGAGAGCGACTGCACGGCCCGCTCCTCGGGCTCCACGCGATCCACGTCGATCGGCGGGATGTTCATCTCCGTGGCGATGGTGGCGATGAGGAGCTTCTCGTCCACGAGCCCCTTGTCGAGGAGGACGTCCTCGTAGCTCTTGTCCTCCTGGCTCGCCTGCGCGAACGCCTCCTCCGCCTTGGCCTCGGGGAGGAGCCCCTTCTTCACGACGATCGCCTTGACCCGCTTGTCGAAGATCCGGAACGCCATCGACCCTCACATCCCTCTACTGTCCGCTGGCTTCCACCCCAAAGCTCGCCGCTGGCGAGCGAAGGGGGGATCACGTCTTCACCCTCGGCCAGTACTGCTTCACTGCCTTGGCGACCTGGGCGGCCGTGGAGACGTAGACCTGCACCTGGCACCCGGTCTTCCGCTCCAGCTCCTCGTAGACCTTCTCGTTGAGGAGCCCCGAGACCGCGATGATCAGCGTCTTCCCAATCCGATCGAGCGGGACGAACTGGTTCTCCATGATGCTGTCGATCGGGACCAGGTCGACGATCTCCTTGCCGATGCTGTACCGCGAGGCGTCGATGTACGGAAGCGAGAACTGCGTCGCGATCGTGCGCGCAATGTCCCCCTCCGTGACGTACCCGAGCCGGACCAGAATCTGCCCGAGGAGCTCTCCGCTCTCGGACTGCTTCTTGAGCGCCTCCTGGACCTGCTCGTCATTGACGAGGCCCTCGCTGACGAGGATCTCGCCCAGGCGCTTCTTGGTCAGCTTGGCGATGTTGACCATATGGCCGGAACCCCGCGTCCGACCCGACCCCCGCCCCCCGAAGCCCGCCGCATGCGAGCGAAGGAGGGCCTGCCCCCGCCTGCCTACCGTCCTGACATCCGTCTCAGGTCGTCAGGGTCGCTCGAATGCTGGAGCGCGTCTTCGAACGTGACGAGCCCCGCCTTGCAAAGTTCAAAGAGGGACTGGTTCATCGTCGACATCCCCAGCTTCCCTCCGGTCTGGATCTGCGAATAGATCTGGTGCGCCTTGTTCTCGCGGATCAGGCTCTTGATCGCGGAGTTCGAGATCATGATCTCCGACGCAAGGGCGCGCCCCTTCCCCCCCGCGCGCGGCAGGAGCTGCTGGCAGAACACCCCGTTCAGGACGAACGAGAGCTGCGTGCGGATCTGCTGCTGCTGGTAGGCGGGAAAGACGTCCACGATCCGGTTGATCGTCTGCACCGCGTCGCTCGTGTGCAGCGTGGCGTAGGTCAAGTGCCCCGTCTCGCTGATCGTGAGTGCCGCCTCGATCGTCTCCAGGTCGCGCATTTCGCCGACGAGGACGACGTCGGGGTCCTGCCTGAGGACGGTCCTGAGCGCATCCTTGAACCCGCGCGTGTCGCTGCCGACCTCGCGCTGATTCACGAGGCAGTTCTTGTTCTTGTGCACGAACTCGATCGGGTCCTCGATCGTGAGGATGTGCCCGGCGTCCTTCACGTTGATGTAGTCGATCATCGCGGCGAGCGTCGTCGACTTCCCGCTGCCCGTCGCGCCGGTCACGAGGACGAGTCCGCGCGGCTGCTCGCACAGGTCCTCGCAGACCTTTCGCGGGAGCCCGAGCTCCTCGAAGGTCTTCACGTGGTGCGGAATGACCCGCATCACGCACCCGACCGCGCCGCGCTGCATGAAGACGTTCGTGCGGAACCGCCCCAGCCCCTCGATCCCGAACGAGAGGTCGAGCTCGAGGCTGCGCTCGAACCGCGCAATCTGGTCCGTGTCGAGGATCGAGTAGACGAGCTTCTGCGTATCCTCCGAGGAGAGCATCTCGTGCCCCGTGGGCACCAGGCGCCCGTCCACCCGGATCCGCGGCGGGCTCGCCGCGCTGATGTGGAGGTCGGACCCGTTGCGCTGCACCAGCAGCGTGAGCAGTTCCTCGAGGGAAACCATCTATTCCTCCGGGTGGGCCTTCGCCGCCTGTTCGGCCTTGGCCTTCTGGACGATCATCTCCTGGTTCCTGGCAGGAACCTGGTCGTAGTGCGAGAACTCGACCGAGTAGTACCCCTCTCCCCCCGTGATCGAGCGAAGCTCCGTCGCGTAGTTCATCACCTCCGAGAGCGGCACCTGGGCGCGGACGATCTGCATGTGACCCTCAGAGTCCATGCCCTGGATGCGGCCGCGGCGACCGTTCAGGTCGCCCGTGATCGCGCCCATCTTCTCGCTCGGGATCGTCACCTCCAGGTTCACGATCGGCTCGATGAGCGCCGGCTTGGCCTTCTGGACCAGTTCCCTGAAGCACTCCCTCGCCGCGATCTGGAACGCGATGTCCTTCGAGTCCACCGGGTGCTCCTTGCCGTCGAACACCTCCACGTGGATGTCGACGACCGGATACCCCGCAATCACCCCCTGGTCGCAGATCGTGCGGACGCCCTTCTCGACCGAGGGGATGTACTGCTGCGAGATCGCACCGCCGAAGACCTCGTTTTCGAACTCGAATCCCGACCCGCGCTCGAGCGGCCAGCAACGCAGGTGCACCTCCGCGAACTGCCCCGATCCCCCCGTCTGCTTCTTGTGGCGGTAGCTCGTCTCCGCCTTCACCGTGATCGTCTCCTTGTACGGGATCTTCGGCGGCTTCGTCGTGACCTCGACCCCGTACCGCGCCTTCAGGCGCAGGAGGGAGATGTCGAGGTGCAGCTTGCTCATCCCGTTCGCGATCACCTCGCCCGTCTGCTTGTCGCGGGAGATCACGAGCGTCGGGTCGCTGTCGGCCAGGTAGGTGATCCCCTGAGACAGCTTCTGCTCGTCATTCCGGTTCTTCGGCTCGAGCGCGGCCGAGACCATCGGCACCGGCCAGCCGATCGGCGGGAAGAGCAGCGGGGCCCCGGTCGTCGCGAGCGTGTCCCCCACGGCGATGTCCTCGACCTTCGTGAGGGCTACGATGTCGCCGGGAATCGCCTTGTCGATCGCCTTCTGCTCGCGGCCGAGCAGCTTGAAGAGCTTCCCGATCCGCTCCGTCTTCTCGGTGCGGACGTTGTAGATCGAGGTCTCCGCCGAGAGGCTCCCCGAATGGACCCGGAAGAGGGTGAGCTTCCCGACGTGCTGGTCGCGCGTGCTCTTGAAGACGTGCGCGATGAACGGCGAATCGGGGCCGCGGTTGAAGCTGACCTCCTCCTTCGTCTTCGGGTGGAGCCCCTTCTTCGGCGGCATCTCGAGCGGGTTCGGGAAGTCCCGGACGAAGAAGTCCATTGCCTCCTCGACGCCGCCCCCCTGCCGCGCGCTCGTGCAGAGGATCGGGACCAGGCGCCCGCGGGCGATCGCCTGCGGAAAGGCCTGGTCGCGTTCCTCCTTCGTGATCTCGCCCGTCTCGAGGTAACGCTCCATGAGCTTGTCGTCCACCTCGACGATGGCCTCCACGACCTTGTCGTGGGCCGCCTTCAGGTCGCCGATGACCCCGGCCGTCGAGGCCGGCGGCTCGAGGACGTTGACGACGCCCTTGAAGGAGCCCGCCTGGCCGATGGGGAGGAAGACCGGCAGGCAATTCTGGCCGAACGTCTCCTGGATCTGTCGGAGCGTCTTCGCCCAGTCGACGTTCTCAACGTCCATCTTGTTGACGAGGATGGCCCGGGCGATGCCGCGCTTCGTGGCCTGATCCCACATCTTGCGGGTGTTCACCATGACGCCGTTGGCGGCGTGGATGCAGAGGACGGCCGTCTCGACCGCGGCCATCGCGGCGATCCCCTCGCCGGCGAAGTCGGGGTACCCGGGCGCGTCGAGGAGGTTGACCTCCTTGCCCTTCCAGGTGAAGTGCGCGATGCCGAGGTCGATGGAGATCTTGCGCGACTTCTCCTCGGGGTCGCTGTCGAGGACGCTCGTCCCGTCCTCCACCCTTCCCTGCCGCGCGACCGCCCCGGCCTTGAAGATCATCAGCTCCGCGAGCGATGTCTTCCCCGAGTCGCCGTGACCGACAAGCGTGAGGTTGCGAAGGTCCTTCGTTTCGTACTTGGGCATGTCTCTCCCCCATTGGTCCCGAAACCCGCTGTCCCCGGAATGCGACTCGCTGGTCCTCGCATCGAGTGGGGTCGACGGAGTTCGGGCGGGCGAGCCGGTCTCCGGGATGGGACGGTCGGGGGAACTGTATCACCCCCGACCGCCGGAATCAACGTCCACGCCGGCTCTTGGGACTGGCAGGGCCAGTTTGCTGGAGTCGACAGGCCCGCGGAACCTAGTCGACGACCACGACTTCCACGCGGCGGTTCTTGGACTTGTGCGCGCGGGAGTCGTTCTGCTCGATCGGCCGCGACTCGCCGAAGCCGGCGACGTAGATCTTCTCCGCCGGGACCCCCTGCTTGACAAGGAAGCGCAGCACGTTGAGGCCGCGCATCGCCGACAGGTGCCAGTTGTCCTGGAAGATCTTCGCCGACTTGTGGATCGGGTCGTTGTCGGTGTGGCCGTCGATCCGGATCGTGTGGCCCCCCCACTTCGACTTGACCAGGTCGGCGACCTTCTTGAGGACCGCCTCGCCCTCCTTGCGGATCTCGGCGCGGCCCGAGGCGAAGAGGATCTCGTCGCCGATCCGGATGCACTGGAATCCCTCGGCGGTCCTGCCGGGCTCGAACCCCTCGTCGCTGCCGTCGGCGACCGCGCTCGGCGGCGCGGCCGCGGCCGGTTCACGCTCGGCATCGGCGAGACGGCGAAGCGCCTCGATGTGCTGCGCCTTCAGCGCCGAGTTCTGCTGCTCCATCGCGGAGAGCTGGTTCTGCAGCTCCTCGATCTGGAACTTGGCCTCGTCGGCCTCCGTGTCGGTCCCCTTCGATTTGCAGCCGACCGACAGGGCGGAAAGCCCCACGGCGACCAGCCCAATCACGATGCTCCGCATGTCGACCTCCTATGGAAGAATCAGTGCCCCCGTCCGATCCACTGTTGCATGAGCCTGGAGAGACACTCCATCAGCGAGCCGTACTGCCTGCCTGCCTGGTCCGGCGCCAGCGTCATGATGAGCGCGCCGAGCGAGAGGTACGGGCCGAAGGCCATCGTGCGGTCGCGGGTGATGAGATAGGCGAGGCTGCCGAAGAGCGCCCCGACAATCGCCGCGATGACGAACGTCACCAGGATTGCGGTCGCGCCGAGGAATCCCCCCAGGAAGGCCATGTACTTCACGTCGCCAAACCCCATCGCCTCCTTCTTGAAGGCGACCCTCCCGAGGAATCCGACGGCCCAGACGGAGCCCCCGCCGGCGATCATGCCGAGGAGCGCCTGCAGGAGCCCCCGCAGGTGCGGGTTGGCGAGGAGGAAGTTGTTGAGCGCCGGGTACTTCAGCAGGAACATCCCGGCAATCGTCGCCGATCCGGGCAGCGGAAGCTGGTGGAGGAAGGGGAAGGAGACCCCGACGATTGGGGCGAGGATCATGCCCATGTACGTCAGCTCGTCGGGGATGATCCGCAGTTCGAGGTCGATGAAGGTCGAGACGAGCAGGCTCCCGAGGAGGAAGACCTGGACGGCGAAGAGGACGGCTCGTTGACATGGCTGGGCCAGCTCCGCATGCTCGTGGATGGCGAGCCATGCGGAAAGCCCGAAGAGGGCCGACGTGAGGATCTCGACCAGCGGGTAGATCGCCCCGATGGGGGACTTGCAGTCCCTGCACTTCGCGCCGAGGAGGAGCCAGGAGACGACGGGGATGTTGTCGTACCATCGGATCGTGGTGAGGCAGAAGGTGCAGCGGCTCCACGCGGGCCGGAAGATGTGCAGGTTCTCGCGCGGGAGGCGGTAGATGCATACGTTCAGGAAACTGCCGACGAAGGCGCCGAGGACGCAGGCGAAAGGGACGAGCAGATCGGTGGGTGATTCAGGCACGCTCCCTCCCGTCTAGAGGCGGAGTGTAGGAGGTCGTCCGGGGGAGTGCAAGAGAATATAAACTATAAAATGTAAATCAACACGAACGACGGGCGCGTGCATGATGACGCTGGCGACGTCGATATCTGATATCTGATATCTGAGGTCTGATATCAGATATGACCCGGGTTCGGTCGCGCTTCGAGAGCAGCATTGGTTGTCGCGTCTCACGCCAGATGACACCGGCATCCCACGTCAATGAGACTCGGAGGCGTTCGGGATTGAGGGATCGGCGAGGAAGCAGACCTCCCCCCAATGCCCCCGGTTGCGGACCGCGATCAGGATGTTGGCGCCCTCCACGGGTTCGCCCTTCCTGCGGCGGCCTTCGACGAAGCCGAGGAAGTTGCGCAGGGAGGTGAAGGCCAGTAGCAGGCGAGCGGGGACGCCGTCGAGCCAGAGCTCGACGCAGATCTGCGGCGTGCAGCGCTTGCGGAAGAGGCACTCGGCACAGGTGCGCCCGCCCGTCTGGGCGCGGGCGCCGTCCAGGCTGCGGCATGTGGGGCGGCGCTGTTCGTAGAGGGTGCGGGCCGCGTGGAAGCCGAGGAGCCGTGCGGCCACCGAGTCCACGACCTCGCCCGGCCGCACCTCCAGCCCGTCGGGGCGCACAGTCACATAGCGTGCGATCGCCCCGATGAGGAGTTCGCCGATGCTCTTTGGGCCCGAGTTCATGTTCGTCCTCCTTTATGATTCGTCGATGCCGTCGAGGGCCTCGCCGACCGCCTCGGCGGAGATGGGTCCCTGGGGTCGTGCCTTGAGGCACTCCGCGGCGAAGGAGTGCACCTGCGCGGGCACGCCGCGCGCCCGCTCGAAGATCATCGCCAGCGCCTCGGATGTGAAGCGCGACGCGGGTTCCTTGCCGAGGATGTGAGCGAGGAAGGCAGCGACCTCCTCCCGCACGAGGCCCGTCAACGTCACCCGCACGGAGATGCGCCGCCACAGGGGGAAGAGCTGGGGGGCCAGGAGACGGTCCTTCAGCTCGGGCAACGCGCTCAAGACGACGCTGAAGAGCGGAGGGCCGTCGAGGTTGGCCTCGGCGAGGAGGCGGATCTCGTGCAGCGTCTCCTCGCGAATGAGCTGCACCTCGTCGATCCAGAACAGGAGGCGCGAAGGGAGATCGCGCAGGGTCTGGATCAGGAGACGGCTCGTCTCGGCGCGACTGCGACGAAGCGGCAGGTGGAGCGCGTCGGCCAGGACGCGGGTGAGCCCGGTGGGCGAAGGCTGGCCGTGACACAGGTAGAGCACCTGGAAACGCTGGCGGTCGAGCGCGGCGGACAACGCGCGCAGGAGCGTGGTCTTGCCGGTACCGGACTCTCCGAGGAGGAGGGCGTACGCGGGACCTCGCGTCATCGCGGCCTTCAGGCGCTTGAGCGCCTCCTGGAAGTCGCGATAGGGATACGGGGCGGGCAGAGGCGCGACGAACACGTTCTTCATGGCAAGTCCTTTCGCTGTGAGGGACGAATGCGGCGGGTAAGGGCGCGCAGGACCTGGGCCATAGGCCGACCGTTTCCGAGGCGCCCCAGGACGTGCGCCAGGGCGGAGTCGAACGCTCGCGGATCGAGGGGGCCGTTCTCTCGCACCCATTCGCAAACGAGGGAGGCCTCGGCTTCGGTGTCGGGCACGGGGCGGCCCAGGGTCCGGGAGAAGACCTCGTAGATCTCCGGCAAGCCGAAGCCCGACATCGCAAGGGGGAGCGTACGGCCTCGGTAGCGCTCCTCGAGCGGGGCGAGCGGCGGCACGCCTTCCGTGGACGGGGGCGCGGAAGGGTGGGAGATGTGCACGGCCGGTGCGAGCGGCTCGCGAGTGCCTCCGGCGATCACGAGGAAGGGCTTGTTCGGCCCCTCGGGATCCACGGCGATGCGCGCCTTTCGTCCGCGGTGCCGCGTCGGGACGCGGAAGAGCGTTCCGCCGACGCGTACGGTGCGGTCCTTCGGGTGCACAACAAGAACGCGCTCGACGAGAAAGGCCTCGCGAAGCCGCTCGAGGGAGACGAGTCGCTCGGAGCGGCGGTCGCCGAGGGCCTTGCGCGGGGTCATGCGCAGCTCGCGATGGGGGTGCTCGTGATAGATGCGGTCGAGGAAGGCATCGAAGAGCTCCTGGAGGTGCCGGACGTCGCGGACGACCACGTGCGCAAGCTCCTTCACGAACCAGCGCTCCAGGGAGCGGTGGTACGCTTCGATCTTTCCGTGCGCGGGGGCGTTCTTGCTCTTCGTGGGGATGCGGCGCACGCCGAGGACGGCCAGTCCCGTGCGGAAGACGTAGGAGTCGTAGGCCGACCCACGGTCGGCATAGAAGCGATGCGGCAGACCGTAGCGCGCCGCGGCGCGACGGAAGACGGCGACAGCGGCGGCCGTGGTCTCCTCGAGGACCACGAGCCCGCAGACGATGACGCGGGTCTTGTCGTCCATCATCGAAAGGATCTTGAACTCGCGCATGGACCCGTCGGCGAAGCGGACGCGGAACTTCGCCTTGGCGTCGCCCTGCCACATGTCGTGAGGGAACGCGCCCTCGAAGCGGACGCGCAGCTTGCGTTCCCCGCGGGCGCGGCGGCGCACCTGGGCGTACCGGACCTCGGGCGAGAGGGCCCGATGGAGGGACGCGCGGGAGGGGGCGCGTTGGAGGTGGAAACGGTCGCGGATCCTGAGGCCCAGGATGAAGAGCGAGCGAGCGGGTTCCTCCTCCAGAAGCGCCAGGGCATACTCGGTCCACTTCCGCGCGATCGCGGGAGGCTTTCGCGGGCCGGGACGTGACCGAGCCAACAGGGTCTCGATGACAGGATGGGCGCGGTAGCGTCGGAGCCAGCGGTACAACGTGCTTGCCGACACGGGCTCTTGCCGTCCGGAGGGCCACTGGACGGGAGTCCGGGCGGCCGCCTCGACGAGTCGGCTTCGCTCGCCAGGCGCCAAGCGTGTCTCCAGGAGGGGAGCAATCTGCTCAAAGCGGAAGACGGCGATGCGGAGGGGGGCTCGGGCCATGG
>Ga0209726_10005072_pt1 | contig 16303 bp, 15 predicted proteins | sample Subgrocontami54m_FD_187453 | JGI IMG/M metagenome (GOLD analysis project Ga0209726, IMG submission 187453) | Subsurface groundwater microbial communities from S. Glens Falls, New York, USA - GMW46 contaminated, 5.4 m (SPAdes) (version 3) | ecosystem: Environmental > Aquatic > Deep subsurface >... | reverse complement strand
CCCCTGCCAATACTGGTAGACGTTGTAGATTGCCGGGCCGAGCAGGGGGAGCGCCTCCTCGCGCAAGTCTGCGATCTCCTCCGCGCATTGGGTCAGCAGCGGCGTTCCGTCCTCGCGCGTGAGAAACACGAGGATGGGGATGAGGACCGTCATTGCTTCGTTGGTGTCGACCAAGGCCGCCCACGCGTCGCCTCGAAGGAGCATGCCCGTGACGAAGCCATTGGCCCACTGGCCCGCAAGCGCGACGTCCTCGCCGACCTCGGCATCGCGGAGAAATCGCGGCGAATAGTCCGCTCGCATCCGCCGCAGATCGCTCAGGATCTCGTTGTGCATCAGCGACAGCAGCGCGGAGGAGGCCTGCGCCGTATCGGCATCCTCGAACCGATGGTCCTGGAACACGGCGCGCACCCACTCGTGCGGGTAGGTTCGCTCGGGCCCGATGGCGGCAGCCGTGAGCAGGCCGTCGACGAAGACCAGCATCTCGTGCTCGGCCTGGCTGAGGCTGTCGGCGACCGTGTCGAGCGCGTCGGCGACCGCGGAAGCGATGGGGTCGGGGGCCGAAGGTCGGGTAGCGGGGCGCATGCGGCTCTCCGTGCTCGGGGTCGGGTGCCGGAGGCTAGCGCGAGTCGCGGGCGCGCGCGGGCGTGAACTGGCGATGGTCCACAGCGCGGCGGTGGCGGGCGCCGGCCGTCACGCGCCGGGGCGGCCGGTCTTGCGCGGGCGGCCGCGGCGGTGCTTCTTCTTCTCGCGCGCAAGGGGGTCAGACCCCTCGCCTCCAACGGTTCGCATTGCGTCGGGCCGGCTGCGCGAGGGGTCTGACCCCCTTTGGACTTTGCCGTCAACGGGCAGGCCGCGTTCGGCGTGGGGGCCCATCTCGTCGAGGGTGGGTTTGTGGGGGCCCTTGACCTGCTCGCCGTAGGCGCCGGCCTTGGTGCGGGGGTCGATCTTGGGGTCGCGCGCCGGGATGGGGCGGTTGGAATGCGAGCCCATTTCGTCGAGCGCGGGTTTGCGGATGCGGGTGCCGGGGATGGTCGTGCTCTGGGCGAAGGTGGGCTGCACGGGCTGGTAGTCGCGCTGGATGCGGGAAGCGTTGGGGTCAGACCCCTCGCCTCCAACGTTTCGGGCCTTCGGCGACCGGCTGCGCGAGGGGTCTGACCCCCGCTCACGCGGGGCGCCGCCGTACTTGCGCTTGCCGGCGTAGGCGCCGGCCTTGTCTTCGACCTCGGCCTGGCGGGCGAGGGGATCGTCGGCGATGGCGAGTTCGGTCTGGCGCAGGCGCTTGACCTCGTCGCGCAGGCGCGCGGCGGTCTCGAACTCGAGGTCGGCCGCCGCCTCGCGCATCTTCTTCTCCAAGTTGGCGATGACGGCCTCGAGGTTGTGGCCGATCAGCGCCTTGCCCGCCTCGGCGAGGCCGGTGTCGACGGTGACGTGGTCCTGCTCGTAGACGCTGGCCATGACGTCGGAGATGTTCTTCTTCACGCTCTCCGGCGTGATGCCGTTGGCCTCGTTCCAGGCCGCCTGCTTCTCGCGGCGGCGCTCGGTCTCGGCGATGGCGCGGTGCATGGAGCCGGTCATCTGGTCGGCGTAGAGGACGACCTTGCCGTCGACGTTGCGGGCGGCGCGGCCGATGGTCTGGATCAGACTCGTCTCGCTCCTTAGGAACCCCTCTTTGTCCGCGTCGAGGATCGCAACAAGAGCGCACTCGGGGATGTCGAGGCCCTCGCGCAAGAGGTTGATCCCGATCAGGACGTCGAAGGCGCCCAACCGCAGGTCGCGGATGATCTCGATGCGCTCCAGGGTCTCGATGTCGGAGTGCATGTAGCGCACGCGGATGCCCTGCTCGTGCATGTACTCGGTCAGGTCCTCGGCCATGCGCTTGGTCAGCGTCGTCACCAGCGTGCGGTAGCCCTGCCGCGCCACCTGGCGCACCTCGTCGAGCAGGTCGTCGACCTGCGTCTTGGCGGGGCGCACCTCGACCGGCGGATCGATCAGCCCGGTCGGGCGGATCACCTGCTCGACGAAGGCGCCGCCGGTCTGGTTCAGCTCCCAGCCGCCGGGCGTGGCCGAGACGTACGTGGTCTGCGGCCGCATCGCGTCCCACTCCTCGAACCGCAGCGGGCGGTTGTCCATGCAGGAGGGCAGGCGGAAGCCGTATTCGGCCAAGGTCGCCTTGCGCCGGTAGTCGCCGCGGAACATGCCGCCGATCTGCGGCACGGTGACGTGGCTCTCGTCGACGAACACCAGCGCGTTGTCGGGCAGGTACTCGAACAGGGTCGGCGGCGGCTCGCCCGGCTGGCGCCCCGTGAGATAGCGCGAGTAGTTCTCGATGCCGGCGCAGGAGCCCGTCGCCTCCATCATCTCCATGTCGAAGATGGTGCGCTGCTCCAGGCGCTGCGCCTCCAGCAGGCGGCCGGAATTGCACAGCTCGTCGAGGCGCTGCTTCAGCTCCGACTTGATGGATTTGAGCGCCTGCTGCAGCGTCGGCTTGGGCGTGACGTAGTGCGAGTTCGAGTAGACCTTGATCAGCTTCAGCTCGTCGCTCTTCTGGCCGGTGAGCGGGTCGAACTCGGTGATGCTCTCGACCTCGTCGCCGAACAGCGAGATGCGCCAGGCGCGGTCCTCCAAGTGGGCCGGGAACAGCTCGACGGTGTCGCCGCGCACGCGGAAGGAGCCGCGAATGAAATTGGCGTCGCTGCGGCGGTAATGCAGGGCCACCAGGTCGGCCAGCAGCTGGCGCTGGTTCAGCTTCTCGCCCACCTGCACGGTGAAGGTCATGGCCGTGTAGGTCTCGACCGAGCCGATGCCGTAGATGCACGACACGGACGCCACGATGATGACGTCGTCGCGCTCCAGCAGCGAGCGGGTGGCGGCGTGGCGCATGCGGTCGATCTGCTCGTTGATCGAGGATTCCTTCTCGATGTAGGTGTCGGTGCGCGGCACGTAGGCTTCGGGCTGGTAGTAGTCGTAGTAGGACACGAAGTACTCGACCGCGTTGGCGGGGAAGAAGCTCTTGAACTCGCCGTAGAGCTGCGCCGCCAGCGTCTTGTTGGGCGCCAGCACCAGGGCCGGGCGCTGCGTCGCCTCGATCACCTGCGCCATGGTGAAGGTTTTTCCAGAGCCGGTGACGCCCAGCAGCACCTGGTTTCTTTCGTGCTGGTTCACGCCTGCGACCAGCTCGGCGATGGCGGTGGGCTGGTCGCCCTTGGGGGTCAGGTCGGAGACGATCTTGAAGGCGATGCCGCCCTCGCTCTTGTCGGGCCGCGGCGGCCGGTGCGGGGTGAACGTCGGCAGGCTGCCGGACACCAGCGGGTGGCCGGCGATCATCGGCTGCTCGGCCAGGACCTGCCGGGCGCGGTCGGAGCGCTCGTGCGGCTTGGCCAGCAGCGCGTTGAGGCTCGCCGTCATGTCGGCGAAGTTGCGCGACGGCGGGCCGACCTGGCGCAGGGCCGGGAGGGTTGAGGGCGCGGCGGGCAGGAACGGCGCCTGCGGCGCCTCGGCGAAGCCCCGTGCGGCCTCGGAGCGCTTGGTCTCGGGCGTGCCGCCCGCGCGTTCCGCGGGCGGGGGCGCCGGCTTGCCGGATTTGCCGCGCGAGGGGCGCGGGCGGGGGGTGGTGTCACGTGGGCCGGATTTAGGGGGGCGGGGCATGGGGGAGATATATGGCGCGAACACTCTGATCATGGAAGTCCATGCAGCGAAAGGAATGGACAATTCTGAGATTGTGGTGGCTCAAATAAGTCCCGATTGACAATCTAGCTGGTCAGCCAGCCGCCGCCGCGGCTCACAAAGGCGTCCCGCTCCCGCGCCGCTTCAGGAACCGGCAAGTCAAACACTGGTAGGAGCTGGCGGAGATTGGCGGCAATCAGATCGGCAAAGAGCTTCATGCCCTTACGTGCCAATTCCTCGAGTGCAGCGCAGAGCCCGTCAGCCAGCAATCGCGCGTGGCGCTCGGTAATGCGCCGCCGCGCCGCGACGCTCCGCACGCCGAGCGCCGCCAGGAAATCGTCGAAGTCTCCACGCGTAATGGCCAGCAACGTACTCGCTGAGCCGATCTTGAATGCGAGTTCGTCGGTGAGATTGGGATCGAGACGGGTCGGCAACAGATCGTATCGGGGGGCAACTCGTATCTGATCGCGGGCAATGTGCAACAGCGCGAAGTTCTTGGCATGGCCATCGACGTTTCCGGTCATCAGATCGAATAGCGTCGCCCCGATGAAGCGATCACGCTCCTCGATCGGGCTTGCTGTCGCATCCAGAACCTTGCCTATGCCGGCAACATCGAAACGACGGTCTGCGGTCCCGCGCCGCTCGTACTTGAGTGCGGCCGGCAAACCAAGTGCCTGGGCAAAGTCCTCCTGGTGCAGGCGTACAATACGCCCCGCTTCGTTCAGTGCACGGTCGAAGCGCCGCACCAGCAACACCTCGATCTCGCCGATCTCGACGACGGCAGCTTCCGAGGTTTCGAAGCCGAGCGCACGCGAAAGATCGAGTGCGGCCGCTTCATGCTTTGCGTCGCGTGGATGTTCACGGTCAGGCACCTTGAGAATGTGTGTCGTGGGCGCTCCCGTCCCGGGTTTCGGCTCCGCCAATCGTCCGTCCGGCAGTCGTGTCAGGGCAATCTTGCTTTGCACGCCCGCCAGTGGAGATGGGTCCAACGTCCCTGCTGGCAAACGCCTCCGTTCTTGCAGCGCGACAGCGATGGAAATCAGTCTCTCATCACTCAAGGCTGTATAGTCGGTCGCAAAATCACCGGGCACCTTCACAGCCGGCGCGCCGGCTGCCAACACCGACAATGCGCCGGGGCAATCCTTGCCTAAATGCAGCAACAGGCCCGCAATGTCGTCACGTGCCAAGCCTTCACGCGCCATCACATCGCCGAGCGCGCCATCGCGCTCCTGCAGCAGGTTATCGAAAAAGGCGCGCGTGACGACGTCGTCGTAGGGCTCATCAGTCAGGGGCAACGACAACGACAACGGGAGGGCATCGGCGCGGGCAAGATGCCTTGAGGTGTAAGCAAATGCCAGCGCCCCCTGTTCATTCCGGACCAAGACGCCGGCCGGCTCTGCAAAGCCGTCCAGACGAACATCGAGGGATAGCTCGGTCATCGACGCCGCCGAGCCAGCACGTCGATCCCGCTGGCTGACGCCACTTGCAGCACCTTGTCGAACTCCAGCGTGGCCTTTCCGTTCTCAAGCTCGGAGATGAAGCGTCGTCCTACGCCGACAAGATCGGCAAACGCCTGCTGCGACAGCTTGCGCTGCTGCCGTGCCTCACGAACCAGCTGTCCCAGATCGTGGGCGGAGGTGATCGCAACGGGTGCACTGTCGCTCAACCGCTCCGTCGACAGAGACGGCAATGCGGACCTGTGCTCAACGGATACGGGGATCGTCGACGCAGCGGCTCTAGCGATATCGCGTGCGCTCGTGAGGCCAGCGAAACGTTTGGATACGGCGGCGGCAGCTTCGGTGGCTTGCTTCGTGAGCGCCTCTAAATGCGGTAGCTGCAGGCTGGCGCGCACCTGCTCGGCCATCTTCTGTTGTGCAGAAATAGCCTTCATCACCTCGCTGGCCTTGGTTAGCTCGGACAGCTTCAACGCCGGCTGAATCCGATCTGCGAGGTCTCGTTGCGCCTGCTCCAGCGGCTTCAGTGGTGTTGCCACAGTGCGCACCGCCTCGATCGCTCGCACCACGCCACCGGATGCGTCCCTGGGCGTCCTGGATGATTTCTTAGCCATGATCTGCTCCCGTACGGGAAAATAGATGACACAGACACCGTTTTCAAGCCTTTTTGCTACTGGACGGGAGCAAACCCAAACATTTGACCCCGAGCGGGATCGGGAGCGCGACAAATCAATTGAAATCCGCAAATCTGCTCCCGAACGGGATCATATAGGGACCTTAGTGTCATCCCTGCTTCGCCACGCGCTTCGCCGGTGGATCGGGTGGCGGGGACACCCAGGGGTGGCGTGACTCCTCCCAGACTGAGACCGTCGGCGCGGGGAAATTGGGATCGGCGAAGCTGCCGATGGCGACGGCGACGAGGCCGGGGAAGCTTTCGCCCGTCCAGTAGACGGTGGAGCCGCAGGTCGGACAGAAGCGGAAGGTCAGCGCGTTGCCGCTCTCGGCCGTGCGCGTCCACGCGGTGGCCTTGCCGGCGAAGGCGATCTGCTCGCGGCGGAAGCGCGCCTGGTTGCTGATCACGGCGCCGGTGCGCCGCTGGCACTCGAGGCAGTGGCACATGGAGATACGCGCGGGCTCGCCCTCGATGGTGAGATTGAGCTGTCCGCAGCTGCAGGCGGCGCGTCGGGTGGTCATGGGCTGGCTCCGCAAATTGTCGACTGCCAGCATTATAGCGCGTGATGGCGCCGCCATCGCCGTGAGCGTGCAAGGGAGCCGGCGCGCATGGTTGCGACGAGAGGTTGGCCATCCTCCTCCTATAGCCAAGTGACCTGGGTCCCGGCCGAGTCCCGCTCGCACGCTTCGCGCGCGAGCGGCGCCGGGATGACGTCTGTGGGCCGGGCGGACATTACAGCTGAGCGTGGCGATCGCGGATGAGGCGCGTGAATGCATGATTGTCAGGCCGGCGGATCGATTTTCGCCGAGCTGGGTCCCGGATATTCGCTGACGCGAATTCCGGGATGACGGGTGGGGCGGTGCCATGGGTCAGACCCCGGCCTTCACCGGGGCAGGCCCGGAGGGTCTGACCCTTACGCGCGCCAATCCCCGCGCTCCATCAGCAGCGACACGAGTGTCCCGGCGATCAGGGCCCAGAAGGGGGCGCCGATGTTCAGGATCGGGATGCCGGCGACGGTCACCAGGAAGGTTACCAGGGCGCCGACGGCGAAGCGGCCCTGGAAGGCTGCCGCGAAGGCGGCGTGCAGCACGCGCAGCATGGCGAGGCCGGCGAGCGTGGCGATGAATGCGGGCGGCGTGGACAGCAGCACGCGCGTGAGCAACGGCGCAGCAAGGCCGCAGCATATCGCGAGCACGCCGACGAGCACGCCGGCGGTGTACTGCCAGCGCCGCTCGCCGCCCGAGGAGATGATGGCGTTGACCGGGCCGGTGAGGCAGGTGGGCACGGCGCCAACGAACGCGGCAACGATCGAGGCGGCACCGCAGGCAACGGCGATGCTGTCGACGGGGGGCGCGTGTCCGGCGGCGGTGAGCACGGCGATGCCCTGGCCGTTCTGCACGACGAGCACGGTGATGGCGAGCGGCAGCACCAGCTCGGCCAGTGCCGCCCAGGAGAACGCGGGCACGTGCAGGCGCGGGGCGGCGAGCACGGCGGCGGGATCGAGGCCGGGCGCGAACGGGCGCGTCAGGTATATGACCAGCGCACCGGCGGCGAGCGCGACCAGCAGCGGCGGCAGGCGTCGGGCGAGCGCGGGGGCGGCGCTGGCGAGCAGGAACGCGGCGGTCATGGCAGCGGCGATCGGCGCATCGGTGCGCAACGCGCGGATCCAGTCGAGGCCGAAGTCGAGGAACACGCCCGCCACCATGCCCATCACGACGGGCAGCGGCACCGCCTGCATGGCGCGGCGCACCCAGCCAACGGCGCCGAGCACGACCATGAGCACGCCGGTGGCGATGTAGGCGCCGATCACCTGCGCGAAGGTGAGGTGCCCGAGCGCGGGCCCCACCAGCACGGTGCCGGGGATGGTCCAGAAGAACACCAGCGGCTGCCGGTAGGCCAAGCTGTAGCCGATGCTGACCAGGCCGTTGATGGCCAGCGAGCCGAATACCCACGAGGCGACATCGGCCTCCGACAGCCCGCCCTTGGTCCCCGTGGCCAGGATGATGGCGAGCGGCCCGCTGGCGGCAAACAGGAAGGCGGCCAGCGCGTTGGGGGCGTGGACCGCGGCAAAGTCGCGCAAAATGCCGCGGGCGGGACGGGCCGCGGGGGCCGGCGCGGCAGACGCGGGACGCTCGATGGCCATGGGATCGCGGGTTGCAAGGCGGTGGTGAGGCTCCCCGCCTATAGCATTCATGGGCCGCGAACGCGCACAATCGGCGGTTGCGATCCGGTGCCATCATTCAAACGCAAAGCCCGGCAACATCAGGCAAATGCCGGGACGCGGGCGACGGCGGCAACGCCACGCGCCGTTGCCAAGCCGATCCCGATGCGGTTAACGTGGGCCGGGGAAGACAAGTCAACGACCAGATCCGATGTCACCGGCGGGTTCGCGGCGCGATCCCGCAGGCGGGAAAAGTTGGTGTGTGCAAGGGAGAGTGACATGGCGCGAATGAGCTTTGTGTATGGACTTGCCGGCGCAGCCGTTCTGCTGACCGGCGCGGCGATCCTCGACACGGCCCAGGCGAAGCGCGAGCGCGAGCCACGGTGCCGAAACATGGTTTATGGCGAAGAGCTCAGTGGCACGATCCGCTTCTTCACCGAGGGCAAGGCGCGCAACAGCTGGACCGCGAAAGTAAGGGACCGCTACAGCCCCGAGTATGCCAACTGGAGCCTGGCGCGGGAGCGAAAGATGAACTGCCGAAAGGGCAAGCCCGGAAGATCCTGGCATTGCAAGGCGCAGGGCATACCCTGCAACCGGGCCCAGTAAGGCTGGCGACACCGCCGCGACGGATGTGGTCGGCCGGCAGCGGCATGGCTCTGCCGGCCAGTTTTCTCAAGTCGCGATGCGACGCCGCAGAGGTGTCGCCGAGGCTGGCGCAGCGGCAGGGCCTCGCCCGCAGCCTTAGCCTAAAATCGCACTGGACCGCGCGGGAGCGCTTCAATATGGTCAGCGCCTCGTCGGTCCGACAATCCGACATGCGGCATCCGCGCCGCCCACAAGCAACAAGAGCATAAGCATAAAGGGAGCGAGACGTCCGTCATGGTAGCGCAAGCTGCTTTGCGCACCGCCACCAGCACGAACCCCGTGCCGCTGCTCAGCGTGCGCAACGTATCGGTCCGCTTCGGCGGCATCGTCGCCCTCGACGGCGTCTCCTTCGACGTGGCGCCGGGCCGCATCGCCGGCCTGATCGGCCCCAACGGCGCCGGCAAGACCACGCTCTTCAATTGCCTCTCCCGGCTCTACATCCCCGACGAGGGCGACATCCTGTTCGAGGGCCGCTCGATCCTAAGGGCGCCGCGCCACGCCATCCCCCGGATGGGCATCGGCCGCACCTTCCAGAACGTGGCCCTGTTCGACCGCATGAGCGTGCTCGACAACATCAAGGTCGGCTGCCACAGCCGCACCTCGACCGGCTTCATCACCAACGCCCTGCGCCTGCCGCGATCGGAGCCGGAGGAACGCCGCATCACCGAGCGCGCCGTGGAGCTCGCCCAGTTCATGGACCTGGGCGACTTCGTGCATCGGCCGGCCGGAGGGCTGCCGTTCCCGGTGCGCAAACGCGTCGAGCTGGCGCGGGCGCTCGCCGGCAACCCGAAGCTGCTGCTGCTCGACGAGCCGGCCGCCGGCCTCAACCACGACGAGGTCGACACCCTGCGCGGCCAGATCAAGCGCGTGCGCGAGGCCCAGCAGGTAACGGTGCTGCTGGTGGAGCACCACATGAGCCTCGTCATGTCGGTCTCCGACCAGGTCGTCGCCATCGATTTCGGACGCAAGATCGCCGAGGGCACGCCCGCCGAGGTGCAGCGCAACGCCGACGTGATCCGCGCCTATCTGGGAACGGAGGCCTGAGTGGCGGCACTGCTCGAGGTGGATGGGCTCAAGGCCTACTACGGGCAGACGCAGGCGCTGCACGGGGTGAGTTTTGCGCTCGAACAGGGCGGCATCACCACGCTCTTGGGCGCCAACGGCGCCGGCAAGACCACGACGCTGCGCGCCATCTGCAACATGGTGGAGACGCAAGGCTCGATCCGCTTCGAGGGCAAGCCGATCAACGGCCGCGCGACCGAGGAGGTGGTGCGGCTGGGCGTCGGCCACGTGCCGGAGGGGCGCGGCACCTTCACCAGCCTGAGCGTGGACGAGAACCTGCGGGTTGCCGCCTACACCCGCGCCGACAAGGCCGCCGTCGCGCGCGACCGCGACATGGTCTACGAATACTTCCCCATCCTCAAGCAGCGCCTGGCGCAGCAGGCGGGCACGCTGTCGGGCGGCGAGCAGCAGATGCTGGCGATCAGCCGCGCGCTGATGCTGGGCCCGCGCCTGATGCTGCTCGACGAGCCCTCGTTCGGGCTCGCCCCGCTGATCGTGCAGGAAATCTTCCGCATCATGCGCCGCATCAACAAAGAGGCAAGGGTGAGCCTGTTGCTGGTCGAGCAGAATGCGGCGCTCGCGCTCGAGCTCGCCGACCACGCCTACGTGCTGGAGACGGGGCGCGTCGTCATGTCGGGCAAGGCCTCCGACGTGAAGAGCGACGAGGCCATCCGCAAATCCTATCTCGGCTACTGAAAGGAGCGCGCCGGCCATGGAGCAGCTGATCGAGCAAGTCGCCTCCGGGCTCGCCAACGGCGCTATCTATGCGTGCCTGGCCCTGGCGCTGGTGATGATCTTCGTCTCGACCGGCCATATCAATTTCGCGCAGGGCGAGATGGCGATGTTCAGCGCCTACCTGACCTGGCAGGCCATGCAGTGGGGCATGAACTTCTGGGCAGCCCTTGCGGGCGTGGCGCTGGCCTCGTTCCTCATCGGCGTCCTGGTCGAGCGCGTGATCCTGAGGCCGCTGCACCACGCGCCGATCCTGTCGGTGGTGGTGGTGTTCATCGGCCTGCTGGCGATCTTCCACTCGCTCGCCGGCGCCATTTGGGGCCACACCATCAAGGAGTTCCCCTCGCCGTTCCCCCACATCACCTTCGCCGGCTCCGGCTACATCGGCCCGCACCAGATTGGCATGGTCGCGGTGACGCTCCTGCTGCTGGTGGCATTGTTCGCGTTCTTCCGCTTCACCCCCCTGGGGCTCGCCATGCGCGCTGCGGCCCAGAACCCGGTGTCGGCGCGGCTCGCCGGCGTCCGCGTCGACTGGATGCTGGCGCTGGGCTGGGGGCTCGCCGCGGCCATCGGCGCCGTCGCCGGCAGCCTGGTGGCACCCGCCGTCTACCTCGAGCCCAACATGATGGCGAGCATCCTGCTCTACGGCTTCGCCGGCGCGCTGGTCGGCGGCATCTCCAGCCCGGGCGGGGCCGTCGCCGGCGGCTTCATCGTCGGCGTGCTGGAAAACCTGATCGCCTACGGCGGCAACCTGCTCGAGCGGGCCTCCGGCGTCTACCTCATCGGCAACGGCGAGAAGCTCAGCGTGGCGCTGATCATCGTCATCACCGTGCTCACGCTCAAGCCCAGCGGCCTCTTCGGCCATGTCACCGTGAAGCGGGTCTAGCGCCATGGCGACGACGACGGCGGAAAACGGGGTAGCGGCGGGCAGGCGCATCTCGCTGGGGCGGGCGCGCTGGCTGTGGGTCGCGCTGGTCGTGCTCGCCCTGCTGCCGATCGTCGGCGGCAAGACCGGGCTCATCAGCGACTACGGCTTCCTGCAGCTGAGCCTGATGATCGTCTATGCCATCGCCGTGCTGGGCTTGATCCTGCTCACCGGCTTCAATGGCCAGATCTCGCTCGGTCACGGTGCCTTCTTCGCCGTCGGGGCCTACACGTCGGCCGTCCTGATCGACCAGATGAACTGGCCCTCCTTGGCCACGCTTCCCGTGGCGGCGATCGTGTGCTTCCTCGTCGGCTATCTGTTCGGCCTGCCGGCGTTGCGGCTCGAGGGTCACTATCTGGCGCTCGCCACGTTTGCGCTGGCGGTGGCGGTGCCGCAGATCCTGAAATACCGCCACTTCGAATGGTTCACGCACGGCGTGCAGGGCATCAACATCTTCAAGCCGGATCCGCCCTTCGGCCTGCCGCTCAGCGGCGATCAATGGATGTACCTGGTCGTACTCGCAGTTGCGGTGGTGATGTTCTGGATCGCCCGCAACCTGCTCGACAGCCGCACGGGCCGCGCGATGACGGCGATCCGCGACCACACGCTGGCGGCCAGCACGATGGGCGTCAACGTCGCCCACTACAAGACCGTCGTGTTCGGCATCAGCGCGCTCTATACCGGCGTTGCCGGCGCGCTGCACGCCATCATCTTCGAGTTCGTTGCCCCCGACAGCTTCCGCTTCGAGCTGTCGATCGCCATCCTGGTCGGCGCCGTGGTCGGCGGCATCGCCTCGCTGCCCGGCGCCGTGATCGGCGGCGTGTTCGTGCAGGTGATCGAGAAGTACGCCGACGCGCTGACCAAGAAGATTACCGCGGCGGTGAACCTGCCGCTCGATCTCGAGCCGTGGACGATCTACGGCATCGCGCTGATCGTCCTCATGTACACCATGCCGATGGGCATCGCCGGCGGACTGGCTCTGCTGTGGCGGCGGCTGAAAGGATCGTGACGGCGCTCTGACCCGCCGCGATGCAAGGACTTCGTAACTGAGCAAAGGAGGAAATCCTACATGACACAGACGACACGCAGAATGCTGCTCGCCGGCGTGGGCGCGCTCGCGCTTGCCCTGGCGGCATCGCCGGCCTCGGCGCAGAAGAAGTACGACGAGGGCGCGACCGATACCGAGATCAAGATCGGCAACACCAATCCCTACTCGGGCAATCTTTCGGCCTACGGTACGATTGGCAAAGCGATCGACGCTTACTTCAAGATGGTCAACGAGCAGGGCGGCATCAACGGCCGCAAGATCAACTTCACCAGCTACGACGACGGCTACTCTCCGCCCAAGACGGTGGAGATGGTGCGCAAGCTGGTGGAGGAGGACAAGGTGCTGTTCGTCTTCCAGACGCTCGGCACCCCGCCCAACACGGCGATCCAGAAGTACCTGAATGCCAAGAAGGTGCCGCAGCTGTTCGTCGCCACCGGTGCCTCCAAGTGGGGCCACTACAAGGACAACCCGTGGACGATGGGTTTCCAGACCGACTACGTCACGGAATCCATCATCTACGCCAAGCACATCCTGGCCAACGTGAAGGACCCGAAGATCGGCGTGCTGATGCAGAACGACGATTACGGCAAGGACTACTACAACGGCTTTAAGACCGGGCTCGGCAAGGACGCCGACAAGCTGATCGTGCAGCTCTCAACCTACGAGCCGACCGATCCGACCGTCGACAGCCAGATGATCCAGCTCAAGAACTCGGGTGCCAACGTGTTCTTCAACATCACGACGCCCAAGTTCGCTGCACAGGCGATTAGAAAGGCCGCCGAGATCGGCTGGAAGCCGGCGCACTACATCAACAACGTCTCGACCTCGGTCGCCACCGTGATGAAGCCCGCTGGCTTCGAAAACGGGCAAGGCATTCTCATGGCGCAATATCTCAAGGATCCGACCGACCCGCAGTACCACAAAGACAAAGACTTCCTGGAGTGGAAGGCCTTCATGCAGAAGTACTATCCGAACGGCAACCTGACCGACGGCAGCAACGGCTACGCCTATGCCGTGTCGAACCTCCTGCATGTCGTGTTGAAGCAATGCGGGGACGACCTGACGCGTGCCAACGTCATGAAGCAAGCGGCCAACATCAAGGGCGTCCAGCTGCCCATGGTGATTGACGGCATCAAGGCCAATACCAGCCCAACCGACTTCTATCCGCTCCAGTCACTGAAGATGCACCGCTTCAAGGGCGAGAGCTGGGAACCCTTCGGCGAGGTGATCTCGGGCGAGGCGACCAACTAGTTCTCATTTCACGAAAGCCACGCTTCGGCCGCCAGCACATCGGCGGCCGAGGCAAAGCAGACGAAAGAGCCATGACACAGGCAACCGCCGCGTTCGAGCGCATCAAGTCGAGGCCGGCCTACGAGCTGGTGGCGGAGGCGATCGAGAAGAAGATACTCGCCGGCCGTCTCAAGCCCGGAGATCCCATCGGCACCGAATCCGAGCTGGTCAAGCAGTTCGGCGTCAACCGCTCGACCGTGCGCGAAGGCATCCGCCTGCTCGAGCAGTCGGGTCTCGTCGCCCGCGAGCCGAGCCGGCGCCTGTCGGTCGCCGTGCCGCACTACCACCGCCTCGCCACCCGCATGACGCGCGCGCTGATCCTGCAGCAGGTGACGTTCCGCGAGCTGTGGCACACCTCGCGCGCACTCGAGCCCGCCGCCGTCGATCAGGCCATGGACAACGCCACCGACGAGGACCTGGCCGCGCTCGCCTCCAATGTCGACAAGACGCGCAAGGCCAAGGACGACCCTGCGGCCGTGGCCGAGCTCGACGCCGAGTTCCACCGGCTGATCGGCAAGGCCGCGCACAACCGCGTGCTGCTGCTGGCCAAGGAGCCATCCGGCATGCTGGTGCGGCCCACCACCGCCTTCATCATCTTCAACAATCCGGGCGGCATCCCCCGCCTGATCGAGGCGCACGGCCACATCCTCGATGCGCTGGAGCGGCGCGACCGCGACAAGGGCCGCCTGTGGGTCGACCGGCACCTGCGCGACTGGAAGGCCGGCTTCGAGCGCGCCGGCATGGACCTCGACAGCCCCGTCGACCGCATCGAGCTGCCCTCGCTCGCCTCCAGGCCGGCGACCCACGACGAGCGTTAGCGCCCCGGCAAAACGCCCCGGCAGGGAAATATCCACGCGGCCGAAGTTGAGAATTCGTTAACGATTGCATCGCTATTGATTTGCCAATCGAATTGGCGCTTGCCCATGCTGCAGGGTCGCTAACCGAATAAACCGTTGAAAATGCTTGCTTATCCACAGCTGAGTAAAATAGGCGACGCCATGCGCTTCCGAATCGGAGGCTCCTCGGGTAGCAAGCGTCAAAAGCGTTCTGTTCACGCAGGGCGACCCGGCGAGGCCATTCGGGTCACTCGAGAGGAAAGCGGGGATTGGAGATGCGCAAGAAAACTCTGCTGCAAACCTTGCTCGCTTATTTGGTGGCGGAACACGTCTGCGCTCCCCCGGATATGCATGGCGGCTGGGTTGCGATCCCGGAGCGGCTCGCCGAGCAGCTCACTTCAGAGGTTTACGTTTGCCCCGAATGCGGCCGGCACATGGCCCGCAGCGAAAGCTTGAAAAAGGCGGCTTGATTGGCGCCTGCGCCTGCGCCTCGCCGGCGACCCTTCAGAACCTGAACTGCAGATAGCCCGGTCCGTCGCCACCGGCGCCCGGATAGCCGCGCTCCTTCCAGAAATCGACGGTCTCGCGCCGCAGCTTGTCGGAGCAGCTGCGGCCGCACTCGAGCCAGGTGCCGCCCGGCAGGCGCACCTCGAGCCGGCCGTGCGGGCCCTGGCGCACCGGCGCGGTGATGCTGGCGCCGCCGTAGCGGCTCTCGGCCGTGACGTAGGCGTCACCCGGGCCGCGCCGCCCCTGCGCCTCGGCCGCCGGGGCCACGGCGGCACAGACTGCCCCGACCAGCAGGGCTGATGGCAGGGCCAGCAGCACGATGCGCATGCGATTTCTCCCGGAGCAGGTGGCGGCCCCTTCGGGCTCGATTGCGCGGCAAATTACAGCAAGTGTCCGACGCAATTGCGCCCACCGATGCACGGCGCGCCGATGCTGGGGCGCCTGTAGCCGAAGCGTCACACGCGGCGCGCGTCGGGCCAGTCCGGCGCCCGCAGACGATTCATCTTGCGCGCGTTTATCCCCGCCACTGCGGCTTGTGGCACCATGATCCGGCCTCGGCTCATGAGGGCGCGCGCTGCAGCGTACCGTCCTCGGCCTGCGAGCCGGGGGTCGCAGTCCGTCAGCGTCGCTCGGCTGGGCGCCAGACCAGCGCAGCGCATGAGCGGGGCCCGGATGCGGCGAGCCTGGGCGTTCACGGCCCATCCAGCATTCCAGGTCAGCGGGCCGCGAACGCCCGGCTCCTTCTCTCGCCAACCTCCGAGCGGAAATCTCCGCTGCGGGGCTCTCGGCGCTGGCGGCGATCAGGCGATCCTGCCGCCCAGCTCGTCCTCGATGTGGAAGCGAACGATCTCCTCGAAGTTGGCGTCGGCCCTGAAGCCGAGATCCAGCGCGCGCTTGGCGTCGAAGTTGCGCGGCCATCCGGCGACGATCGCCTCGATGAAGGGATCGGGCTCGCGGCGGATGCGGGCCGCCACCTTGTCGCCGGCCACCTTCCTCAGCGCGGCGATCTGCTCACCCACGGTGACGGCGAGGCCCGGCATGGTCAGCGCTCGGCGCGGGGCCACCTTGGCGAGGTCGAGCGCGGCCGCATGCAGCAGGAAGCCGACGGCGGCGCGCGGGGAAGCGTGCCAGTGCATCACGCCCTCCGACACCGGCAGCACCGCCTCCTGCCCTGCCAGCGGCTCGCGCATGATGTTGGAGAAGAAGCCCGAGGCCGCCTTGTTGGGCTTGCCGGGGCGCACGCAGACAGTGGGCAGCCGAATGCTCAAGCCGTCGACGAAACCCTTGCGGCTGTAGTCTGAGACGAG
>Ga0209726_10005071_pt1 | contig 16305 bp, 3 predicted proteins | sample Subgrocontami54m_FD_187453 | JGI IMG/M metagenome (GOLD analysis project Ga0209726, IMG submission 187453) | Subsurface groundwater microbial communities from S. Glens Falls, New York, USA - GMW46 contaminated, 5.4 m (SPAdes) (version 3) | ecosystem: Environmental > Aquatic > Deep subsurface >... | reverse complement strand
CGCCAGCTCCGTCGCGTAGGCTCGCAGAATGGATGCCAGATCGGAAATCCCGAGATTTTCGCGGGATTTGGCATAAAGCAAACGCTTTAACGTGAACATGGATCCGGTTGGCAGGGATTCCGCAAAATAGCGCTCCAGGATTTCGGCGCCGGAAAGTCCGGTCTTGCGTTTTTGTTCCCGGATGTGGCCTTGCATATGCCGGCGTTTATGCGCCCGCGCGGACCATATTTTTTCATCTAAAACCAGCGTGGCTTGAGCGGCTTCATCAGTCATGCCGAGCAAAGCCGCGGCACGCAAGGCGTGTTCGCGGTCCTGTGCTTTCAAACTTTTTAAATTGCTCGGTAAACCCTGGCTAAAAAACCTGAAACGGCTTTGCAAAGATTGCCATTGCAGCGTAAGCCATCCGGGATAAGGGGCATCGCGTCCGGATGCGCGCGCTTCCTGATTTTGTTTTTGATAGCTATCCAAAAGCACACGCAAACGCAAAATGCGATCCGCCAGCCGCAGAATGGGAAGCCCCAGCAGAAAACCTATTAGAAAAAAAAGAACGCCCCCGATGAGCGCTCCCACAGGCCCTGCCACCCAAAAGCCAAGCGAGGATGCCGAAATCGCCGCCGAACCGATCCGCCGTAAGCGCCCCCACCAAGAAGCGCCTTCCAACAATGCGGCAAGCCTGTACGGTTTAGAAATCTTAAATTGAAGTTCCGCGCGCGCGGCCTGGATTTGATCCTTTTTTTCAAAAAGATCGGCAAGTTCCTGCCCCTGCGCCGCAAAGTCCTCGCCGCTGATAAGCCCGGCCTGGTTGCGGATAAGCAAGAGGTCAAACGCCCGATCCGTATGCGGCCGGTCCGTGCCGACGAGCGCACGTGACAAGAGCCGTTGCTGCAGATCGGGTTGTAAGCGCTCCGGCGCTAAAAAGAAACGGCGGAGGCGGTACCAAAATCCGGCTTCCTCTTGACGCTTGCGCGCCTTTTCAAACAAGTGACGCCGGACAGCACCCAGCGCCGCGGTTTCATCCGGAAAATGTTTGTCTTGAACCAGCTGCCCGGCATAGTCGGCGGCTTTTTCGTTCTCGCGCGCCAAATAAATCAAATCTTCAAGACGCAGCGTGTTTAAAGGCAGTCCCTGATATTGAGTTGCCAAAGCCATGAGCTGATCACGCTGCTGCGCCGGTAAATCCCAGCCGGCCAGCGGCAGCAAAGTTCCCATCCATTCTTCCGGCGGCGGATCTCCACCATCCCCAAACGGCCCCCAGTACCCCAGCCCTCCCTGTGAAAAATTTAAGGTCTGTTGGCGCATGCGGGCCGTATTAGCATCCGTACGCCATTGATAGAAGCGGCCTTTGAGGCCATTCCAAAAACGGCGTGTCTTGTCCCGAAAAGAATTACGAAAATTTTCATCCCAAGGCGTTTTCAAGTCCTGGCTTTTGACCGCACGCTGCCAACTTTGAGCTTTGGTACCGGCCTTCGCAATGGCCTGATGATGCCGTCTCAACGCCGCGGGTATATCCCGCCCAAGCTCCAAAACTTTGCGCGAGAGATTAGCCTCCATATGTGCATCCGTACGGCCATCGCCGAAAATATCGAAAAGGAATGGCAGATCAATTTGGTTTGGCGCGGCTTTGGCGGAATCCAGCGCACTCGCCACAGCCATCAAATGCGTAAGCCCCCGCCGCCCGTAATCGACATTGTCCACGAAGCCTTGATCGAGCAGAAACAAAGCCAAGGCCCGCTGTTGTGAGGCGCTCAATTCTTGTCCGGCTTGCATGGGCGCTATCAAATCTGCAGGTAATACCTTCAGATGGCGGGCTAAAATCGCGCGCTGTGAAACATTCAATTCAGCGATCTGTTCCAGGGCTTTGGCAAAAATTTTACCGCCCAGCGTCCAAGCACGTGTTTCTTCGGCATTTTCAGCCGCCGTTTCCGGCGTTGTAACATAGCCGCGTTCTTCTAATGCCGTCAATTCAGTATCGGTTACATTGTTGAGCGCGGCCGCGGTGGTGGCATATTGCTGCAGGACCTGCGGCTTGATCCCATGCGAGACATCTTCATGATCGAGGATCAAGCCGGCATATTGCTGCGCCACGCGGATCGCGTCCAAAGGTGAATTGGTGTTCAGTAAGCTGCGCCGCTCCTGCCGCAAGCCGCCGAGGCTTTCCCGGAATGCGGCCGGCGCACTCGCCCCCTTGCGCAGCTCGCGTTCCGCCTCGCGCAAATCGGACAAATACACGCGGATTTGATCAGTCGGATCCCGGCTTTGCCGCATCGTCTCGTCGACCGTGAAAGCGCCTTCGACTTCATCCAGATTGTTGCCGAATAGCTTGTGAATCAAACTCGGGTCCAAATCCTGAAAAGCGCGTTCCGCCGCTTCGCGCTGCGACCGGAATTCGCCGTCGATTTGAAAGCGCATGCGCTCGGTTCCGGAAATGATTTCCTGCCGGCGAAACGATAAATCAACCTCGTCGTTTTTACGCTGCCGGTTCTGGTAATGCACGTAGGCATTGTTCAGGGCTTTCAAAGCCTTTTGATCGCCACTAGCTTCAGCCTCCCGTTTCAAGGCCCGCATCAGCCGGTTGAAACCGCCGCGCAAATCTTCATTTACTTTGTGCAGCGTAGGTGCCGAAATATCGTTTTCAAGGTAAAAATACGTGGATGTCAGCTGGAACCATTCAATCTCCTTCAGGTCCCCTTTATTTTTGAGTTTTTCGATAAGCGTCAGTGCGGCACGGAATTCGTTCTCATTCATTTGATTGGCATAAGTTTGATAGCGGATCCGGTCTTCCAGCATCGCTTGTTCCACATTGGATTCAAGGTCATTGACAATCACTTTCAAAGCCTGCTCAATACTGGGCAAATACCTTTGCACCGCGCTACGCGCCTTTTGAAATTCCATACGCGGCAGGAAAATGTAACGGTGGCCGATCGTTTTGGAACCGCGCACGATACGGCCCATGGCCTGCATTACCTCGCGCAAGCTGAATTGAGCGGATTTGATGAAGAGATTCCAGTCGCCTTCGAAGTCGATGCCTTGAATCGTATCCAGGATATTGTTCGTGATCACCAGCGCCGGCTTGCCTTTGTTATTGGCTTCCCCGGCAACCGTCGGAATCAATTCCGCTTCGGATTGCGCGTGAATCAAATAAATATAGGTAATGCCAGGCGCCAACTCTTCGATACGTTTTTTTTCCGCTTCAATCGCGTCCTTAATTTTTTGATCCGCTTCTTCCAGTTTCTGTTGCTGATCTTCAAATTCCTGTTTTAAACGTTCAAAATTTTCACGATCCGAGGTTGTCTGCGCCGAAGCTTCCAGGGTTTCTAATTGTTGCTTACGAACTTTGACATCATCTTCCAACGCTTTTTTTGCGATCTTAGCGTCCGCGACCTGTTCGCCGATTTCAATAACTTCGGAAGGGCCTTCGATTTTGCCTTCGTACATTTTTTTAGCGGCATCAAAATCTTCTTTGCGTTCGAGCATGACCAGACCCGAAACGCCGCTCGCTAGCGACGCAAGCGCGCCGTCGATGACCGGCTTCACATCCTTTTCGTCGATGGTATGCAAAACGGCTTTGTTCAAGGCGCGGGCTTGATCCAGATTCACGGCCTTGGCCTCTTGAGACATTTGATTGTTTTTCGCCACCAGTTCGGGCGTGATGGACGCATAGGACAAAGGTTCGCGAATCACTTTGCCGTCAACCCCCTTCATTTCACCGACCGTGAATTGCGAGCGGTCGGAAAATACGGTGTTGGCGCCGATCAAAACAGTCGTAAGCGGCGTATAAGTCGCGGTGGTGCCGGTGATGCGGATGTGCCGACGGACATAGATCTCCCCCGTCTTGAGATTTCGGCTCAACCCAATAAAATTATTGCGCAGCGGAATGGAAGTGATGCCTTCCGCTTCATCCACAATTTCGCTCAACAGCACATCTTCAGCATGATCGCGGCGACCGTTAATCCGCACATATTCCTGGCCGTTTTTGCGCACAAGGCTCAAATAGACTTTGGAACCGAGTGCATCTTCCGCTTTGCCGAGTTCGACGGCCACGGGACGCGCCGAAAGCCGGACGGTTTGCCGGTCCTGACGCGCGCGCACTAAAATGTCTTTGATAATGCCCAAACTGACATCGGTCGCCTGCGTCAGTGAATTTTCGAGCTCTTCGGTTTTCACGATGCGTGTTTTTTTTCTGGCCTTCTTGAGCTCGGCCAGTTCTTCTTCCAGAATTTTTTTATTGTCCGCATCCGATTCCCCGACAAGCATTTTTTCGAGCCGCTGGATGATATCGTCCGTTTTGGTGTTGATTTCATTGGCCGCAAAAGACAAGAATAATTTGGTGACGCGGCCGCTGAATTGCGTGGTTTGCTGCGAACCGCGATCCACAGGCGCCAGTTCACCGGTTAAAGCCACGGTGTAATCCGTGCCAAATTTCATGGTCAAGGCCTGTAAAGCTTCTTCGATATGCAAAGGTTCAATCCCCGGCATGGCCAGTAAGCGGGCCTTCATCTTTTCAGTCAGATAAGCCCGTTTATGCTTGTCTTTGCCGATGACAATGATTCTTCCCGAAACCGGATTGTCGTCTTCTTTCAAATTGGCTTCATTGAGCGCGACTTCGCCGTCCACTGCATCTTCGACAAATTGGATGCGCGGCGACCGGCCGCTTTCGTCAAAATTTAATTGCATCGCGTCGTAAAGTTTTTGTATTTTTTCGATATAATCGCCCGGATTCGCGGCGGCATTCTCAGAATCGGAAATGATGAATTGTTTTACGTCGGAAAAAAATTTGTCAATTTCTTCGATCGAGAACGATTCAACTTTAGTTTTGAAAAGTTCCAAAATCTTGCGCGTTTTGTCATTATCCAGCGTCATGCCGGCGAAGCCGGTCTGATCCGGCGCAATGATCAAATGGACATTCTTGCGCGTGAGAGCGTTCTTCAGCCCTTCATAGTCACGGTCTTCGAGCAGTTGCTGGACATTGATGACATCGTCGATTCCGAAGAGTTTGGCTATCGTGTCATGCCGCAAGCGCAGTTTCGTTTCGCTGCCGTCTTGCAAGGTCATGGCAAAACGCGCAAAACCTTCGATAGAATCAAAAGCCTTGGTGCGCGTTTCCATAACCGACATGGTGCTGATGACATCGCCATTTTGCTTCGCAAGCCGCAGTTCTTGGGCGAATTTCAGAAACGCGACGATTGTTTTGCCGATGGAAGTGGGACCGAGACCGACTTTTTCATCCTGGATATCATGGACAATATCTTTTTGCGTTTGCCGCAGGTAAATGATGGAACCTTTGCTGCCGCGCTCGGCTTCCGGAATAGCACGCCAAGCCATGTGCGTGAAGGCTTTGTCAAAATAACTCATGATTTGCTGCTCGGTCATTTTCGCGTTGGGACCGAAAAGGGTGATAAGCACTTCGTCCTGGGCGGCTTGCTCGGCAAAGTCATCCATGAGTCCGTCCGCGCCTTTGCCTTGATAAACCATCAAACCTTCTCTTGACTCGTATTGAATTTGATCCAAACGCGCCGCGACTTTGCCTTCCCGCATGAGCATTTCGTAAATAAGATCAGATAAACCATATTGAATGCCGGAGCGTAGTTTGGAATCGGTAACGTTTTGAATGACAGGCACGAGATCCCTGATTTGCGCACGCACTTGATCAAAGAGCTGCACGCGCTGTATCGCATGGGCTGAGTCGAGCGCTCTTTGATTGGCCAAAGCACGGGCTAAAACAGCCAGCTGCGCGCTATCCGGCAACAGGGCTTCGTGGTGATCCAGCCCGGTATTCACAATCGTTTCAATAGCCTTGAAGTCCGCGGTTTCAAAAATTTGGTCCGCAATGGCTTGCGCCTGCACATGCAAAGCATCCAGTTTGTTTTCAATATCTGTCAGCCGGCTGCCGATGGCGTCTGCTTCGGCTTTGACTGCAGCTTTGCGGACAGCATCCGTCGCCGTTTTGCCTTCCCGAATTTTCTGCGCGAAGGCTTCTCGTTCGGTTTTTTTATCCTTGCGCAGATCAATGACTTCTTTCAAATTGCGCCGGTATTGATCGTTCACGGCGTTCAAATCGGCCATGCGGCCGGCGTCACGGTCATCACCGCCGCTCGTGCCGGTATCCTCTTCGGATTCAGCAACGGGCACCGCGGTATCGGCTGTCCCTGCCGTGGAAGTGGTTTCCGCAATGTCTGGTGCGGCATCGAGGCCGCGCGCCTCCGGTCGGGCCACGTTTTCTTCTGCTGCGGCCGCGGCTCGTAATTCCTGATAAGGACGTTCCAATTGATCCAGCAGGGTTTGTCCCGCAGCGCCTTGTCCGCGCAACAGTTCCCGTAACCATTGGATTGCGCGCTCGATCAACGATAGCGCTTCTGTGGTAGAAATTGGTTTGTCTTCAGCATCCAGCCGCATCGCGGCACTTAAACCAAATTGTTCTAGCAATGCTAAGGCCAAATTCAAAAGGTCTTCGAGCCGAGAACCCGCCTGCGCCACAACGCCAGCCGGTGTCGCCGCATCGAGCGCCATGACATCGCGCGTCTGCCGCAGCAGACAGGAGGAACACGATCCCATCCAGCCATGCAGCGCCTGCGATAAATCATCCGTCAGCGTGAGATGACCGGATGCCAAAAGCCCGGCGATGTTCCCCTGAAACTGAGAGGCCTCCGAACGTGTCAAGGAAATCCATCGCGCCATACGGTCAGATGTGGCGGCAACATCCGAAGTCTCAGGTTGCGCGCGAGCGGCCAATTCCAGAGCATCCGAAAGCAGGCGGACACGATACGTGGAATTCTGGGACGCTCTTAAAAACCCCTCGAAAGTCATGGCCTGTGCCATTTCAAAATCAAAAATTCTTTGATAACCCGTGCCAAGATTGGCAATCCCGTCAAGCGGGTAGTTTTCCGGCACCTCTAAACCAAAATCCACCAACGCTTTTCCCAGCGCACCCGGAAACCGAACCACCGCTTGTGGATGCGGGGCATCAAAATTACCGAGATCAAACGGTGCCTCGTGCAAATAACGGGTGCCTTCTTTCGCAAAAGCCCGGATGTTATTGCGGCCCGCAAGAAAACCCACAATCAGGCGTTTTAAATTTTTCTTAACCTCATGAAAACGGTCCAATGTATCGTTGATATAAGTCACGTGCCGCTCGACCAGATAATCCGCCGGACTGGACACGCCAAAAACCATTTCTATTTTCCGGCGGCCTTCCTGGAGTGTGTCAAGCTTCAGGATACTGCCGGCGGCAAACGCAATTTTGAGATTTTGGCCCGGCGAAAAATTGGGATCCGCTTTGCGGGCTTGCTGCAACACGGAGGTCAAATGCATAATAGGATCGGGCCACCCGTATCGGCTGCGGATACGGAATCCGAGATCTTCCCGCACCTGGGCATCAACGAGACGTTCCTCTTGGGCGGCCTGCTGCGCCACATAATCAAAAACTTTTTCCGCATTTTTTAAATCATCGGGATAAACGCCGAGAATGCCAAACCGGACGGACCATTCAGATGGTTTTTCACCATTAGCCAAAAGGCGCTCATAGAAATGGCTTAAAAGATCCAAAGCCTCCAAAGGCAATTCGCCGGGCCCGATATCGTAGAAAACAACCGTACGATCGCCGGCCAAACGTTTTTCCTGGATGAGCTCATCAAAATCGCGGGCTAATAAATTTTTCTGTGCTATCACGCTAACGTTATCCGGAGAATCCAAACCATAAGGGAAATTTTCTTCGTGCCAGATGGCGACACCGGCCAAAGCTTCCTGCATATCCGCGCGATCCACCCCATAACGTTCCAACCCATCCGACAGTTCCGCAACCGCTTGTTCGTCGAATAAGAGCAAGCCGGGCGCTGCAAACTTTGCCTCAGCTTTTTTCTGAAGAATGAAAGCCCCGGATCCTCTCCCAGATAATTCCGGAGCATAACCAAACCGAGCATCGGACACACCCAGAAGATCCGAACCATCGACCAGCACATCCATGCCTGCCATCTGCCTCTTCGGCAGGATAACTTCCTCTTCAAGGATGAGAATGCCTCGTTCCACGAGAAGCTCATCGGTAATGTGGTCATTTAAATTCGGCCCTTCGTCTAAAGACACAAAAGCAAGCTGATCACCCTTGGTGATGCTCATGTGAACTTTCCCTTGCGCCCCCCACTTTTTAACTTTTGAAAAATATCTTTCAGGCTGCCGGGCAAAGGGCTCCACCAAATAAACGATTTCGCGTTTGCGGCCATTCCAGTCGAAGCGGATTAAATAACCATTGTCCTCTTTTAAAAATTGAGGTTCTTCAATATTTTCAGCGCCCATGAGTTCTAATTCATACATCAACAAGGGCCGTATGCCTCCCAGCTTATTGACGATGTTTTGGTCGGACCAGCCCGTCAGCTGTTTATTTTCAAGATAGGCTGCCAGCGCGGCCGCTTCATCCTGACCGGCCGGCGCTTCAAACAGCGTGTTGTTCACAAAAATCATGCGATCCGCATCCGTCAACGTAAAAGCCGCGGATGCGTCGGCGCCGGAAGCCACATAGAGTCCTACGGTCTGCGGAAAATCTGGGGCACGCACTTCTTGCGGCAAAGCCTGCTGGATGACTTGCTGGGCTTTCAAAAGATAATCGTAGTTGGCCTGTCCGCCGACAATCCGGACATCAAAGTCACGTGCCTCGGGGCGATCAGGTTCTGTGTCATCCTGAGGTGTTTTTTGCCGAACCCTGGCGCCACGGCGCCAGGATTTAATAGGATTCAATTTATAGTCCCTTGGCCCGGAGGCCAAGGGGCGAAGGATCTGAGATTCTTCGTCTGCCGCTGGCGGACTCAGAATGACACGGGGACTGTCCCCTCCCTTTGTTTCCCGGCGAGGTGATGTTTTGGGACTGAAATCCTGCCGCGGCTGTCTCTGTGTGGCTGCCGGTGCTTTGGGCGAAGTTTTGGATGCGCCGTCAGAACGCAAAGTGTTGCGGACACGCTGCGCCACGTCCGGTTTTGCGGATTCGGTAAGTTCCATAATGGCGGTGCGCATGCGCTCTAAATCCTGCTGCATGGCGGCAAGCCTCGGGTCGGATTCGGGTTTGAAATCCTGCGGCTGGCCCCGTTCTGAAATTTGGCGCGTGCGCGCGGCCGGCTTGCCCTTTTGCCGGGCTTCGTGTTCTTTCAAAAGATTGGCGATCGCCTGACGAATGGCAGCGTCCAGTAATTGATCCGGCAAAGATGAGCCCAAGTTACTTTTGACTTGGGCCACGACATCTGTCATATCCGGCGTAGCGATTCGAAGATCGCCGGTCTCTTTCGCAGTTTCTGCAACAGCGGACAACTGTGCCGCAACCTCGATCACGAACGGATTGTCCTCCAGGATTGAGACCGCATCGGGCTGCGCTCCGAGGCCGTCCCGCATTTGTGCCGATGTCGCCAGCGGGGCATCGACTCCGAGCATGACGCGGATGATGCGCGCATCCGGCCCATTGGGAATAAAGGCCGAAGCCGTGCCGGGAGTTTTGAGCACGCCCGGCTTCGAGCGAATCACCCTCTCTGCCAGTGCTGTTACCGTGCCGGAGTTCAGCTCGCGGTCTTTTGCCAGGGATTTCAAGCCGGCTGTAAATTCTTTCAGCTGATCCTGCAGCCGGTTCCACAAACGGTCCGAGGCTTGATCGCCAAAGACATTCAGTTCGGCTAAAATCGCCTCGCGCATGGCTTGCGGATCCTGCAACTCACCGACCGCTCCCTGCTTCTCGCGGTAAAGATGAAAGAGTTCATCCAGATAGCGAGTGTAATCGCCGGCCTCGCCCACACGCCCTTGTTCGGCCAAAGCGCGGATCACATTGTCCCGCCATTCCCGCATGGTCTTGGGGAAGTCCGACGGTTCACTTTGCAGCGCCAGATTCGCCGCCGCATGACGCGTGAAGGCGTCGTAAAAACTATCCTTCAGATAGCCGCGATAAGAAATCCGGCCGAGCATCAGATCGTGATAGTGTTCATGGCCGGCAAGATTTTCGATTTGCGGCATGATCACGGCATAGGAGTATCCGTCCCGGCGCAGCGCACGCTGCAGCCCTTCCGTATGGAAACCGCCGGCGACAAAAACCGCCGCCTGCCGTTTTTGGTCACGCATAAGACCATCCAGATTTTCATGCAGAGCCTGGTCACGTTCCAGCGCAAGGCGGTAAAAAGCCAAAGCCGGCTGCACGGCCGTCCTTTCATCTTCTCCTAAAAGTTTTTGGTGACTTTCCGCATCCAGCCGGAATTCGTCGAGTTCTTTGCGCGACATTTCCAGTTTCACGAGATGGCGCAGAATCACAAGGCGGCGGTATTGACCGGCCAAGGCTCTTTCTTCCGGTGTCCGGATCAAAGTTTCGCGTACGGCCTGCAAATAATTTTCGAGTTCGTCAAAAAGCTGCGAGCCCCGCATGGACGAAAGCGTTTCCGTTTGTCCCAGCAGATCCTTCATGAGCGGTGTCAAGCGCGGCCGGTATCCCCAGGCGGTACCGAACGCTGTTAAAAACTTCAAGAAATCACCGGCCTCCATTTTTCCGGAAACAAAGTCCTGGTGTTTGCCGTTGAACTCTTTTTGTGCTTCGCTATCCGCACCGATTAAATACTGCGATTTAAATTCGTTGGCCATCCGGCGTATCGCGGCATTCAGATCCGCATTCCCGGCCAGGCCGTTTTCGGTAATGGATTGGGACAGCGTATGCAGATTCGGATAAAGACTTGCGAATGTCGCCGCCGGCACGGCCGATACAAAGGGTTCCTGTTTCAAAAAGCGCAAAAGCTCCAGCAAATGGGATTGCTCGATTTCGAAAGCGCTCACTTGCTCATGAAAAGCATTCAATTCTTTGGAATAAATTTTGCGCCGTGTTTCACGCAGATCCGTTTCGACATTTTCCAGATGCCCCAGCAATCTGTGACTTTCGCGGGAGGCGCGCAAATAGGCGAAATAGTTTTCTTCATAAAGGCTCCACTTTTCGATACCGTGATAAGATCCGGCTCCCGCCTGAAAAACCAGCGACCATTCTGCACCGCTGATTTCACCACTCGTGAGGTACGTCCCCAAAACGGCCTGTTTGATCTTGGTATCCGGGAAAGAGCGCATCAAAACCGGATCCATCACGCCGGTACCACCTTCCACCGCTACGAGACGAATGCCGTATTGGCGTTGTAAATATTCGATCAAAGCGCTGATCTTCTGCTGGGCATCCACGACCGCATGCGCATCCTGAATGATCACCACGAGGGGTTTGCCATTGTCCGGATCTAAAAATTGGGATTGGATGCGGCCGAGCTCCGGCGGAATCGCAAGCGTTGCCGGCATCTGCCAAGCCGGCAGCGGATCTGCGGCGGGACGCAGCGCAGCGGTTTCGGCGGTTGCAGTATTTGTCAGGGTAAAAAAGCAAAGCGTGAGCGCGGCAATCGTGCGGTTAAAAGCAGAAAAGGTTCCGGGTACCTTTGTCACGCAACTTGCGGGGTGCCGGCGGGTAAGCCTAGGAGGAGTCCATAAGCTTGAGCTCATTAATAATAAGCTCTGGAAAAATGATGGCCGAATCCAGTTCATACTGCTCCCGTCGATTTGTTCTAGGTGATGGCGTGGTAAGCCGTTAGGGCAAAGAGACCCTGCGGATTTCCATCCAGTTGCGCTCCCTGAAAGTATCGCACCGGATCGAGCGAGTTTCAAATGGGGGACGTTATATTATGCTATAAGTTACTATCTAATGAGCACACTTTGAGGCAAAAAGTTAGCCTTCGTGGAAAATTCAAACCATCAGGATTTTGTGAAAAATGAAGGGTAAAACAGGAAAGGCAACGGTGCTTTTACGTTCTTCCGGTCGCACGATTGAGCGCGCGAATTTTGGCGGTAACGGGACGCTCCTTGAGCACTTCCAGAGACCACGGCAGGGCGAGCACCCAGTTGTGATCCCCATGCGTTCCCGGAAAGTTGATGCGGTAATCCCAGGCATAGCCGTTAAATTCAGGATCGCATGAGAGCCAATCCTGGAAGAGCTGAATGCTGAAAATCGAAGCCGTTTCGTTGATTTTACGCAACGCAGCGTGCACCAAATCCGCCAGGCCGGCACGCGTCGTCACATCCGGCACCTTAACGCCATAAAGGTAATGCAGAAATTTTTCTCTCTCGCCGTGCGTCCCGCGGTAAAAATCCAAAAAAGCCCACGCATGTTCCGCCGGCAGATTTAAAATTTTGAGCAAGGTCATTTCGTCTTTAACATCCGGATGCCAGAACAAACGGCCATGGCCCGACTGCTTCCAGTCAAATAGGCGGTCTTTAACCGCATCAAAAGGGATATGCTGCTCTTGACAACGGCGTTCAAAAAGCACGGCGTCCACCGTTGACGCCTCAAACTGCCACCACCCCAAAAAGGAAGTCATATCATGTGTGGAAATCACCGCGATGGAGTTTTTGCGGTAAGTATCCGGCGATTTAAAATCATACGTTGTGCCCCAATCCCGCAGCCAACGCTGGACATCCATGCCGGGTAACCCGTATTCCGTCAAAACCCTGAAGGAACATTCCGGCACCACGCCCAAATCTTCCGCGCAAGGCAGCATCGGCGTTGCATGCAGCATCACTTCTAATAATTGCCGGCCTTGATTTTCCCACAAGCTTTCATCAGACGGATCGAACCTGCCGTACATGCCCGCAGTTTCCGGAGGCTCCGCGGCCGGGATGGTCCAAAGGCGGAAAAGGCCGACGGCGTGGTCGAGCCGGAAGAAATCATAAAAATGCGCGGCATACCACAGCTTTTCTTTCACATAATCAAAACGGTGCGCAGCAATTTGAGGCCAACTGTACGGCGGCATGCCCCAGCGCTGCCCGCGGGCAAAAAAAGCATCCGGAGGCGCCCCGGATAAAAGATCCAATTTAAAATAGTCCCGGCGCGCCCAAACATCCGCGCTGTCCCGCGAAACCAAAAGCGGCAGGTCCCCCATTAAAAATACCTGTTTGCTGTTGGCGTAAGCTTTCACATCCCGGAACTGCTCAAAAAGCTGCCACTGCAGCCATTTTTGAAAAGTCAAACGCACGGCTTCCTGTTTCGTTAAGGTCTTAAGCGCTTCGGCCTCGCGAAATTTCCACGGGGCCTCCCAATCCTCCCACCCGGCCTCGCGCCTGATTTCCTTGATCACTTTAAAGAGGGCGTAATCTTCCAGCCAAAAATGATTATGTGAGCAAAACTTCACGAATCCTGTTTTCTTTTTAACTGTGGACGCATCAAACATGCGCCACAACAATTCCATTTTCGCCCCTTTAATGCCGTAATCCACGCGTCCCCGGCCGCACGGAAAACGCTGTTTCAAGCCGGCCAAATCTTTCTGGAATTTTTTTGGATCCACCCCTTGCAGCCGGTCCAATGCCAAATACATGGGGTCCAGGGCAAAGGTGCTCAACGCATCATAAGGCGTGAATTTGTAACCGACATCATTGAGCGGCAACAGCTGGATAATGCTGTTGCCCGAGAGATGGCACCAGTCCACCAACAGTTTAAGATCGGGCAATTCCCCGATCCCGGTGCTGGCTTCCGAATATACGGAAAAAAGCGGCGTGGCGACACCCGCGCGTTTTTCCAGGCCGATCCGCTCCCACTGCGGTTTGGCGGGCCCTTCAAGAAACGATGTGTAATCGGATTTGGGTGTCTTCATATCTTTGGAAATGCGGGTTGGACGCTTTCCGGAATTTTCCTGTGAAATCTTATCCCGGTTTCTGCCTGCGGTATTCCTCCAGCAAACGCTTCAAATCGCCGTCGGCCTGACGCAGCACCTGATGGGCGATGAAAACAATGACGGAAAATTGCCAGCAATCTTCAGGACCGATGAAAAGCCCGGTTTCAAGATCTTCGGACTGCTGTAATTGTTCGCGGTAAAAATCAATGGCGCGCGATAACTTGCCTTCATAAAGATCGAGCGAATCCGTGACGTTTTGATAACGCATCGAAGGGAAGCGGATCCCCCGCACCATAAAAAAAGTCCGTAAATATTCACTGCCCAGCGCCAAATCTTTTTCAAATTCAAAACCGCTAAACTCGGGCACATTATCCGGCAAAATCAAGGCTGGCTTTTCGACCGCTACCGAACCTTTACGCACAACCGTGTCCCCCGCATTGACGGCGGACTCGGCCAAAAAAATATAGGGCAAAGGCGTGGCCTCAAACATCATGAGCGCTTTGACGCGCGCCCGGACAATTTCAGTTTGTTGCAGCGCTTTTTCCCAGCTTGCCTGAATGTTCATGGCTCCTCTGCATAATCACTGTTTGCGTCGGGAAGGCAAACTCGATTTGTTCCTGCTCAAAAACCCGCATAATTTTCAAGTTGATCGTTTGCTGGATATCCATGTATTCGTTATAGTCCCTGCCCAGCACATAATAGACGACTTCGATGTCCAGACTTGACGCCCCAAACCCCTGAAAATGAGCCCGGTCAAAAACTGTTTTTTCGGTCTGCCGGATGATATCCCGGAGCATCTCCGGAATCCTCTGCATTTTCGCATCAGGGGTTTGATAGACCACGCCCAACCGGAAAAGAATACGGCGCTTGTCCATACGCTTAAAATTCCGGATCCGGCTTGAAGTCAGATCCGTATTGGAAATCACAATCTGTTCGCCGTCCACCGAGCGGATGCGCGTCGATTTGATCCCGATATTCTCGATCTCACCCGAGTAATTATCCAGAACAATGGAGTCCCCCTCGTGAAAAGGCTCGTCAAAAAGAATCACAAAATAATTAAACAGATCGCCTAAAATAGCTTGGACCGCAAAAGCAATCGCGATACCGCCGATACCAAGGCCGGCCACGACGGCGGAAATATTAAACCCCAGGTTATCCATAACAAAAACAATACCGATGCTCCAAACCACGATACGGAGAACCAGGAGCAAACCTTTGGAAGCGATAAGGTTCGGACCCGCGCTGTGCGAATCCAGCCATTTTTGCTTCACGACCATAAAAACAGAGCCCGTGATGAGACGGACAATTTGAAAGGTCAGTATGATGACGCAAAAGCCTTTGACGGCTTTAGCCAAGGCCGGGGCCATAACCAAATGCGTCATGGCAAAATAAAAGGCGGCTAAATAAAGCAGCGGGATAATCGTTTTGTTCAGCAACGTTACAAGCAATTCATCCAGTCCTGATACCGTCATCCTGGCCCATTGCTCCAAACGGTTAAATGCGATCATTTTAAGAAGCCGGAGCGCGGCCAACCCACCGGCAAAAATCGCCAGCGCAATAAAATAATCCCGGACTGTATTCCCAAAATAAACCTGCCCTAAAAAATAAGGTGTTTCCATCCTGCCTCCCGGGTTTTACGGTATTTTCTCAAAAGTGTTCTGTAAATCTTTCGGTTGTTGTAATGGATGGGCCAAAGGCAGCGTGAAAGCAAACCGCGAACCTTTGCCGAGCTCGCTGGTACAGGTGATCGTTTCACCGTGCGCTTCGACCAAATGTTTGACAATGGCCAACCCCAGACCGGTTCCGCCCGTATCCCGGGAACGCGCCTTATCCACCCGGAAGAACCGCTCAAAAAGATGCGGCATCGCATCTCTGGGAATGCCAACCCCCGTATCTTCCACCAAAATCTGGATCTTATCCTGCTGGGGCGCAACGCGAACGCTGACCGACCCGCCTTTGCGGTTAAATTTGATCGCGTTTTCAAGCAGATTAACCAGGACCTGCTGGATCCGGTCTTTGTCCGCGCGCACTTGATATTCTGCGGCAGCCGGCACGGCGTTTTCCAGCGTCACGGCATTGCCTGCCGCCAGCGGCCGGCAAAAAGTTACCGCCTTTTCAATTTCATTGCGCAGGATAAAATCCGTAAGCCTCAGCGTCACTTTTTTGGATTCCACCTTCGAAAGTTCCAGCAAATCTTCAATAAGACGCGTGAGACGCTCGGCATCCTGCTCCATAATTTTCAGGAACATTTCACTCTGCTCCGGAATACGGTAGGCGCCGCCGAGCAACGTCTCGATAAAACCCTTGATAGAAGTCAGCGGTGTCCGGAGTTCATGCGACACATTGGCCACAAATTCACGCCGTACTTTTTCCAAACGGCGGACCTCGGTGACATCCGTCAGCACCAAAATGCCGCGGACGGCGGCGCGCTTTTCGGCAATGCCGATGGCCTGAGCATGCACGGTCACGGGCTCCGGATAATGCCATTCGAATTCCTGTGAAACGATTTTGCGCTGGCGGATGGCTTCCGACATCAGCGTATCGATTTTATCGTTATGCGTGATTTCAAGCAGGCTTTTACCGGCTAAATTCGCATGGCGCATTTGCAAAATATGACGTGCGGCAGGATTAAAAAATAAAACCTGGTTGCGCTCAGCTACGG
>Ga0209726_10005070_pt1 | contig 16305 bp, 20 predicted proteins | sample Subgrocontami54m_FD_187453 | JGI IMG/M metagenome (GOLD analysis project Ga0209726, IMG submission 187453) | Subsurface groundwater microbial communities from S. Glens Falls, New York, USA - GMW46 contaminated, 5.4 m (SPAdes) (version 3) | ecosystem: Environmental > Aquatic > Deep subsurface >... | reverse complement strand
CAGGGTGCAGAGATGAGCGGCGAACAGGGAGATATCCACGGCGTAGATTTGTCGCAGCCAGTCCTGGTGCGAAACACTGGGGCGCCTGAGAACCTCGTTCTGCTTTAGCCATGCCTTGCGGTGGTAGCCGCGCACTACGAAGCTGCCGGAGCCGCCCGCAGGATCGAGCATGTTGGCTTCGGCGCTGCGGATACAAAAGGCGTTCACCACATCCACCAGGTCTTCGCTCGTGTAAACCTGGCCGAACCGGCGGCGCTCGGCGGGATCAATCAGGCGGCGGAAGATGCCGCCCAGAATATCCGTCGCGATGAGTTTGAAGTTGAACGGCTCCAGGTTGCGAATCACTGAACGCCACACTTCCACCGAATCGGCGTGCGCGAAGATCAACGGGCCGGCCCAGTCCTTTTCGTAGGGATAGAAAAGCGTCTCGTAGTCGCCCGTTGCCTCGACGGCTTGCTGGAAGGTCTTCTGGAAATGTTCGTAGAGGTGCTCGGGAGACTTGACGTTCTTCGGGATTTCGAGCGCGTCCAGTTCGGCGAACTTGGCGCGGACAGATTCGTAGAAAATCAGGCGGTTGGCGAAGACGTAGCAAAGCGTGCGGGCGGCGCGGTCCAAGACCTCGCGCCACTGGACAGGATCGTTGCGCGTGAAAAGCCAGCCTTGTTCCTTCGCGATCCACTCCTGAAGGTGGTGATCGAAGGTCTTGTCGGCGTCGGCCTTCGCCCAAAGATGATCGCGCGTGAGCTTGACCGGCCAGAGAATGTGGTGCTCGAACGAACGGATGAACCAGTCGTCGAGCCGCATGCCCCATTCTGGCTTCTGGCCCAGCGCGATCTCGGCGAACTGCGCGAAAAACTCGGCGAGGAATTCCTGGATGCGGATTTCGACTTCCGCGCGGTCAACGTCCTCGCGGCTTTCGAGATCAAGACCGAGTTCATAATCTTGAACGCGGCGCTCCATCAGCGGCAGGTGCCACTTCTTGCGGTCGAACAACACCAGCAGGTTGACGTTCCAAGTGAAGAAGAACTCAGCGCCAGCGTTGTCGGCCTTGTGCGAGGAATCCTCGACCAAATCCGCGTTGTATGGAGTGCGGCCTTCGACCGTGCCTGGCAATTTCACTTCGCCAGCGAGAATCAACTTCTTCGCGTCGCCATAGACTCGCAGATCGGAGCGTTTGCGTTTGATGGCTTTGGAGTCCTCGATTTCCGCACGACGGAAGGGCCATTCGGGGTGCTCCGCAAAAAGCGCGTTTGCCCAACCGGCTACCCGGCTGCAAAACGTGACTTCGTAGATGCGGATGTCCGAATCGGGCACGCGACGACGCTAACAGGGCACCGGAGAGGTTATCAAGTCCAACCCGGTGCAAGAGCTTGAGGAGCGCCGCGAAATCCGAACGAAGGGATCGGTGTTCTTTGCGTCTGCAGCTACGGCTCGACCCACATGTCCAAAGACCCGCACTTCAAAGATGCTGGCTTCGACCTGCCCAGCGAAACGCACGAGGACGCCCGCCCTTACCTCAAGATCAGCCCGAGGGCCTTCGAGCATGTCCCCACCAGATTCGGCGACGACCTCGGACCGAGACGAGCTGTTCGGGAAGGATCACCGCGCATCACCCACACTCCGCCGCTCACGGAAACGTGAACAATGGGCTGGGCTTGCCCTTCTTTGCGGATTCGATGATTTGCGGGAGGCAGCGGCTCAGCTTCGTGTGCTGCTCCAACAGCGGGATGTCCATCCAGCGCTTCTTGCGAAAGAACACGGTCAGCCCACCCTTGCGGCACGCTTCACGTGTGTGGGCGCTGCGGCCAATGCGCACGTCGCCGGAAGCCGAAATCCAACTTTCGGAGCTTTCACCGGCCCACTTGACCCAGCCGGAGCCGCTGGTTAGTTTCGGACCATGGCATTGGAACTGGCTGATCTGGACACGCTCGAAGAGGCGGCTATCAAAAAGTTCGATGACCGCCTGGCTGGCTCCGCTCACGGCGAACCACTGGATCGCGAAGTGGCTCAACCTCAGGCCGAGTTGGAACAAATCTACCGCGTGGTCGTGTTGCTCCAGAAACACGAAGCCAGCACGGAGCGCGTAGCCGAGATCTGGGCCAAGATGGTCGCGATCTGCGACGAATTCGCCCATCGCCTCTCCGAGTTGCTCGGCACAGGCCCCATCTTTCGTGTCGCGTACGGCCGGATTCTCGACCTGCGCAACGCCGCCGAAGAACGCCGCCGCCGCCACTGCCGCGCATGATCTCGGTCGATCTAGCGATTCCACGGTCCGGCGACTTCGCCATCCACAACTTCGGCATTCAGGAGCCGGCGCGGTTCAACCAGGCGACGCAGGACGTTTCCCGCGGCAGCACTGGCGAGGACCGACGTTAGCACTCCGCTCCCGAATGCGGTCCGTCAAGCGGCGAGAGAGGGAGGGAGGCTATGGCTTCGTACTTCAGGCTGGCATGGGATCGCTGTAGAACCTCCCCGTTCGACTTCGTCCTTCAGCCTGACCTCAGGGTCTTCTTCGCCGCTGTCCCAGGCTTGCTCAGGGATTTCTCCAATGCAGTTCGGAGCCTCGGCGAGTGGAGCTTGTCGTACTCGCGGCGGAACTCCTCGAGCAACGGCAGATCGATAAGGTCTTTCTCCCTGTTGCTGGCGCGTTTGCTCGCGATAATATCGCGGAGGTTCGCCACGGGAAAGTTATCCTGGATGATGCAGTGCTCCTTCGCCTTTTCGTAGCTGTCGATCCCATCCGGTGAGTAGATCAAGTCGAGGTCGAACGGGCCGTCCTTCAGCCGGACAAAGTCTGCGTGGTGAAGAATCTTGGTGCGAATGCCCGCGGAAATCTGGAAACCGAGGGATTCGAGAGCACGGATGACGCGGGCGCCGTTGTCACGATCCTTGGGCAGGAACAAATCCACATCTTGGGTGATGGCAGGAAAACCGAGCAGGATGGCGGCACTCTTGCCGAAAAAGAGGTACTCCACCTGGTGGGCCTCGAACGCCGCGGCGAGTTCCAGCGCTTGGTCTGGGGTAAATTTACTTTGCGGCATGTCCGGCTTGGGCCATTCGGTAACCGAGGTACCGCGGCAGGTTTTCATGACACCACTTCCGGTATTCGGCCATGGTGTCGAAAGCACGGCTCGGCGTATCGTCCAGCACTGGCTTATAGACGTAGGCGAAGCCGTACTTGATGCGCGTGAGCGTGGGGCGCGTCAATTGCCGGCGGCACTGCTCGCGCCATTCCTTGCGCCAGTTGTCCCGTTTCTTCCCGCGTTTCTGCATGGCGCGAATCTACTTTTCCGCGCGCGGCGTGGCAACGCTTCCTTCGCTTTCCCGCGTGACAGGTCCAACCCGGAATGAGAGCCTCGGTCGAGACTCATCTAACCGGTTATGCTGAATCGTCGTGATTTCTTCAAGGGCGCCGGCTGCGCGGCGCTGGGCTTCTCGGCCTTGGGCACCGGAACCGAAGAAGTTTCAGCCCAAGCGCTGCCGAGTCCGCCGGCGCTGCCGTTCCAAGGGCAATCCAGCCAACTCAAAATCACCGGCGTGCGGATGGTGAAGCCGCGGCCCAAGAAGCCGCTGCCGGCGTACACGCCCACGCCCGGCTCGTGGTCCACAGGCGGCACGGAAGTCGCCAATCCGATGTCGATCTACCCGAAATACAAACCACGCCGCAGCCTTTTCATGGCCGATGATCTCGGCTCGGACGTGGTCGAAATCAGCACCGACAAAGGCCTTCGCGGCCTTGGCTACGGCGGTCCGGGCGCGGCCTTCGTGATCGAGCGACACTTGACGAAGTTGCTGCTGGGCGAAGACCCATTCGACGTGGAGCGGCTCTGGGACATCCTGTGGCGCTCGACGCTTTACTACGGGCGCAAGGGGCTGGTCGTGCACGCGATCAGCGCCGTCGATAACGCGCTGTGGGACATCGTCGGCCAGGCCTTGGGGCAGCCGGTCTTCAAGCTCCTCGGCGGCGCGACCAAGGAGCGCATTCCGTGTTACTGCACGGGCAACGACAGCGAGCAGCACGTGGAATTCGGTTTCAAGAAACTCAAGCTGGCGGTCCCGTACGGTCCCGCTGACGGACGCGAGGGTTTGAAGAAAAACGTCGAGTTGGTCAAGCGCACGCGCGAGCTGCTCGGCCCCGACGGCGAGATCATGCTCGATTGCTGGATGGCCTTGACCGAGGACTACACGATCGAATTCGCCGAGCGGCTCGAACCGTATCGAGTTTATTGGATGGAGGAGTGTTTGCCGCCCGATGACTACGCCGGCTTTGGCCGCTTGAAGCAGCGCATCCGTTCGACGCGCATGGCCACGGGCGAACACGAATACACGCGCTACGGCTTTCGGCTGCTGCTCGAATACAAGGCCGCCGACATCTGGCAGCCGGACATGAACTGGTGCGGTGGCTTGACCGAGCTTCGACGAATCGGGGCGCTGGCCGCCGCGCACGATCTTCCCGTGATCCCCCACGGCGGCTGGCGCGGGGGCTGCCCGCACTACATCCTGGCGGCGACGAATTGCCCGTGGTGTGAAATGTTCCTGCCGGCACCCGGCGGCCCGCCTGAGGTCTATCAGCGATTCGAGGAAGAGTTCGGCATCACTCGCGGCCCGGAGGGCATCTACATGCGTCCGTCGGACCGGCCGGGATTTGGGTGGGAGTTGGCGGTGGATTAAGGGCGTGTCCGGAAAACCGGCGCCTCGCTCCTCCGGGATTCTCGTCCTCGAGCTCGAAAAAGAGGTTCGAGGATGGAAGATGACCCCTCGAAGACTCCACGCGCGAAGTCCTCCCCGGCGCGCCGACGATCAAGAGCGGCTACTTCCACGTGAACGAAACCCCGGCGTCGGCGTCGATCGGAACGAAGAACTGGCGAAAAAGTATCCGTATCCGGAAGATCCAGGCTACTGGCGGTCGGTGCGGAAGAAGGATGGAACGAGTGTGAGGCCTTAGCGCCGGCTAGTGGCGGCGGGCCGAACGCAAATGGTGAGGCCATGATCCCGGTTCAAAAACGGCTCAAGAACGGCATGCACCGGAGTTCAGCATGATCATGATGCCAGCGTGGACAGCGGAATTTCCACAGCCTGCGACCTTGACATAAACACGACGGAGCGAGACAATCTCACGTAAAGCAATGAGCGCCTGCCCAACTACGACCGAGCGCAGCGGTTGCCACGGTGAATGCGGGTTTGCTGCACTGGTCGTTTTCCTTGCAACTCGACTGCTCTGGGCTTGGTTTTTCTGCAGCTTCTTCGCTGCATGCATTGCCGCACAGGACCTGTCAACGCAGCAGCATGAGTCGCGCGCGACACTGACGCAGATAATCAATCCACCCTTCCTAGAAAAGAAGCGTGAGCTTGTTGAGGCTCAAACTCGCCTCCAGAGGATGGTTGGCGCGGAAGAATACTTTCGATCGGTCGGGAACAACACGAAAGGATTCCGCAAAGGCTACCGTGTGCTCCAAGAGGACGTTAACCGACTGGAATATGAGCTGTCCCGGATTCCAGCACTCATGACGCAAGTTCCGCGGCCGGCTCAGCTCGCGCCGGAGGCTACCGGCAGGGATCTGGCCCAAGAGCAGCAAGCCCCGGGGGTGCGATACATTCCGATCGAAATCGAAGCGGCACCCGCAGACGAGGCGCAAGCCGGCCGGCAGTCCAAGGAGTTGAATTCCTCCGAGGCTCCAGACTACGGGCAGATCGCCGTTTCGAACGTTTACAGGACGGCCTTCAAGCTATTCGAAACCAACTTTATGGGTTCCACACTCACTGCTCGCTTGAGGTTGGAGGCACCGAATGTTGCTAGCGTTCACCTTTTTCAGCAGCCACAGGCAGACCAAGCGACCAAGCCCGAGACCGGGAGCGCAGAAAGAGCCGAAGCACTGCCAGCCAAGGCCTTGGTTCTGTTCATTGCCACCCAGCAGGTGAGAGATCTTTGCGCGGCATTGGCCAAGTATTCTGAGTGGACGCGCTCAGCGCACGACCACAGTATAGGCGCAGGTGTTTACACGGAGATTAGAAGCCCAGGTGAGATGAAGATCGTTTTCGTCACGCCTGACCAACTGTTGTTGCAGAATGTTGTTGCACTTGCCAACTACGCAAATCTACCGGGAAGACCTCTGGCTGAACGTTACGAACAGACGAAGACCTTCAGGGAGGTGGTTCTTGGCCGTGAGGAAACGCAATGCCTAAGTGCGGTCCTTCCGGGTCTCACCGAGTTGGAAACGACCGTCTCTGAGAAGTTGAAAGCGCTCAAAGAGGATCAAGAGAAGGCGAAGGAATTCCTCAAGTAAGTCAACCATCCCACAAAGCTCAGCAAAACCCGTATGAAAGCGAACAAGTTAATCTATTACTCGGAAACGGGGTGGATACCCCGTCACTTCACTGTGGCAACCAGCCTCGCGACCGTCCTCCTGCTCGTCCCGTTGCCAATCAGCGCGCAGGAACCGAAGGAATCCGGTTCGTCGGACGTGTCTCTCACTGCGCCGAAGGAAAAGCCGGGGGTTATCCGCGTGAAGCTGCACCCGTTCACATACACCGCCGATCCGAACGGCATCGCCATCTTCAGTTATCAATCCTTGGGGAATCTTTCGCTCTACAAGGTCCGAGTTTTCCCCGAGCCGTTTTTGAAGGCTGAGTTTGATGCGATCAAAAGCACCGAGAACTTAGTAAAGCTTGGCTTTGCGCGTCCGATTGTCGGGAGAGACGCTGAAGCCCGGAAGGTCGCGATGAGCAAGATCACGCGCGCCACTTTGTTGACTGACGGGGAAAACAAACAGACTGTGCTGAACTACTTGAAGGAGAGCCACCCACTGTTTGCGAGCATAGACGCCTCTCTCACGCATGTTGACATCCCTGCTCCAGCAGGAACCTACTACTTCGACTACTCCCTGTACTTCCCGTTGGCCAGGAATGATCGCTTCCGCAACCTCCACATGAACTACCCGAATCCGCGAGCTGACAAATGGGGACCTGCGAAAGTGAAGGTAATCTCCGGCAACATCGCCGAGATCGAGTTGAAGCCAACAAGAGATGCGAATGGATACAAGTACGATGACGAGGATTTCGCAAATGGCTCGCAAGCTTACCGCGAGTTCGTCGACTACCTGCTCAAAACGGGCCAAGATTAGCAAAGCGGGCGCGTCGGCGACGCGTGGAGTCAGGTGCCCTGGCGGCTCCCGTTAGGACCGTTGTTGCCCGGTTTGGGCGGGTCCCTGTTGCCCCCTCTCGCCGGGGCCTTCGTTTCGCTGTTCCATCGTCGAGTGCGGAAACACCCTATTGCAAGCGTGGGGCAAGAACAGGAATCGACTCTCGCAACCGAATCGCTCGGTCCGCGATTCTTGGCGGCACGACAGCTTGCGTTGCGTCCGAATCCAAATCGGCAGCTACGGCTCGACGCACCTCTCGGAAGACGCGCACTTCAAAGACGCTGGCTTCGGCCTCGCCCCCGACTCGCACATGGACGTCTGACCTTACCTCAAGATCACCCCGAAGGCCTTCGAACATATTCGCACCAAATTCGGCGACGATCTCGAACTGCTCCACGACATCCACGAGCGGGTCGAACCCATCGGCGCCATCAAGCGCTGCAAAAAAGTCGAGAAGTACCGGCCCTTCTTCATGGAAGGTCCGTTTGCGCCCGAGCAGAGCGGCTTCCTCAGAGGCTGTCGGCGCGACTCTCTTGTCCCTCCAAGTGGTTTCGCCTTTTACCCCGTCACGCAGTCTTCCCCAGCGCTTCGCGGATGCTTTGCAGCGGCAGGAAAAGTTGCAATGGATTGTCTGGAAGCGAAGCGAAGCCGAAGCGCTCGTAGTAGATCCTCGCCGCGTCATCTTTGGCGTCCACGAAGAGGCCGATGCCGCCGGCGGACTCAAAGACTTCCAGCACCTTGCGCAGCGCAGCGACGAGGAGGAGCTTGCCCAAGCCTTGGCGCTGCCGGTCCTTTGCCACGGCGAGCCGCCCCAGCTTGATGCCCGAGACTTCGCGTGGGAGACGGCGCGCAAGTTCGGGCGGAAGCTCCTCCGACTTCAGTTGGCAGATGTTCAGCGTGAAGTAGCCAAGGATCGGTTTTGGCTCCCCGGCGCCTTCTTCGACGAGGATGAACGTGCGAGAAATGCCGCGCTCGGTGTGCTGACGGGCGGTGTGCCGCAGGTAGGCGTTGAGGGGCTCGCTGGAACAGTCGAAGCCTTCTCGGTCGTGCGCCCGTGAAAGGAGTTCGAGTTTATACACGAACCAGCCCGCGGTAAGCTCTGACCGCTGCCTTCAGCCGCTTGTTGGGCTTGGGTGGATGCTCTAAGAGCGCGAAGACTTTTTGCGCGTCGTGGCGGGAGAGATGGATAACGGTCTCCCGCTCCAGAACGCGTTGCGCTTCCTGGAAAGCCGACTGGACCATGAACTGGTTCAGCGTGGCTCCCTGAAGCCGGGCGGCCTCCTCAAGGGTGTCTCTCAAGTCGGCCGGGACGCGAGAAGTGATACTGACTTTATCTGCTTCGACAGTCGGCATAGCGGTTCACGGTTTGCTCTCTTCTTGCGCACAACTTAGCGGGACTCTGGCGTTCTCCGCAAGCTCTGAAAAATGGCCGCTTCATTCAGCCGCCGAATCCGGCATCGACCTCGAACTGCTCCACGACATCCACGAGCGCATCGAACCCATCGACGCCATCAACCTCTGCAAAGAAGTCGAGAAGTACCGGCCCTCCTTCATGGAAGACCCCTTCGCGCCGGAGCAAAACGGCTACTTCAAGCAGCTCCGTCAGCAATGCGCCAGGCCCATCGCGGTGGGCGAACTCTTCAACAGCCCGCACGAATGGCGCGGCCCGCGGTGAAGTCCGAAATCCGAAATCCGAGGTCCGAAAGAAATCCGAAGGTCGGAGCCCAAAGCGAACAGCTTGCCCGATCGCGCACGGTGTGGCGCTGGATGTGAACCAAAGCCTTCGGACTTCGATCCTCGGATTTCGGACTTCTTTCGGGTTTCAGGGATTCGGCCTTCCGGTTTTGCCTCTGCGCCGCGTGCGCCCTTCGTAGTTCGGCGCGCACATTCTGGCGCTTGAACTGTCCCCCGCCTTGGCTAAGCTGCGGGCATGGCAGCAGCATTGGAACACATTCTTGAAGAGGCCCTCGCCCTGCCGGACGAGTCGAAGCTGACGCTCGCGGAGCGTTTGATCGAAAGCGTGAACACCCACATCCCGCCGGAGATCGAAGCGCGCCAGATGGCCGAGGTGCAGAGGCGGGTGGAAGAAGTCCAGTCCGGCCGGGTCAAACTCGTTCCCGGTGAAGCTGCACTGCGTGAAGTCCGTGACGCGCTCGAACGCGCGCGATGACTTGCTGGTTTCACCCGGAGGCGCTCGCTGAGTATCGGGAGGCGGCCCTCCGCTATCAGCGCGTGAAACCCGAACTCGGTCGGGAATTCAAGGCGGAGGTGGAAAAGGCCATCGCGGCGATCTTGGAGCGCCCGACGCGCTTCGGACCCATCGAGCGCGGCATCCGGCGCTGCCTGCTCAAGCGCTTCCCGTACAAAATCCATTTCCTCCACGACGAAGCGCTCCAGGAGGTCATCATCTACGCCGTCATGCACGTTCGCCGCGATCCAGAATACTGGAAGTCGCGGCTGCCAGAACAGCCCTGATCGGGAGGGGTTGCGGATTCCGACGCGAAGTCCGGAGTCCGAAATCCGAAGGCCGAAACCCGAAGCGAGCAGCTAGCCCGATCGCTCGCGGCGCGACGTTGGACCTGAACCGGAGCTTTCGGTTTTCGGATTTCGCTTCCGCGCGGCGTGCACCGCTTGCCAGCAAAGCGCACCGCAGTGATGCTTTGGCTGGCGAGGAGCCTGGTGACCCGTCCGACGCGCCAATCCGCTGCGGTCTCGCCCCGTTCCCCGCGCGTCGCCGCATTTCACAACTCCGCGTGAGCCGACGGCCCTGGCCCGGTCTAACTTCTCGGTTCGAATCGGTGAACGAACGTCATTTCAAAACGATATGAGCGCAGTGTGCATCCTGGCCCCGGTGGTGATCGCGTCCTGGCCGGCGTTCAGCGCGGCGGTCGTGGCGGCGGCGGGCTCGTTGGGCTATGTCGTGGCTGAGGACACGGCCAAGAAGATGGCCGCCGTGAGTGAACAGCCAAAGCTCGCCAGCCGCGTCGAACTCGAAATCGCGAACAGCGAACTGGTCACTGAGCAGCTCGGCCGCGATCAGCGGATTTCCGTGACGCGCGACGGCGTGAGCGTCACGTTCTCGCGAGACGCGCGCGGCAAGGCCTCGTTGTGTGTCACGGGGTCAGGCCACACGGACGCGGCCCTGCGGGCGCTCGGCGAGGAACTCAGCCAACGGGTCGTGCAGCGCTACGTCTATCAGCGCCTCATGGACGAAATCCGAGCGCGGCAGTTTGTCGTGGTCGAGGAGGAACTGGATGCCAGCCATGCGATCCGGCTCAAGGTCAGACACTGGGAGCAGTGAGGAAGTTGTCAGTTGTCAGTTGTCAGGAAGCAGCAGACAGAAGCACGACGCGCCGCTGGCCTGCGGAGCACCGCCAACTGTCAACTGACAACTGACAACTGGCAACTAAGAGATATGCCACAACGCGAATTTGAGATTACCATCGCTCCGGACGGCAGCGTGGAACTGCACGTCAAGGGCTACAAAGGAAAGCGCTGCCTCGAAGCGGTGAAGTTATTCGTGCAGATCGTCGGCGAGATGAAATCCCAGCGTCAGACCAGTGAGTTCTACGAGCCGGAAGAGGAAGTCCAGTACCACGTGGAGCAGCGGAAGTAGCGAACACGGCACGGACGGGAGTCGGAGCAGGAGGCCTGGAGGCAGCGGAGAGTTAACTGGGTTAAATCGGTTAAATGAGTTGAAGGTGATGCGACGGGTTTGATGAAAAATCTCAGCCGACGTCCGAAGACTGGCGCGGGCGGAATCCCGAACAGCGCGATCGATCGAGCAGTCCATGAAGTGCGAGACTGAAACCTGCGAGCGAACGGACTCGCCCTTCTATCCGCCGCGGGCGCGGTGGTCGGCGCGATTTACCCGGGCCTGGTTTGCGTTTCGTCGGGCGGTGCGCTCGGAGGCGCTGCGGGAAAAGACGGACCAGCTCCTGGGGCGCCGCGGGCTGACGCTTCGCCGGTACGCGCTCAGTCTGCTGGTGCCGGGTTATTCTTTTGGCGCGCTGGGGCGTCGTCGGATTGGCCGAGGGGTTGGCTTGGCCTACGCCCTGAGCGCGCTTGTTTTTGTGCTGTGGCTCGGTTATCCGGTGGCCAGCCTGGCGGTGGGTTTGATGATCTCGCTGCACGTGACGAGCATCTTGTTCCTGCCAAGCTCGGACTTGAGCTTGCCCAAGCGTCTGATCTATTCGCTGGCGGTGTTGTTGGTCGTGAGCCAGTTGGTCTATCTGCCCGCACGGCGCTTCGTGGAGAACCATGTGTTGCTGCCGTTGCGCCTGGGCGAGCGCGTCGTGGTCATCAACGTGCTGAAATCGCCGGGCGCGATTCGCCGCGGCGATTGGGTGGCGTACCGGATCGAGGCCGACGGCGGTCAGGGCGTCGCGATTCGGGAGGGCTTCGCGCTGGACAAGGTGCTGGCGGTGAGCGGCGATCAAGTGGTGTACTCCAGCGGAGACTTCCAGATCAACGGCGTGTCCCATCCCCGGCGGCCGCACATGCCCGCCAGCGGCGAGCGAATCGTGCCGCGAAAATGCTGGTTCCTCTGGCCGAGTTTGGCTATCTCAAGGGAAGGTCCCGCGACTGACGCCCTCGTCGCCGCACAGATGGACAGGTTATCGCTGGTGCCGGAGAGTGCGTTCGTCGGGAAACCGTTTGCACGCTGGTTTTGGCGGCGGCAAGTTATGCCATGAGCCGATTTAGCAACCTCGAATTCAGCGGCCAGTCCGAAAGTCGCTCGCATCCCCAGGCGACCGTCAAGGACGAGGCCTTCTACCTGGCCGAGGCCAAGGCGGCGTACGAACACGGAGATTTCGAGCCGGGGTTGCGGGCCTTTGCGCGAGTGCTCGAGTATAACCCGCGCAACACGGCGGCGTGGGCCGGCCAGGTGCGCATGCTGATCGAACTGGGCGAGTTCAAAGAAGCCAAGGTCTGGGCGGACAAGGCGCTGGAGCAGTTCGCCAACGACCCGGAGCTGCTGGCCGCGAAGGCCGTCGCCCTCGCGCGCATGGGCGATCTGAAAGCCGCGCTCGCGTTCTCCGACGCGGCAATCGAGGAGCGCGGCGACACCCCGTACGTCTGGCTGGCGCGTGGCGACGTGCTGCTGGCGCGCGAGGAAAAGCGCGCGGCGTTTTGTTTCGAGAAGGCGCTGGCCAAAGAGCCGCAGAGTTGGTTCTGGCAGTGGCTGGCCGCGCGCATCCATTACTACTACCGGCAATTCGCGCGCGCGCTGAAGCTGGCGCAACAGGCCTTGAATCTGGACCCGAGCCAGGTGGTCGTCTGGCTGCAGCTCGGCCTTTGCCAGCGCGCGCTGGGACTGGTGGGCCATGCGGAAGGCTCCTTCGCCCAGGCGCGCGAGTTGGACCCGGCGTGTCGCGAGGCCGCGACCGCGCTGGTGGAATTGGCGAACGCCGGGCTGTGGTCGCGCTTGCGCGGCTGGTGGTGTCAAACCTTTCGCACATGAGTCCCTCCTACCTCGAACGCCTGCTGGCCGACGCCACCGATCAGACGGCTTCGGACCTGCACCTGATCGCCGGGGTGCCGCCGGCCTTTCGCATCAACGGCGAAATCATCTTCGCCGACGCGGATGCGCTCACTGCCGAGGATACGACCGCGATGGCGTATTGCCTGTTGAACGATGGCCAGCGAGAGAAATACGACCGGGAGTGGGAGTTGTGCATTTCGCTGCCGCATCACGTCGCCGGCCGCATGCGCGTCACGCTTTACCGGCGCAACGGGCATCCGGAACTGAGCATCCGGTTTTGCGGCACGCAGATCCCAGGGCGCAATGAACTGGGCCTGCCGCCCAAGATCGACGAGTTGGCGCGCCGCCCCAACGGGCTGTTTCTCATCACCGGCCCCGCCGGCGCGGGCAAGACCACGACGCTCAATTACATGGTGGACCTGATCAACAGCGAGCGGCGCTGCAAGATCGTCACCATCGAAGACCCGATCGAGTACGTGCACCAGAACAAGCGCGCCATCGTGGTGCAGCAAGAGGTCCTCACCGACACGCACTCCTTCAACCGCGCGCTCATCCACGTGCTGCGCCAGGACCCGGACGTGATCGTCGTCGGCGAGATGCGCGATCACGAGGCGATCTCGGCGGCGCTGACGGCGGCGGAGACCGGCCACCTGGTGCTCGCGACCCTTCATTCGCCGAACGTGTCGCACGCCTTCGAGCGCATCACCGGCGTCTTTGAAGGCAGCGCGGAGCGGCAAGTCATCATGCAGTTGGCCAACTCGCTCCAGGGAATCATCGCGCAGGATTTGTTGCCGTCCGCCGATCGCACGCGGCGCGTGCTCGCTTACGAACTCTTGATCTCCAGCAATGCCGTGCGGAATCTGATTCGCGAGAACAACAAGCACATGCTGGAAAACACCATTCAGACCGGAGGCAAAGACGGCATGGTGCTGATGGACGCCTGTCTCTACGATCTCTACTGCCGGTGCCAGATCACCTACGACACCGCCGTCAGCCGCGCGCGGAATCCGGACCGCATGGTGAAACGGACCGGGTGAGCGCGGTCCGGCGGTTCGTTTGCGGCTGTGCCCTGGTGCGTCGTTGCGTTCCACTCCGAGAGTGCGGAGCGCCGATCTCCGATCCGGCGCGGTTTCCTCGTGCCTCCACGCCGGATCGGAGACCGGCGCTCCGGCCGCGTTTTCATCGTCGGCGGAGAATCTCCGGTTTCTGGAGACTGCGTTGAAATGTGACCGCCAACTTACGACTGAAGGACGATTGCAAAGTGATCCGCGCGGGCGCACCTTTGCGGGGCCAGCTATGATCCAGTTCAAAACCATCCTCCTCCCCGCGCTCACGTTGCTGGTCGTGATCGGCGGCGGTGGCTGGCTCCTGGTTCGCACCCTGAAGAAAAGCGATGATCCCGGGCGGCTGATTGCCAAGTGGGTCATCACGGCGGCGTTGCTGGTAGTCCTGGGCGTGTTCGCGAAGAGATCACTCGGCGCGAGCGGCGGCAGCTTCGCTGGCGGCGCCGGTTTGGCGATGGTGATTGCCGGGTCGCTGGCGGTGTTCGGCATTCTCCTCGGCGTGTTGTGGGCGTCGAACATCGGGGCGACGATCTCCAAGTGGTTTGAAAACCTTTACCTGGGGAGTGGCGAGACAGAGCCGCAGCCGTTCTACGCCATCGCCGAGGCCAAGCGCAAGCACGCCGATTACCGCGGTGCAATCGCGGAGATCGAAGCGCAGCTCCGGGTGTTTCCGAAGGACTTCCGTGGACACCTGCTGCTGGCCGAAATCAAAGCGGAAGACTTGCAGGACCTCAGCGGTGCGGAGCTGGTCATTGAGCGGTTCGTCAGCCCGGAAAAGAACCGGCCGCTGAACCACGTCGGCTACGCGCTCCACCGGCTGGCCGACTGGCACCTGAAGCTGGCGCAGGACCCGGACACCGCGCGAGCGACGTTGGAACGCATCCTCGCGTTGATGCCCGACGGCGAGCAGGCGCAGGTCGCTCGCCAACGCCTCGCCCACCTCCCTACGCGGGAGTTTCTCGCCGAAACCCATGAACCGGCGACCAAGCCCCTCGCCCCTCACGAAGAAAGCCTCGGCCTGCGCGACGACTTCACCGACCTGAAGGTCCCGGTGGAAGACCCAGCCACGACCGCGGCCAACTACGTGAAGCACCTCCAGCAATTTCCTTACGACAACGAGGCGCGCGAGAAGCTGGCGCTGATTTACGCCGGTCATTACCAGCGGCTCGACCTCGCCGCCGACCAGTTGGAGCAACTTATTGCCGTGGCGAATCAGCCGGCGCATCAAATCATCCGCTGGCTCAACCTCCTGGCAGACCTGCAGCTCAAGCTGGGGAACGACCTCGCCGCCGCGCGCGCGACGCTGCAGCGGATCGTTGATGGCTTCCCCGACTCCGCCGCCGCCGAGACCACGGGCCGGCGCCTGGCCTACTTGCAGACCGAGTTGAAGGCAACCAAGGAGGGGCGCGTCGTCAAACTCGGCTCCTACGAACAGAATCTCGGTTTGAAGGACAAGTGTTAGCGGTACGTCTTCGGTTGCAGTTTAACGCGGCAGCCGCAGCGCGATCTGCTTGTCGATCTCCGCCGCCAGCGCGATGTCCGCCGCGCCGCCTTTGGTGCGCGCTTGCGTGATGACGCGCGTGATCTTCGGCTCGACCTCCTCGACCTTCACCCACACCGTGCGGGTATCGATCTTGGCATCGAGCACGTGCGTGACGACGTTTTCGCCCGTGAGCGTGCCGTTGAACTTGAGCGTTTCCCGGGCCGCGGTGAAGATCTGCTCAAGCGGCCGCTCGTAGCGGCTTTCAATTCGGTCCTTCGCGAATGGCACGCCACCGCGCGTGCGCCCGTCCACGGTGTTGACGCACCCGGCAATGAGAACCGCGAGAGAAGCTGCCGCCAGGAACGCAAGAAATTTAGTTTTCATGTGGGGCTATGCAAGCAGATCAACCGCCTCCGTCAAGCTTTTAGCCGGGGCGAGAGAACCGGACGAACGACGCTCCGAAACGGCGGGAGGAACGTTTGAACGGAAGCCGCGTCGGCGCCCGCGCGTGCAAGCGAACCTACGAGACTCTGCGGCGCCGCAGGCGGGCCACGCAACCGCCGCCAACCAACAAAGCTCCAACGGCCACGCATGCCAGCGAAGGTTCCGGCACGATCGTGATCGTTCCTTCGGTAATCACCGGCACGACCGGATCGCCATTGGCATCGAAGAAGGTTGTCGAGCCGTTGATCGTGTCGCCCAGGCGGAGGTCCCAACTCCCGCTGAACCAACCCGAAGTGTCCACCTTGAGAGTCACCAGGCGGCCGGCCGCCGCCGTCGTGCCCGTCCCATCGATCAGCGTGCCGCGATTGGCGAATTGCTCGCCGTTGTTTCCGGCGACGTAGCCGGTGCCGTTGTTCGAGGTGCTCGTGAAGATCGTTGAGTTGCCTCCGGCGCCGAGGATGTCCGCCGCCAGGTCCGTGTTGGGAATGTTTGGTCCGTCCACGCCCGGATCAGGAAAAGCATGGTTCGGGAATCCATCGGCGATCTGAACGTTGAAGTCCACTCCGCGAACCAGATCGCCCCCCGAGACGAAGATCTCGATGGGCTGGTCGGCGGTGTTTGGGAGCAGCGGGTGATCGCCGACCGTGATCGTGATCGTCGCCTGGGCACCGACCGCGACCAGGAGGGACG
>Ga0209726_10005069_pt1 | contig 16309 bp, 5 predicted proteins | sample Subgrocontami54m_FD_187453 | JGI IMG/M metagenome (GOLD analysis project Ga0209726, IMG submission 187453) | Subsurface groundwater microbial communities from S. Glens Falls, New York, USA - GMW46 contaminated, 5.4 m (SPAdes) (version 3) | ecosystem: Environmental > Aquatic > Deep subsurface >... | reverse complement strand
GGTGGCGCTGGCGAGGTCGTCGACGTCGTGGTCCTGGGGATTGGGACCACGTCGCGCGAGGTTCTTGCGGACGACGCCCTTGACCCAGGGGGTGAGGGTCTGGACGAACTCCTCCCACGCGCGGGGTTCGCCGCGGAGGCAGGCCTCGACCAGCTCACGATCGGGGAGGGGCATCTCTCGGCGCCGATGGGGACCGAGAGGCATCTACACGAAGTGCTGAAGGAAAGCAAGACACGGGCGGGACGGCGAGCCTACCAGAACTCGACACGCAGCAGGCGAACGAGCTTCCTTCCGAGGATCGCGAGGGATCGACGCTCGCCGCAGGCGATGCGCGCCTCCCCGGTCATGCCCGGCCGTAGCCGCCCGCCCGGGTCGGAGACGATGCAGCGCACGCGGCGCCTGGGGCGTGGCGAGTGTGTTGTGGGGGGACCGCTCATCGGTCTGGTTTTCCTCCGGGGCGTTGTGACTCTGACGACGATTCCAGAGGGCTACGCGCCGTCGCGCTTCTCGAGTGCGGCGAGGCGAGTCTCATGCTTCTGCGTGCCCTCTTCCATGGTGCGGTGGCGTTCGTCGTGGACGAGGTGCTTCTTCCAGAGGTGGTCGTTGTCGGTGACGCACTTGTCGACGGCCGACTGGTAGGTTGAGATCTGGTCTCTGCTGGCCATCGTGGACTCGATCCGGTCCAGCCGGTCCCGAATCTTCCCGATCTCGTTTGCGACCCTCTTGAGGGATTCCTTCAAGTCGTCTTCGGTCGCGAAGCGTTTCAGGTCGTCCTTCGTCGCGAAGCGCTTCAGGTCATCCTTCGTCGCGAAGCGCTTCAAGGCGATTTGCAGCGCAGCCTGCAGGTCGGCGCGCAGCTCGGCGCGCGTGATTGGTGTGCCGTTCTTCTTGGCCATGACGCGCGGGAGTGTACCCACGACCCGGCCCCTGGTCGAGCGGAAGGCATGCGGCCACCATGGGCGTTGACGACGATTGTACCCCTGCCCCAGGATCGACACACACGTGGGAGGCGGGCGGATCCGGATCGAGGGATGGTCGTCGATACGCGCGAAGGGACGCGAGGAGACAACGGCCCGCTACGGGCCCTGCGGGCCATTGGCCGACCGGAGGGCTGCGCGGAGGGGACCACGTGGAAGGCATGATCGAGGTGGCCGACAGTTTCCTCGCACCCGACCGCGGGCACCCCGCAGCACGTGCTGGTCGACCGCGTGGACACAGCCGTGGGGCCGTGGGGGTGTTCGAGAAGCCGGTCTTCGTAGAGGCCCGTCACGCCAGGGTGGCGGCATTCGAAGTGCGCGGGGTCGTCTCGCTGAACCTCGATGGGGGCTGAGCGCGCTTGCGCTTGTATGGACAGGACTCAACTTCCTCAAACGCATTTGATACCTCGACTCGGGTCGAGCGAGCTCCTCGCGTGCGCTGGACCGGCTGCATGCCCAGGGACGGATCACGTAGACCTGTGAATCCGCCCGGGTGTGTCGGCTCGAAACACCGAAGGAACACAGTACAAAACACCCATAACACGTTGCATGGTGGGTTGTTGTGGTTAGATCCACGAACGACTGACCCGCCGGGGCGCAGTGAGCCATGAGGCCTGGGCCGACGTTTCTCCCGCTTTGTGGGCACACACAGCAACCACTTTTCGCTGCTGAACTTACGCCGACAGGAGATCACGGAACCCAGTCGTCTTCGGCATGTGGATTGCGGGAATCCAATGGGTTTCACGTTGAATTGGCCCATAAGCGAGTTGGGCCAGATCGTTAGTGCGTGATCCTCCACAAGTCCCATAGTGCAACGGTGAAACCTCAAGGGTATTCGATCAGGTCGAGTTCGCTTCAAGAACCGAAAACACATGAGATTGGGACGCGAGATGGGAATCACGAAACCGCGGCGGACAATCGCCCCGCCCCCGCAGAATCAGGTTTGTTGGCGCTTGGCGTTCGCCGTGGCGGCGTTCCTGTCGCTGACCGTCGCCTTCCCGGCGGGGGCGGTCGATGCAATCCTGCTCCCTGGGAGCACAACCACCTCCCCCAGCATGTACGTGCCGCGGGTCAACTCTCCTCTCAACACAAGCGCCAAGCCCTTTCTGATCGTGTGCAAGTTCTACGATGAGGATGCGCCGGCGGTCGGAGTGCCCCGGGTGAGCATCAGTATCCAGTCCCCCGCTCCCCTCGTGACGGATCTCGCCGTGAGTATCGGGGACGGTGGGGCCGGGGTCAATGGCGCCGGAACATTGACGATTACCGCGGACGGCGGCGGGTTCTACACCGTCACGCTCCCCTGGAATCCCGCCGACACCCTCGCCGTGGGGCTCTACGACCTCCAGTTCGCTGTGGACGGAGACGGTGTTGGCGGCGTCGATCCCGGGGCCACAGACACCTACGCCAACAACACGGACGAAATGCGAGTGGGTGCCCGGGGATTCTACGTCAACGATGGTTTCACGGCGGGCGACGTGTATTGCACCAACATCGGCGCAGACAACAACAATGCGAACACCCAAGCGATTCCCACTGACGACTTGAACGACGTCCCTGTCGATCAGGTGCTCACCGCCGACGACATGGTCTTCGTGGACACAGGGACCTGGACGGTCGGCGCCGCCGCGCCTAACGCTGTGGTGACAGCCACGTTTGGCACGGCGGATGACGGCACGGGCGTGTCGAACAACCTGTTCATCATCGGCTCTACGCACCCCAATCGCACCAAGTTCAACATGAATAATTCGACCACCATCATTGCCTTCTACCTGAACTCGGGAGACTACATCACGATCACGAACTTCGAGATCTACAATGATGGGGCCGGCGGCAGCTCCTTACCGGTGTATGCCACAGGATCACTCAACAGCGAGGTGCGCAACTGCACTTTTCATGACAATGCCTACAGCGTCTACTTCACAGCAACGAGCACCAACTGCACGGTGCGCAATTGCACCTTTTACGCGAACAGCGCCCCGAGCATCTTCATCGTGGGCTCGGCGACAGCAACGATCGATCACAACCTCATCTATGGGTGTGGGGGGGACGGGGTCTATCTCGCCGACGGCGACAACGCGACCATCACCTTCAACACCATTTATAACTGCGGGAACTTCGCTAATGTGACCATTCAGGACTCAGGGGGTGGGAGCACAGGGACCGTCCTGAAAAACAACAATCTCTGGTCGGCATCTCCCGGACACTCTTGCGTCTACATGACCGCTCTGTCGGAAACCGGACTTCCCGCGAATAACTTCAACTACAACAACCTATACGCGACGAACGGCGCCAACATCGGCTTCCGTGTCGCTGCCTACCATGCGACGCTCGCGGCGTGGCAGACCGCTGGGGCAACCGACGAAGACATGAATTCCATCTCCGCCGATCCCCGCTTCGTGAGTGTGGCGCCTGGAAGCGAGGACTTCCACGAAGAGTCGCGCTATGGCTCCTACTCGGGCGGACTCTGGACCCCCAATGCGGCGAACAGCCCGTGCATCGACGCCGCGGACCCCGCACAGGGCTTCGCCCTGGAGCCGGCCAACAACGGCGGTCGCGCGAATCAGGGCGTCTACGGCAACACCGCGCAAGCCTCCAAGAGAGACGATGGCACAAACACGACCGTGTGGACGGGGGCCAACGGAACCACGCGGGCCTGGAACAACCATGGGAACTGGTCGGGAGGTGAGCCCACTTCGGCGCGGCATGCCACGATCGCTTCAGCCACGTTCAATCCGCTCCTCACGGTGGCGGGGACGACCTCGAACCTCTCGATTACGACAGGAATCCTCCCGGTCAACGCGGGGGGATCGCTGAATGTCTACGGAAGCCTGTCGAAGACGGGAGGCACGTGGACGAACCTCGCCGGGACGACGGTCTTGCTGCTGGGGAGCGGCAACCAATCGATCAATCCGGGAGGGACCGCCTTCCAGAACCTCACAGTCAACAGCACCGGCGGCACCGTCACGGCCACCGGGGCGTGGACCGTGAACGGGACATACACGCAAACGGCGGGCACGGCCGATCTGGGTGCCGTATCGACCACATTTGGCGGGGCGACGAACATCAACGGAGGAACGCTCCAGACGGGTTCGGGCGCCGCTACCTTCAACGGCGCCGTCACGGTGAACAGTGGCGGTACGTGGAAGGTGGCCGCCGGAACCGCCACCGCCGCGGTGGGGCCGACAGTGGCCTTGGGCGGGACCCTATACATGACGGGGAACGGGATTCTGAGAATCGGGAACGCACTCACGCTGACAGTGAACGGCACGCTTTCAACTCTTGCCTCTGGTGGGATACCAAAGATCACGACGAGTGGGACAGAGGGGATTAACTTCTACGGAATTTCTGTGGGTGCGACGGGTCGTCTCTATCTCGTCGGCCTTGACGTGGTCTCTGTCAACTCAAGTGGTTTGAACGTAGCCGCGGGTGCTGCTTACGACTATCTTGACAAGGTCAATTTCTCTCTCGGTCAGGCTGGAGTGAGGTATCTCAATCTCCACCCAGCCTTCGGGACCTTCAAGTTCAGGCTGAACACCTTCGACCTCTCTGCCGGCACCAGCGTCGCCCTCAACGACGGGTTGACCGGCTCGACGGCTGCGATCACGATGGAGAACTCCGGCGGGGCGAAGGGAGACAACGACTTCGCGGATGGGTTCACGGGGGAATCCACCGACCTGGACCCGGACGGGGATTCGCACATCACCTGGACCTATTTCAAGACATGGACCGGGGCGATCAATCAGTGGTGGGGCGTTGCGGGGAACTGGGAGGGCGGAGTTGTGCCGGTCGCCGGGGAGGATGTGTTGATCCGGGCCGGGGGCAACCCCGCGGTCTTGAATCAGAACGTCAGCATCCGGAACATCACCATCGACTCGGGCGGCGAACTTCGCCTCGGTTCCTACACGCTCACCATCACGGGCGACACCTTTCGCTCCGACGGCGGGACGTTCACGCCAAACACGGGTACGGTGAGCCTCCAGGGAGCGGCGGACCAGGTGATCTCCAGCGGACTGAATCCATTCTACAACCTGGAGATCGCCTCCGGCGGCACGGTGAACTTGGTGGCGAATCTGACGGTCCAAAACAACCTGACGGTCACTACGGGAACACTGAATCTGAACGGGTTCGCGGTCGACCTGACGGCGGGTGGAGCGGCGGCGTTCACGGTGGCGACCTCGAAGACCGTTCTCATGGGCGGAAATTCGACGCTCACGACCTCCGCGACGACCACGAGCACGATCAACGGGACAGTGTCGATGTCGGGATCGGCCTCGTGGGTCTCAAACGGGTCGTTGATCGTCTCGGGAACGGGCACGCTGAGCATGACGGGGTCCACGATCCTGCGGATTGCGGACGCCGCGACGGCCACGATCAACGGGACGTTCAGCTCGTCCGCTTCGGGCGGAAGCACACCCACGGTGACGAAGACGTCGGCCGGCGCGGGTGGATTCGGATTTAGCATGGCGGGGTCGGGGACGATCAATGTTACGGCGCTCAGCTTCTCATATGCCGGATTGAACGGACTGAACATCTCGGCGGGCACGGTCAACTTGACCGCGATCAACAACATTGCTTTCACCAACGCGGCGAGCGGAGGAAGGCATCTGCGGGTGGTCCGGACGGCGGCCGGAGGCCCGTTCAGTTCGGCCAACTGCTCGTTCGACTCCGTTGCGGGGGGTGGGAAGAACGTGACCCTCTCCGGGGGCGGCGCGTTCACGCTCACGATGGTAAATTCAAGCGGGGTGTTCGGGGGGTCAGTGAACGGCCCGGCGAACGAGGACCAGCTGACCGGAACGATCAACTGGAACAAGTCCCTGGTGTGGGCGGGAAAGTGGCGATTCCGGCAGACGATCACGATCACGCCGCAGGGAGGAATCAACGTCCCGGCGGGATTCCCCGTCCTGGTGGGGTGGACGGCGGGGCACGCGGCGACAGAGGATGCCGGGATCAATGCCTCGGGCGCCGACTTTGTGGACGCTGAGGGGGACGACATACGGATCGTCTATTACAACAGCGGGACGGGGGAATGCGTCGAACTGGCGCGGAACATCCTGGACGCCAGGACCGCCAACACGCAGATCTGGTTCAAGACCAGGTACCAAGTGGTGGCGGGCACGCCGGACAGCAACTACTTCTTGTATTATGGCGCCTCGGCCGCGGATGCGGCGAATCCGCCGACAATCAACCCTCAGGCCGCCGGGTCTGGGTTCCTCTCGGACGACTTCGAACGCGGGTCTCCGGGCTGGACCCACTTTGGGCCCGACGATACGTGGGAACTGGGGACGCCATCGAACGGAGGCGCGGGCGGTCCCGCGTCGGCCTATCGCGGGACCAAGGCCTGGAGCACCGATCTCAACGGGAACTACCTGGACGCCGCCGCAAACTTCGAGTGCAATCTGCAACTCCCCCGGATCAATACCTCCGGTTGGAACGCCGTCGCTCCGCAGACGGGAATGCGCGTGCAGTACCGCCGCTGGCATCAGCAGGCCACCAACGATACTGAGGACATGTGGGTAGACAATAACAACGACCAGAGCTTTTCCGGTGTCGCAGTCGGGAGGTGGACGGATGCAGCCTGGACCGCGGTTTCCTTCGATCCGACAGCCGGCTATGAGATCGACAACACCGCCACGGCCGACATCGCTTTCGCCCAGTTCTCCGGTGCTTCGACCAATGACGACGGCATGAATCTGGAGAACGTCATCGTACGACCGACGCTCTCGAGCGAGCCCTCGGTAATCCCCGCCGGATTTACGACGATCACCAGCTTTTGGTCCGATCCCTTCAACTGGAGTCCGCCGGGGGTGCCGGACGCCAACACGGACGTGACCATCAATGGCGGATACACCTATGCGCCGACCCTTGACGTTTCGTCGACCATCTACAGCCTCGACGTGACGAATGGGACGCTCATCGTCGCCGCCGGAAGCCCGGACCTGACAGTCGCCGGGGACATCGCCATCGGGGCGTCCGGGGCTTTCAACGCGTCCGCCGGGGCCGATTCCGACATCACCTTGGGCGGGAACTGGACCCTCACCACCGGCGGGACCTTCACGGCGGGGGCATCCACGCAGACCGTGACCTGCAACGGCGGAGACACGCAGCGGATTCAGGGCACAGCGTCGACTACCTTCCGCGAGTTCGCCACCTCGACCGCCTCCACGCTCGTCCTGATCGACACCGCCGCGACCGTGAACTCGACGACGACGGTGGGGGCCAGCGGAACCCTTAGGGTTTCTTCCGGCGTCACCCTCACATGCTCCGGGGGGACAACGACGGTGAACGGGACCCTGGATGTCGAGCCGGGGGCGACCTTCCGTCTGGCTGGCACAAGCACTCTGACCGTGGCCACGACCGGAACGCTTGAGGCGGTCGGAACGAGCGATTCGGCCCGGGCGATCTTCACGAGCACCGATACGCTAGTCGACGGGACCGGGTACGGCTGTCTCATCAACGGCACGCTGAACGCCTCGTGGGCCAAGTTTGAGTACATGGGCCCGAATGGGATCATCGTGCGGGATTCGGACGGTGCGAACAACAACAATGGTGCGACGATCACGGCGCTCAACGACACGAAGTTCGACAATCCGTCCACACCCTCCGGCGTCATGTTGAACTTCAACGACGGGGCGAACGACTGGGACAAGACCGCGAACGCCACCTACGCGAGCAACGACTTCCGGAACGCGGGCGGGGCGGCCACGCCGATCAACGTCCGGGGTGGTAGCTCCGGGGCACCACTGCACGGCGTCCTCTCGTTCATCCCTGCCGCGGGAACGGTCGTAGGGGAGGCGTTCGACGACGACACCGCCTCCCGCATCGAGTGGCCCAGCGTCGTCGTCCCCGACATGACCGGCGCCATCGCCGACGACAACTCGGGCGGCGGAAGCGGGATCCAGTTCGGCGACCGCGTGACCCTGACCCTCGACAGCCCGACGAACGGGTTCCCCATTAACGACGGGAACATCAACACGACTCTGATCCTCTCCGGTGGCCACGTGTGGGGATCCGGCCTCACGATTTCCTGGAACAGCCCGACGAACACGATCCTGACGATCCAGTTCGGGCTGGGGGCCACGGTGGCGCCGGGGGACTCGATCACGATCGCCGGCGCCACGATCCGGGACGTGACCAACACGAACAACGCGACCGGGTCAAACCCTCCGATCACGGGCTCTTTCGGAGCCGACACGCCGACCCTCAGCTCGGCCGTGGCGAACGACCCGCCGGCCGAGTCCTCCGGGATCGGGGCCGGGGACACGGTCATCCTGCGGTTCGACAAGGCCACGAACGGGTACGGGATCACGAACTTCAACATCGATTCAGTGCTGGTGCTCCCGCTCGGACACTCCTGGACCAATGGCACACTGAACGGGGTCACCTCGGCGATCTGGTCCACGAACACCTTCTCGAACGACACACTGACGATCACCTTCTCCGGGAGCGGGACGGCCCCGACGGTGACCGTCGGGGACACGATTTCCGTTGCCGCGGCGACGATCAGGGACATCACGGAGACGAACAACGCGGTGGGCTCCCCTCCCTTGATCTCCGGTGCCTTCGGCTCCGACACGCCCGCCGTCCTTTCTGCCGTGGCGGACAACAACTCCGGATCGGGAGCGGCGGGGATCCAGGCGGGGGACCGGGTGAAGCTCACGTTTGACGCCCAGACGAATGCCTACGACGTGCTCCAAGGGGGGGGGCTGAACGCGAGTCTGCCCGTGGCCACGAAGACCTGGGGAAACGGGACCTTCACCGCCGTCTGGACCTTGAGCAACACGGTCCTTACGATCACGTTCGTGACGATCGGGGGGACGGTGCCGACTGTCCTCAGCGGGGATTCCTTATCGATCACAGGGGGCACGATCCGGGATTTGACAGGAACAATCAACGCGACAGGGTCACCGCTGGCGATCGGAGGCTCATTCAACCCAGCCGGGCCGAAGATCGTGTCGGTGGTGGCAGAAGACCCGGCGCCGAACGACGGACCCGGGATCCAGAACACCGACCGCGTGATCCTGACGTTCAACATCCCGACCGACTCGTACACCGCGGGCCTGACAACGGCCTCCATCCTGTCTCACATCACGATCAGCGGCGGAGGCACGTGGGGCGGAATCGCCTCCGCATCGTGGCTGGACAACAAGACGCTGATCGTCACCTTCGACGGAACCGGGGCCCCGACCATCGCGGTCGGCGCCCTTCTGAGTTTTCCGGCCGCGACGGAGGTCGACGATCTCGGAGGGACCCTCAACGCGACAAACGTGGACAACGTCCCGATCACCGGTTCGTTCGGAGGCCCGTTCACTCCAGACCTGACGGGGGCAACGGCGGCGGACAACACCGCGGGCGCCGGGATCGACTCCGACGACACCGTGACGCTCACGTTTGACCGCGCCACGAACGCCTACGCGATCACGCAGGCGAACATCGACAGCGTCCTCGTCCTGTCCGGCGGACACAGTTGGGGCGGGATCACGTCCGCCGTGTGGTCCGGGGGAGACACCGTCCTGACAATCACCTTCAGCGGGTCAGGGGGTCCGACGATCGTGGCCGGCGGCAGCGGAGACTCCATCACGATCGCGGCGAGCACGATCCGGGACTCCACGAACACCAACAACGTCACCGGATCTCCGCCAGTCGTCGGCGGGACCTTCGGGCCCGCGACGACGCCCGAACTGACCCTGGCGCAGGCGACCGGGGCCGGGACCGCGGCCATCCAGGCCGGGGACCAGCTTACCCTCACGTTCGACGATTCGACGAACGGATTCAATGTCCTCTCGGGGTCGGGGCTGAACACCAATCTCCCGGTGGCGGCGAAGACGTGGGGGAACGGGACCTTCACGGCGGTCTGGTCCGCGAGCAACACGATCCTGACCATCACCTTCAGCACGATCGGAGGAACACCACCGACGATTGCAGTTGGGGACGCCTTCACGATCGTGGCGAGCACCATCAGGGACGGGACAAACACGAATCTGTGGACCGACACGCCGGCCACCCCGATCTCCGGCTCGTTCGGGGGCCTGCCTCCGGCGCTCTCCTCCGCGACGGCGTCAGATCCTGGAGATCTGGCCGGCTTCCAATCCGGGCAGGACCGCGTGACACTTTTGTGGAACGCCGCGACGAATTCCTACGTTGTGACGCCCGCCAACATCGACACGGTGCTTCCGATCGAGGGCGGAACGCGGACGTGGGGCAGCATCGTCAGTGCGGTGTGGGGCCCGAATACCACGTTGACGGTCATCCTCGGCACCGGAATGACGCTCGCGATCGGCGACGACATCGGCGTGGCGCCGGGGACGATTCGAGACTTGGCAACCGGCAGCGTGAACGCGACAGGTTCACCCCCCGCGATCACGGGCAACTTCGGCCGGGGGCCGATCATGCAGAGCGCCACCGCCGCGGACGACTCGCTGGAGGGGTCGGGGGCGGATGTCGGGGACACCGTGTCCGTCACGTTCAACGCCCCCACGAACGGTTTCGCGATCACGACCGCGAACGTTCTGGCTACCCTGCCGCTCTCGGCCGGGCACATCTGGGGGGGTATCTCGTCGGCCATCTGGTCGAACAGTTACAAGACGGTCAAGGTGACGTTCGATGGAACCGGCTCCCCGACGGCGATCGAAGGTGACACCCTGGGTCCCCCCGGCGGACCCGGGAATATCAAGGACGCGGGGAACAACACAAACGCGGTGGGGACCGCCGTGATCGGTGGAACTGTGGGCCACAGCATCACCGGCAATCTCTGGCAGTCCGACCGCACGACCGCGATCCCAGGGAGCGTGACCATGCGGTCGTTCCGGGGCTCGACCCAGATCCGGGTCAAGTCCATGAGCGGCGGGACCTTCGACATCAAATCCAGCGACACGGCCGGAGACGTGGTGGCCCTGTACCTGGAAGACGGCACGTACAAGGGCAGCGTGGTCACTGTCGTGAACGGCCTGAACATATCCAGCGTGAACCTCTATCAGAATCACTTCGTCATCCGGAACGACAATGCCGGGACGACCACCACGGCTAACCTGAACGCGGTGGACAACGACGTGCTCAACCCCACCTATGTGCTATACAACGTCGATGCCTCGTCGAATCTGACGTCCAGCCTCACCTCCGGAGTCGAGATTGCGGGGAACTTCACGGCCAGTGGGAGCCTGGGCACGGGTGGCTCGCCACTCGCTGGCCTGCGCGTCACCTCGGGGACCCTCAACCTGGTCGGCGCAAACGGCCTTTCACACAACACAAATGCGTTCACGCTGACGGGCGGGGAGCTGACCTTCGCGGGCGCGAATTACGGGACCCTTACCGTCTCCGGGGCGACGACGCTCTCCGGTGGCACCCTCACGATGGACACTTCGGGGGCAAACCCGGATGTCCTCGACATCAACGGGAACCTCACCATCACGGCGGCCACAATGGTGTGGCCAGCGACGTCTACCGGCGGCCAGATCCGGCTCGCGGGCAACTGGAGCGACACGAACGCCGCGTCGAACATCGACCCCGCGGGCGGCGCGGTGATCTTCGACGGCGGCGCCGGGACGTCGACGCTGGATACCCTCGGAACTGAGCGCTTCTTCGACGTAACCGCGAATGGGGCGTCGAGGGTGGTGGAGGCCCAGGACCCGCTTCTGATCGACGGTTCGCTGACCCTCACGAACGGGACATTCCGGGGCGAGGAGGCCGCGAATGGCTCCAATCGCACGCACGTGATTGGCGGCGACCTGGTCCTGAATGGAGGTACGATCGAGACAAACGCGGCCGCGGCAACAACGGTCATCCTCGACGTCGGAGGCAATTTCACCGCCTCCAGCGGCGCGGTCAGCACTTCGGCCTGTCTCTCCACGGACGAGATCCAGGTGGCAGGCAACGTGTCGGTCACGAGCGCGACCTTCCAGTGTCGCCCGATCCTCCGCATGGACGGCGCGAGCAACAATACCGTCTCGATGGACACGGGGGCCCTCTTCCGCGTCCTCCGCGTCAACAAGGGCGCGGCGGCGACGGAGGTCCGGGTCACCGGCGCGAACCTGCGGGCGAGCCAGCTCATCCTCCAGACGGGCACGCTCAACGTGAGCGGCGCCGCCGCCAGCGTGCAGATCGGCGGCGTCCCCGCCGGCAACTGGCCCGGCGGTGATCCGACGCTGAACACCCGGTTCGACGGGACGACGGCGGCGGGACGTGTCCTCACGATCTCGAACGGCGCGTTCACCACGCCAGCCCTGCTGGACCCGATGGGAACCAACGATGCCGACAACATGGGGACCCTCAACCTCAGCGGCGGAACTCTCACCGTGAGCGGGGACGTCAATTTCGGTGACGCGCGGGTCTTCGCGATCAACCTGACGGGCGGGACCCTCGCCTGCGGGGGGAACTGGACGGTGCAGGACTCCGGCGACGCGGACGCGCCGACCTGGTCCGCGGTCTCGCCGAGCATGGTCGTCTTCGACGGGACGGGGGCGCAGTCGATCGCGCACGGAGGGGGCAACCTGGTGACGCCCGCCTTCTACAATTTCCAGGTGGGACAGGGAGCGAACGGCCCCAATGCCCTGTCCCTCTCCACGAACATGACCTGCAACGATTTCGACGTTGTAGAAGGGATCTTCGCCCCCGGGGACGGACGCACGGTGACCCGCACGGGGGTGACAGCGACGGACATCCAGGCAGGCGGCACCCTCCGCCTCGGGGCGGGGACGCTGCTCCAGCTCGGCGGCGGGGCGGGATCCGCCCTGAACGTTGCGGGTACGCTGTCCACGACCAGCGGCACCGGCCCGGGGAACCGCGCCACGATCCAGGGCACGGGGTTCTACGCCTTCAGTGTCGCGGGCACGATGAACACCAACTACCTGTGGATCGACGACCTGGATGCGACCGGCGTGGCCGTCGGCGCGAATGCGACCCTGACAGGCTGGGCTGGACTCCGGTTCTCCGGGGGGGAGAACCCGGGCGGCCCGAACAACAGCCGCTACATCAACCTGTCGGCGGCGACCGGCACCACGACCCTTCCGCAGTACATCGACGACTGCTGGTTCGAGGCCGGCCCAGACAACAACGTGCTCGGGACCGGGACTGGCCAGACGCACACCAAGGTGACGTTCCGGCGCGCGGCCGGAACGCTCGGCACTTCTGCCGATGCGGAACCGAATGAGTACGACGACGCCAACGACCTGATCGACTGGTCCAGTGGTGCGGAGGTGGTCCTCATGAACGGGACCACCTTCCTGGAGCAGGGGAAGTTCCCGACGTTGCAGGATGCCATCGCCGCCCTGAGTGCCGCGAACAACCTCATCGAGGTGCGCGACAACGTCATCCGGGACGAGACCCTCGTCCTCGCGGACCTCGGATTCGCCTACACAATCGATGGCGCGGTCCTTAGGCCGCCCACCAATGCGATCGCCATCGTGGGGACCGGATTGACGAATCGCGAGATCCTCCAGAACCTGGTCGTCATCAAGCCAACCGCATCCGGGGCCGCGAACGAGGTGATCCGCAACGTCGGGAGGGTCTACCACTGCACCATCGTCGGGGCGGGGACACTGGTCAGGAAGTCCTCAGGGGCCGCGGCGATGCAAATCCAGAACACCATCGTCGGGAACCCGTCGGCTTGGGCCGGCGCACCGATCGTCGATGAGGGGGGAGGCGGCAGCGCCTCGGTCACCTATTCCGATGTTGCGGGAGGATACGCCGGGGCCGGCAATATCGCATCCGACCCCCTCCTGGTGAACTACGACACCGCGGGGGAGATGTACGATGTCCACCTCAGAGAGACATCGCCTTGCATCGACGCCGCGACGCCGATCGGCAGCGTCACGACCGACATGGACCGCGGGAGCGACTTCGAGAACCCTGCCGCCAACCCCAGGCGACCCGTCGAGGCCCCCAACAGCACCGCCGGCTATCCGACCTGGGACAACAACCCCGCCGCGGGGGACACCGCCGACATCGGGGCCGACGAGTTCGGTCCCCTGATCGTCGGGGCAGGGGCCCAAGCAAGACCGCAGGGCGTTCCCCTATGGATCGGCAAGGCCGGGGACGGCGCCGTCGGAAAGCCGGACTCCTTCTCCAACGCGACCCTATCGTTCAACTTCTCCCCGACCGCGATGTACATCGCCGAGAATCTCAACGTCGCGTTCGGCGCCCAGAATGTCCGGATCGCCGCCTACGCCATGAACGACGTGGATAGCAACGGCAAGCTCGATGTCCTCAACGCCGGGGCGGATGTCCGCGATGTGAACTACGGCGCCCCCGCCGTGCAGGTCCAGAAGATCCACTCGATCCTTGCCTACCGCAACCAGGGCGACACCGTCGACACCATTTTCTGCGTGTGCGATACGACGAGCGACACCGATGCCGTCGACCCCAACCGGACCCCGGATGCGATCCTCGCCCTGGAATACAACCCGAGCGGCGGGTCACCTCGGTTCTCGCGGAAGGCGGGGTGGGCCACGAACCCGCGCCCGGCGGGGCCCGGCGGGGCGGGGGGCGCCATCGGCGGCCTCGCCGTCGGACAGCAGACGATCTCCGGCGTCTACTGCTTCTACTTCGTGGCCAACGACGGCTACCTCTACAGGCTACAGGTAGGCAACGGCGCGCCGCTGCCCGCAGGCGGCAAGTGGGACGCCAACGGTAAGCTCGTCCTGACCGCCCCCGACAACGTCTTCAACGGCCAATTCGACGCCCAGGGCGCCCTCTTCGCAGGCAAGTTCAACGACAGCGTCTACGTGCCGGCGCGACTCATGCCGGAGGAGGTCGTCCGCGTCGCGCCCCTGAACACCGGGGGTCTGCCCGCATCGCGCAACTGCGACGGGAGCGCAGGCACCAACAACAACCGCCTGGGCTTCAATGCCATCGCATCCAGCGTTTTCGTCACCGCGGCCGGCCAATTCGTCTGGAGACTCCACGAGGACGGCCTCACCTGGGACGCCGATGCCTATACCTGGACGTGGCAGGCCGACCTCGGGTCGGGCGTCAAGACGACGACGCGCGCCCAGCTCTTCCGGACCCTGGAGGCTCACGTGCGCGTCGGGGCCGGGAATCGACTCTACAAGCTCCAGCGCGAGACGGGGTTCGTCTCGGATGACTCTAATGACAGCACGGATGACTGGGGCCCGGGCCGCTCGTTCCGCGGGAACATCCTCACCGCGCCCACGTATGTCGGCGGGACCTCGAAGGGGACCATCGGCGACGGTCCGCCACCTACCACCACGTACCGAGGCGGAAAGCTCTTCTTCGGCACCGACCAGGGATACTGCTACGCCCTCAGCTACATCCGCGACACCAACACGTTCGCGCCATCGACGGAGGTCAACGGGGACTCCAACCCGAACAAGCAGTCTGCGTGGAGCACGGACACCACGAGCTATCAGGTCATCGACGGACGACCCTACCCCGGCTTCCCGTACCGCATCCCCGGGGTCAAGATCGTCAACCTGTCGCTCCTGACGTCGAGCACCGTCGGCCGACAAGTCATGGTCTTCATCACCGATAACGGTTGGATGTACGGCTTCATCGAACCGTACTGACGCCCCCGTCCCGATTCTGTCCCGCCCCGACACACCCGCCGACGGCGCGTCGGCGCGCCGCAACCAACAGCGGCGTAAGAGCTTGCACGTCATGCGCCGGCGGTGTGGCGCCGGGTGCCAGCGGTGCGGGCGGGGAGGACCACTCCCGCCGCCCCCTCGTGCCAGAGCACTCTTTAACCGTGTGTGGGTCCGTAGTTACGCCTTGAGCTCCGCTCGTCGTGACGCCGACCGCTGGCACCGCGCTTGCGTGGAGTTCTCGAAGATCTCCGTCTGATCCGGTGTAGGCGTGGCACCTGACCGGCGGAGGCAGGCCGGCGCTGGAGTGGGGATCGCCATGCGTACTATTCGGATCGTCGCGGTGACCAGGGATGCCGAGCTCCGCGAATGGCTGAGCTCCCTTCCGCCCGAAGGGAAGCTGCAGATCCAGGCCTTCTGCACCGGCTCGGTCCCCCAGGCCGTCGCGCTGGCCCAGGACGAGGAGACTCGGCTCGTCCTCCTGGACGACACGGCCGCTGCGGGCGAAGGCTTCCTCCGCGCGACGCGCAAGGTGCGCATCGCGCAGCGCGAGATTTCGGTGCTGAGCGTCATCAGTCGCCCCGATCCCAGGCTCGAGGTGCAACTCCGGCAGATGGGCGTCCTGTTCATCGCGGTCCGGCCGATCGACCATGCGCTCCTGAAGAAGGTGCTGCACCAGGCGCTCCACACGGACACGCGGAAGCACTACAAGCGGGGGACGCCGCCGGTCGGCGTCCCGGTCCTCTCGGCCGGGTTGGAGAAGTAGAATACGACGTCGATGAAGGACGGCCTCCTCAAGTC
>Ga0209726_10005066_pt1 | contig 16317 bp, 19 predicted proteins | sample Subgrocontami54m_FD_187453 | JGI IMG/M metagenome (GOLD analysis project Ga0209726, IMG submission 187453) | Subsurface groundwater microbial communities from S. Glens Falls, New York, USA - GMW46 contaminated, 5.4 m (SPAdes) (version 3) | ecosystem: Environmental > Aquatic > Deep subsurface >... | reverse complement strand
CTTCCGATCTGTTCCTCCCCGCGACAGGGAAGACGGACGTTGAACTCGGTACTCCGCAAGCCGGAGTCCTGCGCGGCATGTGCGTCATGGGCATGTATACCTTCGAAATCGACTTCCAAAAATAGCACAGTCAAAATAAAAAAGCCCCGCAGTGCGCGGGGTTTTGTTTACTTGGAAACCTGAACGAGTTTGTAGATTAAATTCTTTTTGCCTGTTTGATCATTCGCAAACTGACAAATTTCCTCGGCATACGCCATGGTGCCATGGTGTACTACAGCGCCATATGCATATGTGCAAATAGCAGTACCGTTAGGATTATTCCAGTCCTTTTCAAACGGCCGGCCGACGCAAAAACTAAATGTTTCTGGATCAGTTTTTTTGTCAGGCGAACTTTGTTGAGCTTGCATTTACTCCTCCTCCGAGGTTGTTTTGCCGTGTCTATCTGTCAGCACCATACCAAAACAACCCGTCGGAGTACAGAGGCTACGGTTTCGTCGGTAGACCTTTTTTGCGTCTCTCAATCAGAAGTTCTTTTTTGTCGCGGCGCCATTTTTTAATTTGGATTTCGCGCTTGCGCGCTTCGGCTAGGGTAGGGTATCGCTCGAGAAAAACTATTTCGAATTTGGAATCTCTTTTTGTAAACAAGGCACCACGTCGACTGTTGTGGTGCTTCAGGCGTTGCTGTGGTTCTTTGGAAACACCAATGTATAAATCACCATAAGAGTTTTGGATCATGTAGACAAAATACATGTAAAAATTATACTCCTTCGACTTTGCCCCGTTCGACAAGCTCAGGATAAATCAGGACAGGCAGCCCATTCGACTCGTCCTAAAAAGGACTCGCTCAGGGCACTCGACTCAAACAAAAAAAACGCCCGATTGGGCGTTTTTTTTGTTGTCTCTCGTGGTGGCTTGCCACGAGCGAAGTCTGCTTTAACGGCAGACGAGTCGAGTGGAGACGGGGGGAATTGAACCCCCGTGCAATGGATGAACGTATGAGCTTCTACGGTGCGTAGTTTGCTTCTTGGTCTTAAGCTCAACTTGTAGAAAGTAAACCAAATCAAGAAGAGCAGCAGCTTTGAGTTTTAAGTGCAGTCGCTAAGCGAGCAACTGCTCCCGAGTTTAGCTGTATAACACCCTTGCTCCCGCTCACTAAACGAAGCAGGTAGGTGTCCTCTTAGGCCTTAGCGTAGGCGAAAGAGAAATCGTTCGCCGTGAAAAACGGCGACGTAACTGATTTTGCAGTTATGGGTTGGAGCGTTTTAGAGAAGACGCCCCACTTCTGCATCGCGCGTCACGCGCGTCAGTCCATTGTCTAAGCCTGTCATCCCCGAGAAGTGCCCGACGCTAACCCGGCGCTTTTCGTAAACTTCAAACTTTTGTAGCGAAACAAGAAAAATTCTTCTCTCCGGAGAGATAAACACGACCCCAACTCCTCCGATAAGAACTTTTCTTGTTTCGCTAGCTATTGATTTTTCAAAGTGCGGTCCATGTCGCGTTTGGTGTCGCGCTCTTTGAGCGTCGCGCGCTTGTCATACTTTTTCTTGCCGCGGGCCACGCCCAAAGCAAGCTTTAAGTGACGCCCCTTATTATACACCCGAAGAGGCACTATTGTCAAGCCTTTTTGCGACTCGTGTGCGCCCAATACGGCTATTTCCTTTTTGGTCAGGAGCAGTTTGCGGTTGCGCATAGGCTCGTAGTCCGCCGGCGTGTTGCCGCTTTGGTACGGGGGGATAGAGGCGCCTATCAAATATGCCTCGCCGCCGCGCACGGTAATGTGCGAGCCGTCGAGTTTGCCGAGCTTGGCGCGCATGGCTTTGACCTCGCCGCCCTGCAGCTCCAGGCCCGCCTCGTATTCCTCAAGGATTTCGTAGTTCAGATGTGCCTTTTTGTTCTCGATAAGCGCCATGCGCAGATGATACCATTTTCTGCAAATACTTGCTTTAATTTTTATTTTGTGTTTTTATAAAAAAGTAACGAGCGGTGTGGAAAAAACCGCAGTTACAACAGTGGAGTAGCGTAAACAGTGTACAAACAGGAGTGTGTGTAATGAGTATCCTTCGACTAGTTGCTGTACTCGCGATTTGTTCTTTCATCATAGGCACCGCCAGTGCTCCGGCACTGGCGGCTCCAAAAAACCGGACAGTCGCGGCCTCGTCTGTTATTTCCCAACCTCCGTCGATGACCTTCGGGTCGTCGCTCGTGACGGAGGCTCGAAAATATCTAGGGACAAATCCAACAGGCCGCGGGAGCCTGTGGTGCGGAGCATTTATGGACTTAGTGCTCAAGCGCACCGGGCACAAGGGCGGCGGCAACTTGGCCTCCGCCTACGCGCGCTACGGCACGAAAGTGTCGGGCCCGCAGGTTGGTGCCATCGCAGTGATGGGCCGCAAAGGCGGCGGACATGTCGGTGTCGTCACCGGTGTTGATGCCAACGGGAACCCGATTGTGATATCAGGTAACACCCGCGCCGGCAAAGGTCCGCACACGACGTTGGAACAAGTTTACCCGCGTAGTCGTGTCTACGCCTACGTCATGCCGTAATCCGGCAAACCACTAACAGCCTCCGCGTCCGCGCGGAGGTTTTTCTTTCCCGACGTTTCAGTCGGGACCCCGACCAAGGCGTCGGGGTTGTCTTTCTAAAATTCGTTTTAAATGTTAGAGTATTTCTCTAATGGCGACCCCGCAAAAGAACCCGCAACAAAAAAAGCCTGGGCGGCGCGGCATGCCGCAGATGCCCAAAATGCCGAGAGGGGACTCCTTTTGGGTCAACTTGGCGACCAGCATTTTACTGCTCCTGCTCTTGGCGGGAGCGTACAGCTACTTTACCGGAGCCGGCGCAAAAGCTCCGCAGGAGATAGCGCTTTCGCAGGTTGCCGCCGACATCAACACGGGTCTGGTCAAAAGCATCGAAGTCAACGGCAACGACCTCAACGTCGTGTATGCGGACAAAGTCGAAAAGAAATCCAAAAAAGAGCCCGAAGCGTCGCTCTCCGACAGCCTCAAAAATTACGGCGTAACCGCCGAGGCTCTTTCTAAAACTTCCATCGACATCAAGCGCGAGGGCGGGTTCCAGTTTTGGCTCATCACGCTCGCGCCGTTTTTTGCGCCGATACTCCTGCTCGCATTCTTTGTCTGGTATCTTAGCCGGCAGGTTAAGGGCGCCGGCATGCAGGCGTTTTCCTTCGGCCAGAGCAAGCCCCGGCTCATCGACCCCAACGACGAAGCGTCGCGCGTCACCTTTAAAGACGTGGCGGGCGCCAAGGAGGCCAAGCAGGAACTGCTCGAGATAGTCGACTTTCTGAAGAATCCGAAAAAATTCCTCGACATCGGCGCGCGCATCCCCAAAGGCATTTTGCTAATGGGCGCGCCCGGTACCGGCAAAACACTGCTAGCTAGGGCGGTGGCGGGGGAGGCGGGCGTGCCGTTCTTTTCCATCTCCGGCTCGGAGTTTGTCGAGATGTTTGTCGGCGTGGGCGCCTCGCGCGTGAGAGACCTCTTTTTGACGGCCAAAAAAGCGGCGCCGGCGATAATCTTTGTCGATGAAATAGACGCGGTCGGCCGCGTGCGCGGCACCGGAGTGGGCGGCGGCAACGACGAACGCGAGCAGACACTCAACCAGATACTCGTCGAGATGGACGGCTTTGAGCCGAACGAAAAGGTGATAGTGATGGCGGCGACCACCCGCCCCGACGTGCTCGACCCGGCGCTCCTGCGCCCCGGCCGCTTTGACAGGCGCGTCACCATCGACCTGCCCGACCGCCAAGACCGCCTCGAAATCCTTAAAATCCACGCGCGCAAAAAGCCGCTCGCCGAGGATGTAAACATGGAGGTCATCGCCGAGCGCACACCGGGCTTTAGCGGCGCGGACCTTTCCTCTCTTATGAACGAGGGCGCGATTTTGGCGGCGCGGGAGAACCGCAAAACCGTGGCGCAGTATGACCTCATCCGCTCGATAGAAAAGGTGATGCTCGGGCCCGAGCGCAAGAGCCATGTTTTGAACAAAAAAGAAAAAGAGATTACCGCCTACCACGAGGCAGGCCACGCATTGGTGGCATCGGTGCTTCCGTACGCCGACCCGGTGCACAAAATTTCCATCATCAGCCGCGGCCGCGCCGCCGGCTACACGCTCAAGCTCCCGCTGGAGGACCGTCGGATGCAAAGTAAGAAAGAGTTTTTGGACGACATCGCGATGTCGCTCGGCGGATTTGTCGCGGAGAAGGAAGTCTTTAGCGATGTCACGACCGGCGCCAGCAACGACCTGCAGGTCTTGACCAACCTTGCGCACAATATGGTGCGCAGTTACGGCATGAGCGACAAAATAGGCACCATCGCGCTCGCCGACGACCCGTCGGAAAAGGTGTCGGCTGACATAGACGCGGAGGTTAAAAAAATAATTGATGAAGCATACAAAAAGGCCGAAACAATAATCAGAGAGCATCGCAAACTCTTAAACGCCATTGCGGTGCGGCTGGTTGAAAAGGAGACCATGGAGCGCGAGGAGTTTGAGACGATACTCGTCGCCCACGGCATCATCCCGAAGAAAAAAGAGGAGATAAACATCGACCCGGTGGTCGTAAACTTTTAGTCTCGCTTTGTTTTTAGCAAAGTGAATAAAATTTACTATAGTCGGATTTATTCACTTTGCTTAGGGCAAGAAAAAACGCCGCGATTGCTCGCGGCGTTTTGCTAATGGCACCAGTTGAGCAGAGCACACCCCGCTGCGTCGAGGGTTACCCACACGCCTGCGAATGCAAGCGCAAAGATAAATACGATACTCACCGCATTTACCGCCGCCATCTTCCGGTAGTCGGCGAGCGGCTCGACTTTGCTGTTTTTGTCGGTGGTCAAAGCAAGCACCAGACAGTACAACAGCGCGAGTGGTACGATAACCGCCCATGTGGCTGTTTCTTTCAACCACATTCGGATGGCGCCGATACCGCACATCAGGTTCCACAGCCAGACGGGCTCTATAGAGTCGCGTTCGTCTTCTTTCGACGCGATAATTTTCATTGCTTCCTCCCTAAAGTTAAGCTTGCTTCTGCCGACAAAGTACCACAGTTTTTGTAAAAAGAAAACCTCCCCGGTGGGGGAGGGTCAGCGCGGCGTATAGCAGGAAATAATGGTTTGGAGTAAAGTATGTAGGCGCGCGTAGCTCAGTTGGTAGAGCAGACGACTTATACTCGTCCGGTCGTAGGTTCGAGCCCTACCGCGCGCACTAGACGGTATTTTTTTAAGTAGTATACTATAATCCATGCGGGAATTTCTACTGATGGTACACCCAACCACTGCCGCGCTCTCGATTTTTTGCGCGATATGGTTTGCGGTTGAGGTACTCAATGCCAGCGAGTCAAACCGCGGTCGGACACGCTTCGCCGCGCTCGCATCGATGTGGCTTATGGTTGCCACGTGGATAGTTGGAGGCTACTGGTATGTCGTCTACTACGCGGCGGACAAAGCGATAATACTCAAGAGCGCGTGGCCGTTCGCGCACACCTTCTTTATGGAGGCAAAAGAGCACGCGTTCTTTATCACTCTGGTGCTGTCCATATATCTGGCTATCGTGGCGGGCAAGGAGGATTTTGTGCACAACCGCTCCGCGCGCGTACTCGTGCTGTGGGTGGCAGCGCTGGTCATCATAAGCGCGTTTGCCATCGAGGGCGCCGGCTCGCTTATTTCCATGGGAGTCCGCATAGGCCTTATGCAGCCGGGAGTATAAACATATATGCCACCTACTTTCAGCAAACAAACAATCGGATACGGAGTTGCCGCGGTGGTGGCGATACTCGGCAATACAGTACTCACGTGGGTAAAGGAGGAGAACATGGCGGTCAATCTTGCGATGAAGCAATTACTCTATCATCACTGGATTACGCACGGGGTCGCGGTGATACTCACTTTTTTGGTGCTCGGATTTATACTGTCGCGCATTGTGCGCCCGTCGGCATGCAGGACACTTACTCCTTTGCTTGTTGTCGCCAGTGCAATAGGCGCGCTCGGACTTGTTGCGCTGTTTCTTATCCTCGGCTAGTAATTTTTGTTTATAATTCACGCTATCGCTGGATTTATAAACACTTACTCAAAATGAGTTTGTTGCGCGCGGGAGGCGACCATTTGTGCAAGTAGGGGATGGCGGGACAAAGTCTCGTCTTTTTTTATAAGCTCTAGAGCCTCGGTGCGCGCCGCCTCAACTAGTTTTAAATTTTTAAGCGCCTCCATGCCGATATCGGAGATGCCCCACTGCTTGCGGCCGGCTAACTCGCCGGGTCCGCGCTGGAGCAGGTCATGCTCGGCGAGCTCAAACCCGCTCTTGGCTGTGACAAGAGCCTTCAATCTGATGGCGGTGGTCTGACTTTTGCTCTCAGGCACCACAAAACAATATGCTTGGTGATTTGAGCGCACGACGCGGCCGCGCAATTGGTGGAGTTGCGAGAGGCCGAAGCGCTCCGCGCCCTCTATCATAATCATGGTGGCGTTGGGCACGTTGACGCCGACCTCAACCACCGAGGTCGCCACTAAAATGTCTATTTCGTGATTTGAAAAGCGCCCCATCACCGTGTCCTTCTCTTTCGGTGTCATCTTGCTGTGCAGAATATCTATCTGAAACTCGGGGAAAATATCTTTTTTGAGCCGCTTGGCCTCGGCTTTGACCGACTTGGCCTGCAAGGCAAAAGCTTTGTCCGGGTCGGGCTCGTCGATGCGCGGACAGATGACATACGCTTGCCGCCCGGTCTCCAACAATCCTCGCATGTGTTCGTACGCTTTGGCGCGCTGCGCGGGGCGGACTATCTCGGTGATTATTTTTTTGCGCCCCGGCGGCATTTCGTCGAGCAGTGTCAGGTCGAGGTCGCCGTATATAGTGAGCGCCAGCGTGCGCGGGATAGGGGTGGCGGTCATCGAGAGCAGGTGCGGAAGGCGGCGCTCTTCTTTTTTTGTCAGCGCTTTGCGCTGATGGGTGCCGAAGCGATGCTGTTCGTCTATCACGACAAGCGCCAGATGTTTAAACTGCACCGACTTTTCAATAAGGGCGTGCGTGCCGATGAGTATCGGTATCTCGCCGTTTTCTACCCATTTTAAAAGTTGCGCGCGCGATATGTTGGTAACCCCGCCGGAAACTTTGGAGGGGAATTTGTAGCATCCCGAGCCGGTGATGAGTCCGATGTTGATGGGGAAGCGTTCGAAAAATTGTATAAACGATTCGAAATGCTGTTTTGCCAAAATTTCCGTCGGCGCCATGTATGCCACTTGCAGTGTGCCGAAGTTTTGCGCCGGCGGGCGCGTGTGCACCGCGGCGTAGGCGGCTACCGCCGCCACGGCCGTTTTGCCGCTGCCGACGTCGCCCTCGAGCAACCTGCTCATCGGATGCCCCGCGCGCAGGTCGCCGAGTATCGCGTCTATTGCTTTCTTTTGCGCGACGGTCGCCTCAAACGGGAACTCCGCCATAAACTCGCTTATATCCGCGTGCGTCGCTTCTATCGAAAAACTTTTCTCTCTCGACTGCATGAGGCGCTCGCGCTGGCGCTCAAGTTGGATCATAAACACCTCCTCAAACGCAAAGCGCTTGCGCGCGGCCTCGGCCACTTTGAGCTCTTTCGGCTGATGCGCCCACAGGAGCGCGGCCGAAAGGCCCGGCAAATTATATTTTTTCAGTATGTCTTTTGGTATGGAGTCCTCAGCTTCTATTTTTTGCTCAAGTATTTTTTTAATTGCACTCCTAAACCAAAGCGACGAGATTCCCCGAGACTCGGGGTACACAGCAAAAAGGTCAGCCGGAGCAGAAACTTGCCGCAGAAAAGGTCCTCGGGTCACCGTCTGGGTCGGCTCAACCAGACCATTTTCCGCAACAAGTTTCTGCTCCGCTCCCTGTTTCCCGAACAACCCAGCCTCGGTGGCGGATATTTTTTGCAATTGCGGATTGGCAAGATAAATTTTATCCGCGCTGCCGCTGACTTTGCCGACCGCCTTAACCAGCGTGCCGTCCGCGTACATTTTGGCGATGTACGGCTGGTTAAACCACCGCAGTTTGATGCGGCCGGTCTGGTCGCGCAGATATCCCTCGCTCATCGGGATGCGGCTCTTCCACCCTTTTTTTGTCTCCAATTTTTCGAGCGTGCCGATAATGCTCGCCTCCTGTCCGCTTACGAGTCCCGCTATTTGCGCCTCATCACCCCCGACATCGTAGCGGGAGGGGAAGTGGTACAGCAGGTCGCGCACGGTTGTAATCCCGAGCTTGCGGAGCGCCGCCTTTTGCGCGTCAATGAGCCGGAAATGGTCTGAGATAGGACTTGACAAGTTCATAACTTATATGCTATACTTTACCCCAAAGTTCCTTGGCAACACAAAGACTACTATAACGCATGAGACGAGCTTTTTGTGGCTTTTTACGAGGCCCCAGCAAGCTCGTCTCATCAGAGGCAGCCGCTCCGCAGCGATTGCGGGTTCCCAACGCCAGTCGCCCGAATCAGGGCTAACGGCAGGAGGAAGTCATGAACTGGACCGACACACCGGCAGGCACGATCAATGCCGCATCGCAACGTTTCTTCGTCGCTCTTGGCGAGGACGCAAGCGAAGTTGCCACCCGCATCAACAGCGAACCCGCGTTCCTGAACCAACTCGCGCTCTTCGCGAAGAACGGCGGCTTCGAGCCGTCGACCTCGCAGAAGAAGGCGCGCGAGATCATGGGCAAGAACATGTTCGGCATCGAGGACGCGATCAAGCACTTCGGCGTTAATCCGTCGAAGGCACAGCTTGCCGCGCTCGGCGAAGTGCCGTTCAGTGAGGAGACGCTCGAGGCCTGCAAGGCCACGCACGTTCTCGTCGCCGTGTTCCCGATGTCCATCCTCGACATCAGGGCGAAGGTCAAGGGCGAGCTTTGGCAAGCCTTCTACGACCAGTCCTGGTACAACAAGGAAGCCTTCGCAAAGGATCGCGGCGAGATCGGCTGGCACCTGATCCGCAAGACGCCGGTCGACAATTCCACCAACAAGACGTGGAACGACCAGCAGGCCCTGCTCGGCAAGGACGACGAGACGCCCAAGGCGCAGGTGATGGTCTACACCATCATCGGCCACTACAAGGCGACCAACGAGCGTCTGTTCGAGAAGGTCTGGGTGCGTTGCTCGGATCTTGACTCGGACGGCCTTCGCGTCGGCGTCGGCGCCGTCGTCGCCAAGGGTCTCTACGTCAGCTCCTACTGGGACGACTACCGCGACGAGCGACTAGGGTTGGCGTCCGCCCGGAAGTAACCTTGAACTTTGAAGCTTCGGCTTCTTGAATCCTTGAGCCTCCGCAAAATTTTTTGCCTCTAACGGGACAGGAAATATGCGGAGGCTCTTTATTTTTTCCGCCCACCAATAGAGCGGAACCGCACTGGAGTTATTTAGACAATATCCCGACTATTGAGAGCTACGGCCGCTATACTCAAACTACTCACTAATATCGGAAACCACACCTCTGAAAGCCATTGAACAGGAATGAGAAACAGAACATCGGTCGTAGTAAACGAGCTCGGCCATCCTATCGTAAGGCGCAGACCCACATAGTAAAAAATATCCCAAAACGCAAAAGCCCAAAGAAAGAAGGCGAATTGTTCCTTTGGTTTTTTGACTGCAAGCATCGCTACACTGCCGAGTATAACTAAAGTTGCGATTTCTCTAAAAAATTCAACTGTCAAAAGACTTTGCGGGATGCTATTGGCGGCCTGGATCTGCTGATAGGTACTCGATGCTTGTCGCATGACATCGGTAAGAGTCCCCATATACCCCGGCAAAAATCCGACCGCCGCACGGAGATAAATAACTACTGCGGCTTCTACAAATCCAAACGCTATGGCAAACAGCGCCCCAAGGAGCAACTGTTTTTTTGTAATCTGTAGTTTATTTTTGCGGTAATAAAAATACAAACCAACCGGAACAAAGACCAGTAGATTTACCCACCACGGTTGTGCTAACAAGATAAATTTATCCATAGTTAATCAAGCGATCTTAGTGATCTCGTCCTTTTTTGTAAACGAGAGGTACACAACTAGACCTAAAATTGCGGCGAGAAAAAGAGCGCTTGTCACCGTTGTCCCCAAACCAAGACCTCCGTCACTTTGTGCTTGAGAGAGGTAGTCGCCAATAGAAGCTCCAAGTGGACGGGTCAAAATATAGGCGAGCCAAAAAGCCAAAACTGCATTGGTGGATTGATGCCGGTGTTCCATGGCGAGATAAGCCCTAATTCCATAATGAGCGGCTGTTACCACGGCAATAAGTCCTGCAAATATAAAGACCGAATTTAAGTACCCAATGGCAAATTTTTCCGCACTAAGATCACCTGCCGCAGTACCGAGTGCAAAGGTAAAGAGGATGGCCAGCCAATAGAAGGCCTCGCGTTTTGTAGTGACAATGCTGTGAATAGAAAGAGTTTTCTCAAAGGCGTACCAAACTGCAAAGGTTGTCGCGAGTGCTACCGCAAAGACAATGGTAGTAGTTTCCAAAGAAACTCCAAAATTATCCGTGAGATTATCGGTTATAAGCGTGCCGACGACACTGATGAGGACGACGGCGAGCCAGTAGATTGACGGTATATATTTTTGCGCTCTAAACTGGAAAACGAGCACAACAACCAGTAGCGCACCCATGACAAACGACGTCCCGGTCAATCCGAAATTAAGCGCGGAATTGAGATAGTCTGCTGCGGTCTCACCCACCGTAGTGCACAAGATTTTGATGATCCAGAAGTACAGCGTTACTTCCGGAACTTTATTTAGCATTTGCCTGATTTTTGAAGGTTCCATATTTTGTAATGAATTACACCTAGAATATCATGACTAAACTAATTAACTGCGTCCTACTGCAATCGCCATTGACTACAAGCCTTAAATGTGATAGGGTTTTAGCAGGTTCTTTTCAAATATACGGTTACTTATGAGGCGAGCTTTGTGGAGCTGGAGTATCGGCTACAGAAAGCTCGCCTCAATCAGGAGGCAGCCGCTCGCCCAAGCGTAGGGCACAGGAGAACGACGATGACGACCGCCAGGTCTATCACGTCCGAACAGCGTACCCAATACAAGCGTTTCGTGGAGGATGGAGGCCGCAAGGCCCTTCGCCAAGCCAGCCTCGACAAGGAGAGCCTCCAGCGGCTCTTCAAGCGCGGCGGCGAGTTCCAAGCCCACATACTGGAAGGCATCCAGCGTTTTTCGGCGAAGCAGCCGGACTATGCGCTGGCGCAGTCTATCCTCGGCGTCGACTTCATCACGCCCGAGGAGATCATGAAGGTCTCGGCGGTGGTCTACGAGAAAAAGTATCTCGCTTCTCTCCACGACACCATCCCGCCGGAAGACGTCCTGCGGTGGTGCAAGGAAAATAACTACGCCGTCGTCGCGGCGCCGCCCAATCCGATCAACCTCCTCAACATCCGCATGCTCGACAGCAGCCTCTTCTACTCGAAGTCGGGCGGCTGGTATGCCGAGCAGAAGTTCGCGAGCGAGAACAAGACCGGCACGGGCTGGCTCATGATCCGCAAGGATCCAGTGCCGAAGTCGACCAGCAAGAACTGGGGCGAGCAGAACAAGCTCCTCTCCGGTATCGAGCGCGTCCCGAGCGCGGCCGAAGTGAGCTGGCTCGTCACGATCTACTTCAAGGTCCGCGGCGTCCGGCTCCTTGAGAATATCTACGTCAGGTGTTCCGATCTTGACTCGGTCGGCAATCGCGTCTACGTCGGCGGCTTCGGCGCCAAGGGTCTCTACGTCAGCAACGACTGGGACGACCTCCGCGACGAGCAACGGGGGTTGGCGTCCGCCCGGAAGTAACCTTGAAACTTGAGGGCTTGCCCTCTTGTCTTCTTGAACCTCCGCGCAAATTTTTTCTGTAATAACAGGAGAAGTTTGCCGGAGGTTCTTTCTTTTTATATATGCTAGGATTTATGCATCTCGCTAATGCAGGTTGGGTTACGGTTCAACCTCGCGGGATGTCTCGCCTTTGAGATTCGCCAGAGTGCCGGAGGGCTACGGTTCCCGGCAGAGTGCGGTTGAGGATGATGTACTTCTTGTTCGCTCCTCGCGGAGATGTTCTCGCAAGAGGACTGCTCCCGCATAAAATTCAGGATCGAGAGGATATAGGGACTGGGCTCAACCCCACCAGTAAACCTCGAGGTCCGGTGCCGCGTACAAGTGGGTCATGGACGGGAGCGGACAAATATCTTGACTCGGACGGCAATCGCGTCAACGTCGGCAACTTCGACGCCAAGGGTCTCAACGTCAACAACAACTGGGACGACAACCGCAACGAGCAACTAGGGTTGGCGTCCGCCCGGCAGTCATCTCCTCATCTTGAATGCCCGCGCTATCTAGTGCGGGCATTCTCGTCAGCGTTCTTTGGTAGAGCGTATCCACCCGCCGAGCTGGCTACCGATCTCATCGAGCCCCTGCTCGATGACAAGGTACTTCTTATCGTCTATTGCCTTTACGTCTTTCATCAGCCGGACAAATACGCGCAATAGGTTAAGACGCACGCTGGCTCGCTCGAGAATCGGCAGTTTATCCTTCAAATTGCTTTGGCTGGCAAGCAAGATGTATTCGATAACAGCAAGCAGACCATCTTCGCATTTTTGCCACAGCGTATATCTGTCCTGCTTCGCTACGTCGAGACGGTAACTGTAAAACACGCGGTAAAGGTCGTATGATTTCTTAAAGATCGGTATATCGAGTTCACTCATATGAAGATTTACAAAGATTTATATCCGTTAATAATTTCCGCAGAGAACCTCTTTACGGCATGGGAGGTGTTCAAACGCGACAAGCGCAACAAGCCGGACGTCGCCGAGTTTGAGCAAAAGGTCGAGCGGCATATTTTTCAACTGCGTCGCGATCTGCGTGACAAAACGTATACGCACGGGCCATATTACGGATTTTGGGTTCACGACCCCAAACGCCGCCGGATACACAAGGCGACGGTGCGGGACCGCGTTTTGCACCATGCGATTTTTAGAGTAATCAATCCGGTTTTTGAGCCGACCTTTATCCCGACCTCGTTCTCCTGCCGCGTAGGCAAGGGCACGCATAAAGGGGTCGAGAGCGTACGAGATATGCTTAGGGCCGAGAGCAAGAATGGAGCAAAACAATGCTGGGTGTTGAAATGTGATATAAGAAAGTTTTTTGACTCCGTTGATCATTCCGTTTTGCTCTCCATTCTGGAGCGGCGGATTATAGACTCGGACATGCGTTGGCTGTTGCGAGAGATTATCGGAAGTTACACGAGCGCAAATGCGGGGGGGGTTCTAAAGGCATTCCGATAGGAAATTTGACCTCGCAAATATTCGCTAATATCTACATGGGCGAGTTTGATCAGTTTATAAAACATTGTCTAATGGTTAAACGATACGCGCGATATACTGACGACTTCGTCATCATATCAAATGACAGATCTTATCTCCAAAATCTTTTGTCACCGATCAAAATTTTTCTTGCAGAAAAATTGAAATTGGAATTGCATCCGCAAAAAGTCACCATACGAAAATACTTACAGGGTGCGGATTTCCTTGGGTACGTTGTGTTGTCGCACAACATTGCAGTGCGGACGCGAACCAAAAAGCGGATGTTCAGAAAAATGGCTGAACGCGCTGCTGCTTATCATAGCGGTACGATCAGCAAAGCTGCCTTCGAGGGCGCGTTGAGTTCGTATCTCGGCGTCTTGTCGCACGCAGACGCGCACGAGTTGACCGAACGGTTTAGAAACCAGTTTTGGATTAACATATAGTGTTAGTGATATACTCTCACTCATGACTAAGAAAGATATTGCAGGGGCCGCCATCAAACTTCATAAAAAACTCGGGGGGAAGATTACTATTGAACCGGCGATGAAGGTTAAGAGCCGTACGGACCTGTCTCTTGTATATACGCCGGGTGTGGCGGCGGTGTCCTCGCTCCTCCATAAAAACAAAAAACTTGCGCGCGAGTACACGATAAAAGGCAAAATGATAGCGGTTATTTCCGACGGCTCGGCGGTGCTCGGGCTCGGCAACATCGGCCCCTACGGTGCACTCCCTGTTATGGAGGGAAAGTGCGCGTTGTTTAAAACGTTCGCCGGCGTGGACGCGTTTCCGATTGTGTTAGACACCCAAGACCCCGAAAAAATTATTGAGGCGGTCATGGCTATCGCGCCGGTGTTCGGTGGCATCAACCTGGAGGACATCGCGGCACCGAAGTGTTTTTATATAGAAGAGGAGCTAAAAAAGCGCCTCGACATCCCGGTGATGCACGACGACCAGCACGGCACGGCGGTCATTGTTCTTGCCGCGCTAATAAACGCGGCAAAAGTTGTTAAAAAAGATTTCAAAAAATTGAAAGTGGTAGTGTCCGGCGCCGGCGCGGCCGGCAGCGCGTCGGTGAGGCTCCTGCTAAAGGCGGGGATACGCGATATTATCGTGCTCGACCGCAAAGGGATCATCGATGCCACCCGCACGGAGCCGCACAAAAAAGAATTGGCAAAACATACTAATCTCCGGAACATTTCCGGTGGCATCCGCGAGGCTCTGCTCGGCGCGGACGTGCTTGTAGGCGTCTCGGGCCCCGGGCTCGCGGATGCCACCGACGTTAAACGCATGGCGCCGCGCGCCATCGTCTTTGCGATGGCAAACCCGACGCCGGAGATAACTCCCGAAGAGGCCAAAAAAGGAGGCGCGATGATCATCGGCACGGGGCGCTCTGACTACCCAAACCAGATAAACAACTCGCTGGTGTTCCCAGGCGTCTTCCGTGGCGCACTCGACCATGCGGTGACCGCAATTACCGATGAGATGAAGCTGAGAGCGGCCAAAAATCTTGCCGCACTTGTCAAACGCCCGGCCGCGGACAAAATAGTCCCCGACCCGTTTGAAAAGGGTATAGCGCAGGCGGTGGCCAAGGCCATCAAATAGCCTGTCAGATAACAGCAGCGCACCCGTCATATAGTATGGAAGACATTCAACACACATTCACGAAAGCGTTTGAGTCGTACAGCGACGAGCTGTTCCGCCATGCGAGCATACGGCTCGCCGACCGCGACCGCGCGCTGGAGCTGACGCAGGAGTGCTTTATGAAGGTGTTTGAGTACGCGAAGAATGGAAATGGACAGGAAATCCGCGAGCTGCGTCCGTTCCTCTACCGGACATTGCGGCACCTCATCATCGATGAATACAGGCGTAAAAAGTCCGTGTCGCTCGAGGCTATGGCGGAGAAGGCGGAGGACATGAATGTTGAAGACTTTTTGCCTTCCGACGACAGCAACAGCCTTGAGGCGGCGATAGAGCGGTTTGACGGCAAACGTGCGATGGCCGCACTGCAGACGCTTCCGGACACCTATCGCGAGGTCATATCACTGCGGTATGTCGACGGCTTAAGTCCCGGCGAGATAGGGGCTATAGTAGGCGAGAGCGAGAATACCGTGAGCGTGCGGATACACCGGGGGCTAAAGAAGCTGAAAGAAATTTTACACCATGAGTCTTAATAACTTAAAACACGAAGCGGACAACATCCGGCTCACGAGCGCGGAGTCTTCTGCTATGCGCGCGCGGATATTCCCGACGCTTCAGTCGGGACCCCGACCGCAGAGCGTCGGGGTTGGCAGTCCGTATGTGTTTATGTCTTACCATCTGCGCATGACCATGGCGGGGCTTCTGCTGTTTATACTCGCCGGCACCGGCACTGTTTCGGCTGCCGCTGCGAGAGCTCTACCGGGAGATCTGTTGTATCCGATAAAAGTTTCTGTAAACGAAAAGGTGGAAGTGGCGCTTGCGCCGACTCCCGCCGCCAAAGCGCAGGTGCAGGCACAGCTTGCGGAGCGCCGTGTCGACGAGGCACAAACGCTTGCGTCGCAGGGCCGGCTCGACAAAAAAACCGCCGAGACGCTCACGGTTGCTTTTGACGAGCATGCCGCGCAGGCTGTCGCTCTTGCTGAGCCGGACGAACAGATGTCCGAAGTTTCTTCCGACAACAAAACAACCACTTCTGTAGTAGTCCCACAAAAGCCCGAGCCTGCGCGCGCCGCCGCCACGATGGCGCCGCAGGCTGCCACAGAGGCTACTACGTCGCCGGAGCAGGAGAAACAGTCGGATAAAAAATCAGATGCACACCGCGGTTCGATTAGAGAATCTTTGCGCGCCAAAGGGGTGATTTTGCAGGAGCTCAAAGACAGTGCACCGGGGATAGAACTACAAATAAAGGACTAAAAAATCCGCCCTAGGGCGGATTTTTTGTTTGCGGAGAGGGAGGGATTCGAACCCTCGATACAGGTTTGATCCTGTATAGCGGATTAGCAATCCACCGCTTTCAGCCGCTCAGCCACCTCTCCTGTCTACTGT
>Ga0209726_10005057_pt1 | contig 16343 bp, 17 predicted proteins | sample Subgrocontami54m_FD_187453 | JGI IMG/M metagenome (GOLD analysis project Ga0209726, IMG submission 187453) | Subsurface groundwater microbial communities from S. Glens Falls, New York, USA - GMW46 contaminated, 5.4 m (SPAdes) (version 3) | ecosystem: Environmental > Aquatic > Deep subsurface >... | reverse complement strand
GTCGGTTACGGTGAGATTACCAACTTTAGGGGCACCGAGCCGCTGGCAGACATCACCGAGTCCGGATTCACCGTGGCCGGACCGAAAGCGTTGGCACAAGCAGGCATGACGCCCAAGGACATACGCATGATCCATCCCTATGACGATTTCCTTATCGCCGTTCTTCTCACCTTTGAGCACATAGGTTTTTGTGGGCGCGGCGAGGGTTCGGATTTCGTGCTGAATACAGATCTTTCCTACAAAGGAACGCTACCCCTCAATACGTCAGGCGGACAAATTTCCGCAGGGCAACCCGGACTTGCCGGTGGTGGTCTCAACCTCGTTGAGGCTGTACGGCAGATGTTTGGCGAGGCCGGCGAGCGCCAAGTTTCCGATCCACGCAACGCCATGGTAACTGGCATTGGCGTGATTCCCTACGGCCGCAACTGGGGTGTTTCCTCAGTTCTCATCTTGGAGCAGTCATGAGCGAAGCACAGAAGAGAATTCCGCGGCCTCTGCCGCGTGTCAACATCTACATGAACACCAAGCCGTTTTGGGATGCGGCTAAGGCGGGAAAACTGGTGATTCAATACTGCAAGGATACGGGCAAGCCGCAGTTCTTTCCGAGGTCCGTCAGCCTCGCGACGGGCAAGCGAAACCTGGAGTGGCGCGAAGTCTCTGGCAAGGGAAAGGTCTATAGCTGGACAACGACTTACAGTGCATGGCCCGGACATGAGGACCGCGTGCCCTACATTTGCGCACTAGTCGAACTGGATGAAGGTGTGCGCATGCTGGCCAACCTGCTCAATTGCAAAAGCGAGGATGTGAAGATCGATATGCCGGTGAAGCTGTGCTGGGAAAAATTGTCCGAGGATATCAACTACCCGGCCTTCGAACCGGCGGCGTGATGGAAGAGCCTCTCGCCGAGTTTCGCACTTATATAACTAAACATAGCTCACTCGATGGGCGCCAGCTTCGGGCTGTATGGCGGAAGGGAGAGCAGCGTTTTGCCCTCGTCGTCCTTGATGCGAACCCGGAGCAGCGGTGTTGGGTGGTCCTGGATCGCGTGGAAGTCGGTCAGGGTGCCAATCTGATTGCAGATGACGCCCGCAGCCCGGTCCGATTCCAGAGAACAGCGTCGCTTGAAGCGCGGGTTCGACTTGGCGCGGATGACGTAGAAGCTTTCGGCCTGATGCAAGCGATGCAGCTGTTCAAAATCGCGGTAGCGGCGGTTCATGATGTAGAAACCGCGAGCTTCCCGCACCAGCGTGTCGAAGAGGTTGGCCTCGTGCCACTTGCCGTCGATGATGTGAGTGAAACTCGAGAAGTTGCCGCGCAGGTCGGGCAGCGTATGTATCTTCACCGACTTGGTGGAGCGAAATGGCGCCCACGGAAATACCAACAGACACAGGTCGATGGTCGTAGCATCCAGTGCATCCACGGTGCTGGACAGATCGACACCAAAAGACTCTTCAGCGCAAAACTTGCGCGCGATGATAATCAGGCTTTGCGCGAAGTCTGCATTGATGCGGCAGTCGCGAACCGCTTTGGCGTTGGCCAGCGTGTTCCTCGCTACCGTGCTGCAAAAACCCATGTGGTAAAGCTTGGCTGTCTGACTGCGCAGACAGGCTTCGATATCGCACAGGCTTTCCCGATAGGTTAGCTGCACGAAAGCAATGCACAGCTACTGGTCGAAGCAAGTGAAGTGCCTGAGCTTGTGTTCCCCCTCGTGGCGAGCGACGCAACGGCGAAACGTGGTCAGCGGCAGATGCACCATGGTTTGCGCAAAAACGAGTTTGCCCGTGTTCATTGGCGACGCCCGCAGTCCGGTTGGAAGAACCCAGAATGCTACTAGCGACGTTCAAATCGAGACCAGCTTCGAACACGGAATATCCTCAATCCTTCAATTTGTTATACGACCCCAGCGCGATAACGTCGGGACACTACTGATTTTGTAGGAAACAAACTGATGAATGAAATATAGGCCGGCGATTCCAATTCGGTTGAAGCTTGTCGAAAAAAGTGAATTCTATAAATTCGGAGGCAATACATGCAGCTGACTAGACAAAGAGACTTTTTCGCCGGATTAGTATTTTCGTGCGCGGGCATTACTGCCGTGTGGGCTTCAAAAAACTACCGGATTGGCACCGCTGCCGAAATGGGACCAGGATACTTCCCGATGATGCTGGGCGTCCTGCTCGCAGTCATTGGCGCAGTAATCACATTCAATGCCATAGTTGCAAAAAGGGGTGCGGATGAAAAAATCGGTCCCTTTGCGTGGAAGCCGCTTTTCTTCATCATTGGCGCCAACCTTGTATTCGGCATAATGCTGGATGGGCTGCCGAGTATCAAGCTCCCTGCGATGGGACTAATTGCAGGAATTTATGCCCTGACATTCTTGGCCAGCCTAGCTGGAGAAGAATTCAAACTCAAGGAAGTAATCATCCTCGCGACGGTACTCGCGTTAATTTGCTTTGTAGCGTTCACGTTACTGCTAAAGCTGCCGTATCCGTTATGGCCAGCCTTTATTACAAACTGAGGAGCAGCGATGGATTTGATGTCAAACCTTATGGTGGGATTTGGTGTGGCCTTTACGCCAATGAACTTGCTATATGCATTCGTCGGCTGTTTGCTGGGTACATTGATTGGAGTACTACCAGGCATAGGACCACTTTCTACCATCGCAATGTTGTTACCCATCACTTATTCCTTGCAGCCGGTATCGGCGCTGATCATGCTGTCTGGGATCTACTACGGCGCACAATACGGTGGATCCACGACAGCGATTCTTGTTAATTTGCCTGGAGAGACATCGTCAGTGGTTACGGTCATCGACGGATACCAGATGGCGAGACAAGGACGTGCCGGACCCGCGCTGGCGGCAGCCGGTTTAGGTTCTTTTTTCGCGGGATGCGTTGGCGTTCTTGTGATTGCGGCCTTTGCGGTGCCAATGACTGAGATCGCCCTCAAATTCGGGCCTGCGGAATATTTCTCTCTGATGATTCTGGGGCTGATTGGAGCAGTTGTCCTTGCATCGGGTTCACTGCTAAAGGCTATTGGTATGGTTCTACTGGGGCTACTCCTCGGTTTGGTAGGAACTGATGTGAACTCCGGTGTAGCCCGCTTCTCCTTTGGTGTCCAAGAGCTTAACGACGGCATAGGGTTCATTGTGATCGCGATGGGTGTCTTTGGCTACGGCGAGATCATTAAGAATCTGGGAACGAAGGAGAGCGAACGAGAAGTATTTACGTCAAATGTGAAGGGACTATGGCCGAGTAAGAAAGACTTCGTGCAGATGATGCCGGCAGTCTTTCGTGGAACTGCCCTTGGGTCAATCTTAGGGATCTTGCCAGGGGGCGGCGCTGTGATGGCCGCCTTCGCTGCCTATACGATCGAGAAAAAAATTAAGTTACGGCCGGGAGAGATGCCGCTTGGGCAAGGCAATATTCGCGGAGTGGCCGCTCCTGAATCGGCCAACAATGCGGCATCTCAGACGTCATTCATTCCCTTGCTTACGCTCGGAATTCCGCCGAATGCAATCATGGCTCTCATGGTAGGTGCAATGACCATACATAGCATTCAGCCGGGACCGCATGTGATGACCAATAATCCAGAGCTTTTCTGGGGGCTAATTGCTTCCATGTGGATCGGCAATGCAATGCTAGTTATTCTGAACTTGCCACTGATCGGCATTTGGATCAAGTTACTGACTGCTCCTTATCGCTGGCTATTTCCCGCTATCGCATTGTTTTGCGCTATAGGTGTCTATTCCACAAATAGCAGCGCATTTGATATTTGGATGGTTGGAGCTTTTGGTGTGGTTGGGTACATCTTTATCAAACTCGGCATGGAGCCTGCACCTCTGCTCTTGGGATTCATTTTAGGGCCGATGATCGAGGAATACCTGCGTCGCGCACTTCTACTTTCTGGCGGAGATTGGAGTATTTTCGTGACGCGTGGCCTTTCTGCGAGCCTACTCGCGATTGCCGTCCTGTTGTTAGCGGCCGTACTCTTGCCGTTCATCAAAAAGAAACGAGAAGAGACATTTGTAGAGGACTAGTCACAAAGAGCAGGTGGAATAAGAGGGAGCTTCACAGCAATGAGCCGGATATCTGGGGATCTTTCGTGTAGTTGGCAAACTTACTTAAACGGCAGTACCACAAAACAAAAGGAAATTAGTATGTTTAAGAAAATCCTCGTACCGACAGATGGGTCTGCGTTGTCACGTCAAACAGCACAACGCGCCATCCAATTTGCAAAGGAAGCAGGAACTCGACTTGTGGTGCTAACTGTCACACCCGAATATGCCTTACCCTATTATGGGGAAGGTGGCCTCGTAATGCCCGACTCACCGGAACAGTTCGCCAAAAAACACGCCGAACGGGCCTCACATCATCTTGGCGAAATCGCGAAATGGTGCGGGGACGTTGATGTTGCATGTGACGTGATGTTAGCCTCCGGCAAAGATCCTTATGTCGTCATTATCGAAACTGCCGAAAAGACCAACTGTGATCTGATCTTTATGGCCTCACATGGACGACGTGGTCTATCGGCTATGTTGCTTGGCAGCGAAACGCACAAGGTACTGACGCACTCAAAAATCCCCGTACTTGTCTATCGATGATATGTGGAGCGTCCAACGAAAATAAATATCTGAATATTGGGGCATTATTTAAGAGTCGCTATGTTTAATTATGTTGGACACAAGTTGAATTCGCTAGTATGGTAAATCGAGAGATCTCTTTCAGTAGGACTGCTGTGCGTCAAGTTGACGTAAAGGAATTTCGCACTCTGCGTACGGGTCGAGCATTCGAGGAAATAGAGGCGCAGATTCGGACAAAGTTGACCGATGGCAGCTTGAGCGTTGGTAGTCGCCTCCCTTCAGAAAGAGCACTTTCAGAGCAACTCGGAGTGTCGCGAAATACGTTGCGCGAAGCACTTAGATCTCTCGAAAAGGCGGGATTGATACGTTTGCAGAAAGGCGCTACTGGGGGTGCCTTTATCAACGAAGGCAGCGATGTGGCGATCGCATCGGGCCTTCTCGACATGTACCACCTAGGTACCATCGACCCACTGCAACTCACGGAGGCACGCATATGGATAGAGGCAATCGTTGTGCGCATTGCCTGCGAACGCGCAACGGAGGACGATATCACGTTGCTCAACAACAATATTGAAGACGCCGAAGCCGCTGCGCAGAAGCGCGACTTTGAGTTGCGCGCAAATAAGAATATTGAGTTTCACCGAATACTCGGTCAGATGACCCGTAATCCCATCATGATAGTAATTATGAATAGTGTGCTCGATGTGCTCAAACACTTCGTCAGCGAGATCGGGAGGCAGGAAAACAATTTCGTACTACCTTCTCGTAGGCGTTTTATGAAGCACTTTATCGCAAAGAATTATGATGCCGCTGTATCCGAGATGGAATCATGCCTTAGACGCCTGCAGCGAAACTACTTATCGCGTGTCGATAGCGCGAGATTGTCATCGCTACACGACGGGACTCCTCATGCCGTGGCGATGGCCCAACCGACAAAGACTAGAACAAGACTCTTACCTGACACGGAATAGCAAGGTAAGGCAATCCTCATCAGCCCAATTTTGATGGCAAGCGCATTTCTGCAACACCCACTATCTTCCTGAATCATCGCACCAGGCATCGAGAACTGTTTGGATTTCGGTGAGACCTGATGCATTCCGCCGCTGAACGGATGACGGGGTACGCGAGAATCGGGGGGCTGGAGCCGGTTGGCTGACGCCATCAATATTGATGAATGTTCTCCGAGCCAAGATGTGCGGGTGTTTCATCGCCTCACTTATCGAAAGAACCGGCGAGAAGCATGCATCTGTGCACTCAAGACGAACGGTCCACTCATCACGGGTTCTGGATCTAAAAGCCCTCTCGAACTCGGCGCGGAGGAGTGGCCATCGCGCTCGATCAGATTGGGCATCACGAAGCGATTCGTTCACGTCTAGGAGGTCGCAAAGCACCGAGAAGAATGCTGGCTCCATAGGGCCAATGCAAACGTGCTTCGCATCCGATGTTTCATAGATGCCGTAGTACGGCGCACCTCCATCGAGGATATTGGTACCTCGTTCTTCACGAAAACTGCCACGAAGGTGCTGCGAAACAAAATGCGTCATCATTGATGTGACGCCATCGGTAATCGACGCATCAACAATCTGCCCCTTTCCGGATTTGCCGACTTCATATACGGCCGCAAGGATTCCAGCGACCAGGAAAAGGCTCCCTCCCCCATAGTCACCCACTAAATTGAGAGGAGGAACTGGAGGGCCACCAGCATGACCGATTGCATGCAGGGCACCCGTGATGGCGATATAGTTAATATCGTGACCCGCGTAGGGCGCGAGAGGTCCATCTTGGCCCCAGCCTGTCATGCGCGCATATATCAATCGCTGGTTGCGAGCTGCAACCAGGTCGGGCCCTAAGCTAAGCCTCTCCATCACCCCTGGACGGAATCCTTCCACCAGAACGTCTGCGCGTTCGAGGATAAGGAGTACTTTCTCGACGGTACCGGGATCCTTGAGGTCAACCTGCAACGTTCGGCGGCCGCGCCTTGTTATATTGGTCCCATCATTTACCGGCACACCGGGACGGTCAATCGTTAATACATCGGCTCCCATGTCGGAGAGCAGCATGCAGGCAAATGGCGCCGGCCCAAGTCCTGCGAATTCGACAATTCGAAGGCCTGCTAACGGACCAGTTGGCAAATCTATTTTCATAATTAGTAGCCCTATTTCCCTCGTCTATTGAGCTTCAATCGAATTTCCAGAATCGGGAACCGATGACACCTAGGCTTAACGGTCATGAGGATTAGAACCAAGGAGCTTAGTTGAAGTCCATGGAAAACCACTTATGGCTTGTTGAGATTGTTCACTCCAATCTTTGCCTAAACATTACAATGGTACTACCATTTAACTGCTAACTGATTGCCTTACATTGATGCTGGACGATCCATTTGATAAGGACCCGATTGGAAGCAATAATCGGGGAGATAACGATGGTGATCAACCACCATGAAAAACAACATTTTGGCAGTTGCGTGCTGTAGCCACGCCTAGTTCATGGGGCACTCTCCGCCAGTGAGAGGACTGGCACACGGGACTGAGCGGCTGGATATGCTCTTAGTTAAGCTTAACGTGAGGACCTCGAGTAGCCGCGGACGCTGCAAACCGAGTAGACGCAAATGAAAATGAACTTATCGATGGAGAAGTTTTTGATCCAATCCCAACAGTACCCTTTCCAGCTAGAAACCTTGGCGGTGCGTGCCGGCCAAGAACGCAGTCAATTCGGTGAGCATTCTGAGGCGCTCTATCTCACCTCCAGTTTCGTTTTCAAGACGGCTGCCCAGGCCGCAGCAAGATTTGCGGGTGAAGAGGAAGGCAACGTCTACTCGCGCTTCACAAATCCCACCGTCACCATGATGCAGAATCGTCTTGCCGCACTGGAGGGAGCCGACAGTTGCGTTGCCACCGCGACTGGTATGGCAGCGATTCTTGCTACCGTGATGGCGCTGGTCAAAGGCGGTGAGCACATCATCGCTTCGCGCAGTATTTTCGGTGCGACGCAGCACCTATTCGGAACCATTCTGCCAAAGTTTGGCGTCGAAACCACTTTTATCGACGGAGGAAATCCAACGAATTTTGTTTCAGCATTACAACCGAACACGCGGCTGATATTTGTCGAAACGCCTTCGAATCCACTTACGGAACTGCTTGATATAGCGGCGCTCGGACAGGTTGCGCACGCGGGCGGAGCCCTACTAGCGGTTGACAACTGCTTTTGCACACCGGCGCTACAGCGCCCACTTGAGCTTGGCGCAGACTTAGTAATTCATTCTGCAACAAAGTATCTCGATGGGCAGGGACGTGTTCTTGGAGGCGCAGTCTGTGGCAAAAAGGCCCTGGTCGATGAGATTCTCATGCACACGCGCACCGCTGGCCCTTCACTGTCACCGTTCAACGCCTGGGTGATCCTAAAAGGATTGGAAACCCTGAGTATCCGAATGCTCGCGCAGTCGGCTACCGCTCTTCTACTTGCACGGTGGTTAGAGGGGCAGCCGAATGTGGCACGTGTACTCTACCCAGGCCTTACATCGCATCCACAGTACGCGCTTGCTCAGCGTCAGCAGACAAGTGGTGGGGCAATCTTGTCGGTTGAGGTCGCGGGCGGCCGCGAGTCGGCATGGCATGTGATAGACAAATGCAAGCTCGTCTCTATCACGGCTAATCTGGGTGATACAAAGTCAACGATCACGCATCCCGCAAGCACCACGCACGGACGCATCTCGGCAGAGGCGCGTGATGCTTCGGGAATCACCGAGGGTCTGTTGCGTATTGCCGTGGGACTGGAGGCGTTAAATGATATCCAGTCCGACTTAGCGCGTGGCATTACAACTTTGTGATCATGCCTTGTAGCCTTTCTACGGGTTCTCTCGAAACGGTTGTCGACCGCTGCAAAGGATCGCCATAGAGTATCGATCCTATGATGCTAATTTGATGAACTTTGCCCCAAGAGAGATAGCTCTCCGGGTGCGTATTGCTGACCCATTCTGATCATGTCGATCACATCGATTTGGGCAAGCATTTTGACCGTATTCCAGACAGGTTTGAATTTCAACACCGTCAGAGGACCTTCCAACACACCCAAACCCATTGATTCTCGCACCGCTATTTTTAGACAGGTCGCGACTTTTGGTCAATCCAATATGCCTTTAGAGCGAACTAAATAATGCACGTTGAGAGTTGACACAGTTCAAGGCCTCAAATACAATGGTTCAACCATTGAATTTTTCGGAAAGCCCCCAATGTTCGACCGGATCGCGAAAGAATTTCCGCCTTACACGCCACGACCGCCCAGTGCACCTATGGCACTCGGTGGTCTAAAGATTGTCGACTTTTCCCATTTCATCGCGGGCCCATTTGCAACAATGATCCTGGCCGATATGGGAGCGGATGTAATTAAGATCGAACCACCGGGACGTGGTGACGAGTTTCGCTATTACCCACCCGCGCACTCGGTCCTGAAATCTCAGGGAGCTCCGTTCGTATGGTGCAATCGCAATAAGAAAAGCGTAGCGATCGATCTCAAAAGCCCTGCAGGCGTGGAAGTTGCGCGCGAACTAGTTGCGACCGCTGACGTCTTGGTAGAGAACTTTTCGACGGGCGTCATGGCCCGGTTCGGTCTCGATTATGAGACCTGCCGCCAGCTTAACCCGAGACTAATCTACTGTTCAGTATCTGCGTATGGACGCGAGGGGAAGTTCTCAGATCGCCTGGGCTTTGACCCCGTTGCTCAAGCCGAAAGCGGATTCGTCTCGATGAATGGATACCCAGACCGTGAGGGAGTACGCGCGCTATCGCCAGTAATGGATATCAGTACAGCAATGATGGCATCCAACGCAATCCTTGGGGCATTGATCAGCAGGGCCTCGACTGGAAAAGGACAGTTGGTTGAGGTCACGTTATTCGACAATGCGTTGTTGATGACCGGATACGCCACGATGCAATACCTGTATTCGCAAACGGAGCCTCAGCGCCATGGAAACACAAGTCCTGACACGTGTCCCTCTGGCGTCTTTCAAGCTCAGGACATACCCTTCTATATCAACTGTGGAAACAATGCGATTTTTCACCGTTTGGTTGGGCAAGTTCTGGGACGCTCGGACCTCGCTTCCGACGCCGTACTGGCTGACCGCAATGGCCGTATAGAGCGGCGCGACGAGCTCTTTCGGATTCTCCTTGATGAGTTTGCCAAGCACCCGTGGTCATACTGGAAACCACGTCTGCGTGATGCATCTATTCCCTATGGTGAAGTTCGTACAGTTGGAGAGGCGATACGATCTCCTGAGACCCAGGCGCGAAACCTCGTCACACGAGTACCTCATCCGACGGCGGGCTGGATGCCCAACGTCGCGCTTCCGATGCGCTTCTCCGCTACACCTTTAGCCGACCCAGAACCAGCCCCAGCAATCGGTGAGCATACGGAAAAGGTGTTGCGCGAAACTCTCGGCTACAACAAAGAGAAGATGAACACACTGATCGGAAACGGTGCGATCTTTGCATCAAGAGCGGACGACAACAACCTAAGTTGTGAATATTCTAGAGATATCTCCAATAGACGCGAACCATGAGGGAATTCATGTCCATCTGATCCGCCGTCAGGACACTCACCAGGAATGGGGGGTACACATGAGCAATTGTTCGCACAACTGGCGTGATATCACCTTCGCAGCCTAGCTTCAGGACAATCAGCATGGGATCGATGGGCTGTAGCGACCCTATGCATTCGACAAAAAACGCCGCGAAAGAGCTCGAACACTCAGACAACTTGCTTTCAAAGCATCAATCAGCAATACAGTCATGCATCGAAACTGCTGACTGTTACCAAAGGACCCGATATCAATGGATCTCAATTTCACGTCGGACGAACTGAACTTCCGAGAGGATGTGCGCAGTTTCTTACGCGCAAACCTGCCAATTGATGTCAGTACCAAGGTACTGCAAGGAAAGAGGCTGGGAAAAGATGATTTTGTGCTTTGGCAAAGAATTCTTCACGCCAAGGGTTGGGGCGCATCGTCTTGGCCAGTAGCATTCGGCGGCACTGGTTGGAGTGCTGTGAAGCAACATATATTCGATGAAGAATGCGCAGATGCCGGTGCGCCTAGGCAGCTCGCCCCCAGTCTTAAAATGGTGGCCCCAGTGATCATGGCCTTCGGCAACCCTGTTCAGCAGCGGCGCTTCTTGCCACGCATAATCGACGGCAGCGACTGGTGGTGTCAGGGCTACTCGGAACCAGGTTCGGGATCGGACCTTGCTTCACTGAAAACTCGTGCTGAACTTGTAAATGGCCACGATGGTGATTATTACTTGGTGAATGGTCAAAAGACTTGGACTACGTTCGCTCAGCATGCCAATTGGATTTTCTGTCTAGTTCGCACCAGTACCGAAGGGCGTCAACAGGAAGGCGTATCCTTTCTTCTGATTGACATGAAGACGCCGGGCATCACGGTACGCCCGATCATCATGATGGACAGCGAACACGAGATCAATGAAGTCTGGTTTGATGACGTCAGGGTTCCTGTCGATAATCTGATCGGAGAGGAGAACAAGGGATGGACCTATGCCAAATTCCTTCTTAGTCATGAGCGCACCAGCATCGCCGGTGTCGGTCGATCCAAACGTGAGTTGAAGAAGCTAAAGGAAATAGCGGCTGCCGAAGCGGCCTGCGGCCGGAGACTTATCGATGACCAGCGTTTTCGCGATCGCATTGCCCTAGTCGAGCTCGAACTCATGGCGCTGGAAATCACTAGCCTGAGGGTGCTTTCGTCTACCGGCGAGAATAATCGCGCCCAAGGACCAGAAGCCTCGATCCTAAAGATCAAAGGTTCCGAGATCCAACAGATGCTGACGGAACTGCAGATGCAAGCGCTCGGACACTACGCTCTGCCATATCTTAATGAAGCGTTAGAGGTAGGCTGGAAAGGCGATCCCATGATGCCTGCCTATGCAGACCACGCCGCTGCACTCGCCAGCCATTACTTCAATTTCCGCAAGACCACGATCTATGGCGGTTCCAGCGAAATCCAGAAGAACATTATCTCGCAGGTGAGCCTAGGGCTATAACCATGGACTTCAACTACACCGAAGAACAAACCGCGCTGCAGGACACCCTGCGCCGCTTTTATGCCAAAGACTACACCTTCGAGCACCGCCGCGCATTGGCGAAATCCGCCGATGGCTTCGATCGCGAGGCGTGGAAAACTTTTGCCGATTTCGGCATCCTCGCCCTGCCCTTTCACGAGGATTTCGGCGGGCTGAACGGCACGGCAGTCGACACCATGCTGGTCATGGAAATTCTCGGCCGCGGCCTTGCGCTGGAACCCTATATATCGACCGTGGTTCTGTGCGGCGGACTGATCCGCGACGCCGGCAGCACTGTGCAAAAGGAAGAATTTCTGCCCGCGATTGCCGGCGGCGAACTGATGCTCGCCCTGGCACACTGCGAAACTGGCGGCCGCTATGCCCTCGATCATGTCGCCACCACCGCCGCGCCTGCCGGCAGCGGCTGGAAACTCGACGGCACCAAGGCCGTGGCGCTCGGCGCCCCGTCCGCCGACAAGCTGATCGTTTCCGCTCGCGACGGCAAGGGCATCTCGCTGTTTCTGGTCGACGCCAAGGCTCCCGGCGTCGCGCTGCGCAGCTATCCGACGCAGGACGGCGCCCGCGCCGCCGACGTCAAGCTGAGCGGCGCCCAGGTCGGCGCCGAGGCGCTGATCGGATCGGCCGGCGACGCCTTGCCCATCGTCGAACGCGCCGTCGATTACGCCAACGCCGCGCTCTGCGCTGAAGCCGTCGGCATCATGTCGGCACTCAACGAAGTCACGCTGGAATACCTCAAGACGCGCAAGCAGTTTGGCGTACCGATCGGCAAGTTCCAGGCGCTCCAGCACCGCATGGCTGACATGGTGATTGCCACCGAGCAGTCGCGTTCGATGGCAATCATGGCCGCGGTGAAGGTCGACTCGATGAATGCCGCCGAGCGAAGTCGCGCAGTCGCTGCCGCCAAGGCTTATATCGCAGCGCAAGCGCGCTTCGTAGGCCAGCAGGCGGTGCAACTGCATGGTGGCATTGGTGTGACTGACGAGCTTAACGTGGCACACTACTTCAAGCGTCTGACTATGATTGGCCTGATTTTCGGCGATACGGACTACCATCTCGGTCGCTTCTCCGACACACTCCTCGCGGCCTGAGGAAGTGTCCTCAACTGGCTGCTCCGCTCTGTCCGAGACCGTTCTCGATTCATCGGTTCCGCAATGACGGCGCTTGTTGTAGCCGGCCGGCTCGCGAGGAAGTCCTGATGGTAACCATCCTTCAGGCCCGTAGCCGCTCGTCCGCTTCAGGCAAGTCGAGGTGTCACAGAAGCGGGATTGATCGGGCGATCGGCGATATGCCTCAGGACTCAGCGCAGATACCCCTGGCTACAGGCACGCCGCGATCACCTGCGCCTTCAACTCGGGGCGTGCCGCCTATACCATCACCTCACTGCCGCCTTCACCAGCTTTGTGTCCACGTGCCCACCTCAAAAGCCGTGGACACTACCCTCTCTCCTCAGCCTTCAATACAGCTAGCTGGACGCCAGCGATGCCTCGTTTGCCGCGAGTTTCGATACGGAAACGTTCGGCACACGGACCAGCGCCACCAACCGCTGCTTGAAATTCGGGCGACCTTTGCGGCTCAACCTCGCTATGCTGTTTGTTGTCAACATAGTTCCCGCTACTCGAATGGTGGTCGCCACTTTGACTCACGTTACTTACCCTGGGAAGACGGCCTCGGAAAGACACTTGCGGCGGAACTGGCGCGCCCAGTGATGCGCGCCAGGAACAGCGCTTCCATACCGATGACGCGGGGTGGCAGTGGTGCGATAAGTGGCAAATGATGCTCTCGTAATACCTTGGGCTTGACCAATACTGACTTGTCGCCATCATCAACGCGGTGCGCAGCAAAGACGTTCTTGGCCAGATCGATTCCAACAGTGATAATGCCCATGGACTTTCCCGTTCGTGGTTTTGATGTGATGTGTAAATCTCATCATGGCACTCTTTGCCGTTTGTGGCTTCCGCCGCAGACTCGGGAAGCGGAGGTCCCTTTCTTTGGCTAGAGCGTCTGCTCGATCGCGTGCTTGCCCGAAAGCAAGTGGGGCAGGAGAGCACTCACCATTTCTTCGGTCGTCAAGTGCGCGGCCAGTACGCTTACCGCGATTGCGAAATGCACCTCTCCACGCGAATCCGTCACTGGCACGGCAATTGAACGCAAGCCAACCTCCAGTTCCTCATCACTGATAGAGTAGCCATCGGCACGAACCTGAGCAATCTCCGTCATCAGATCCTCTAGCCGAGTCTTGGTTTTGGGTGTTAGCCGCTCACGCTTGACGCTCTTGAGATGTCCGGCGACTGCCTCGTCGCTGCGGCCACTAAGGATCGCACGACCGGCGGCGCTGCAGTATGCGGGTAGCCGCATACCGACGTTACTTGTAGCCGCCACCATCCGACGAATGGACGAGCGGGCCAGAAAAACCACCTCACTGTCCACTAGGGTGGCAAGTGAAGTTACTTCTTTTGTTTTTTCTCCGATGCGATCAAGGATGGGCTGAGCGATCTTAGGCAGCGAAGCGGTGGAAAGATAAGCGTAGCCCAAGCGCAATACTTTGGGGCAAAGCCAGAAATACTTGCCATCGGTTTCTGCGTAGTTGAGAGCGACAAGGGTCAACAGATAGCGGCGTGCCGCAGCCCTGGTCATATTCGTCCGCCGGGCGGCCTCGGCCACCATCAGGCGGGGCTGGGCCACATCGAAGGCCTCAATAAGTGAGAGGCCCTTGTCCAAACTGCTTACAAAATCTCGTTCATGGGATCGCATTGGTGGATGGTAACCCGTGCGTGACGCGCACCTTAGGGAAACAGAACGCTCATTATATTACCGCGCGCATCGATAACGCACTCGGTCGAGCACTGCTGAAATCGCGGAATGTGTGTCCCAAATATTTCAGATGGCTTTCGGTCACCTGCTCGTTCGGTCACCTGCTCGTCTACTCAAACTCGCTCAATCGCCAGAGCAATACCCTGACCGACACCGATACACATCGCGCACAGAGCACGCTTGCCGCCACTGGTTTCCAACTGATTCAAGGCCGTCGCGACTAAGCGGGCGCCGGACGCCCCCAGCGGATGGCCGATGGAGATGGCACCGCCGTTTGGATTGACATGCGTCGCATCGTCTGCCAATTCGAGATCTCGCGTTACAGCTAAGGCCTGGGCGGCAAAGGCTTCGTTTAGTTCGACAACATCCATCTGGCTGATCTTCAGACCCAGACGGGTCAGTAGTTTCTTTGCGGCCGGTGCCGGACCGATGCCCATAATGCGCGGGGGTACGCCAGTGGTGGCGTTGCCAAGGATCCGTGCACGTGGCGTTAGGCCGAATCTGCGAACAGCCGACTCCGAAGCGAGCAGCACGGCCGCAGCGCCATCATTAACGCCGGACGCATTTCCCGCAGTAACGCTACCCTCGGGGCGAACAACACCTTTCAGTTTGGCTAAGCTAGAAAGATCAGTTTCAGGCCGCGGATGCTCGTCGCGGAAGAAAACTGTGGGTTCGCCTTTTTTTGCTGAAAGCGAAACTGGAATAATTTCCCGCGAAAAGAAACCGCGCGCGTCGGCGTTTGCCCAACGTTGCTGCGAACGCAAAGCAAAAGCATCTTGATCTGCACGCGAGACAGAAAATTCAAGAGCCACGTTCTCGGCGGTCTGCGCCATGCTGTCAACGCCATAGAGCAACTTCATCCTCGGGTTGACGAACCTCCAACCGATCGTAGTGTCTTCAATTTTTGCGGTGCGAGAAAACGCACTTTCTGCCTTGCCCATCACGAACGGCGCACGACTCATCGACTCGACGCCACCAGCAATGAGAAGATCGCACTCACCGGCTGCAATGGCGCGAGCCGCGCTGCCGATTGCATCCAGACTTGAACCGCACAGACGGTTAATCGTCGAACCAGGCACATTGACAGGTAGCCCGGCGAGTAGTGCCGCCATGCGAGCCACATTGCGGTTATCTTCACCAGCTTGGTTTACGCAACCGTAGATCACGTCATCGAGCGCCGCCCAGTCGACCTCACCGTGGCGCTCCATTAGCGCCTTGATCGGCAGGGCTGCCAAATCATCGGCGCGGATCGAAGAGAGCGCACCGCCGTAACGTCCGAACGGTGTCCGAACAGCGTCGCAAAGATAGACCGGATTAATCATGGTGGCGGACCCAGAAGAAATTAATTCGTGTTTAGGCCAAGGCGAGCGAACAAGGCCTCATCTCGTCCGGCCTCGGCATTGTCTGCAGTGAGCAGTTTGTCACCATAGAAGATCGAATTGGCCCCAGCGAGAAAGCAAAGCGACTGCAATTCATCTGACATGTGCTCGCGGCCTGCCGAGAGCCTGACCATGCTGGTCGGCATAGTGATGCGGGCGCAGGCTATGGTTCGCACGAACTCGAACGGGTCGAGCGGCGGCGCCTTGTCCAGCGGCGTACCGGGAATCGCAACCAGATGGTTGACCGGCACCGATTCTGGTGCTGGATTCATATTAGCCAACTGAGCGATGAGCGCAGCCCGCTCACAGCGGCTCTCGCCCATACCGACAATACCGCCGCAACAAAGGTTGAGGCCAGCCTGGCGCACTTTGTTCAGTGTGTCGAAGCGGTCAGCTTGAGTGTGCGTCGAAATCACCTGGCCATAAAACTCTGGTGCCGTGTCAATGTTGTGGTTGTAGTAGTCGAGGCCGGCCTGCTTCAACTCC
>Ga0209726_10005053_pt1 | contig 16361 bp, 6 predicted proteins | sample Subgrocontami54m_FD_187453 | JGI IMG/M metagenome (GOLD analysis project Ga0209726, IMG submission 187453) | Subsurface groundwater microbial communities from S. Glens Falls, New York, USA - GMW46 contaminated, 5.4 m (SPAdes) (version 3) | ecosystem: Environmental > Aquatic > Deep subsurface >... | reverse complement strand
ATCCGCGTCGCTCAACCCGTGCGGGTGCTCGGTCTGCGGCTGCAGCTTCATGAGGTCAACCACGTTGACCACCCGGATCTTCAGGCCGGGCAGATGCTCTAGCAGGATAGAGACGGCAGCGAGCGTCTCCAGCGTGGGCACATCGCCACAGCAAGCCATGACCACGTCGGGTGCCACGCCCTGGTCGTTGCTGGCCCACTGCCAGATGCCAATTCCCTTAGTGCAGTGCTTGATGGCGGCATCCATCGTCAGCCACTGCGGCGCCGGGTGTTTGCCCGCGATCACGACGTTGACGTAATGGCGGCCGATCAGGCAGTGGTCCATCACCGATAGCAGGCAGTTTGCATCCGGCGGAAGGTAAACCCGCACGACCTCGGACTTCTTGTTCACGACATGGTCGATGAAACCGGGATCTTGGTGCGTGAAGCCGTTGTGATCCTGGCGCCAGACATGCGAGGCCAGCAGGTAGTTCAACGAGGCAATCTTCCGCCGCCACGGCAGGCCGGAGGTGACCTTCAGCCACTTGGCATGCTGGTTGAACATCGAATCGACGATGTGGATGAACGCCTCGTAGCAGTTGAAGAGTCCATGCCGCCCCGTGAGCAGATAGCCCTCGAGCCAGCCTTCGCATTGGTGCTCGCTGAGCATTTCCATTACGCGCCCCGTCGGCGCAAGAAATTCGTCGTTCGGCTCGGTAGCGGCTTGCCATTGGCGCTGGGTCTCTTCAAAGATGGCTTCCAAGCCGTTCGAGACCGTCTCGTCAGGGCCAAAGACCCGGAAATTCCGCTGCTCACTGTTTAGCTTCGCCACGTCGCGCAGGAAACGCCCGAGCACATGCGTGTCGCCGATACCGCGCACCCCCGGCGACGGGACCTCGACCGCGTAATCGCGGAAATCCGGCATGCGCAGGTCGCGGAGCAGTATTCCGCCGTTGGCGTGGGGATTCGCGCCCATGCGTCGTTCGCCCTCGGGCGCCAGTTCGGCCAGTTCCGGTTTCAGGCGGCCCCGCTCATCGAAGAGTTCCTCCGGCCGGTAGCTACGCAGCCAGTCCTCCAACAGCTTGAGGTGCTCGGGATGTGCGGCCGGGTCGGAGAGCGGCACTTGGTGCGAACGGAAGGCACCTTCAATCTGCCGCCCATCCACCATCTTCGGCCCCGTCCAACCCTTGGGTGAATTGAGGACGATCATCGGCCAGCGCGGACGCTCGAAATTGCTTCCAGAGTGATCGCTGTCGCGGGCATCCTGCTGGATTCGTTTGATCTGTTCCACCGCCGTGTCGAGTGTCGCGGCCATGGCCTCATGCATCAACGCGGGCTCGTGACCCTCGACGAAGTAGGGCGTCCACCCGTAGCCACGGAAAAGCTGTTCCAATTCCTCGCGGGTAATGCGGGCGAGGAGAGTCGGGTTGGCAATCTTGTACCCGTTGAGGTGCAGGATCGGCAACACCGCGCCATCGGTGGCAGGATCGAGAAACTTATTGGAATGCCACGCCGTGGCCAGCGGCCCGGTTTCCGCCTCGCCATCGCCGACCACGCAGGCAACCACGAGATTGGGATTGTCGAACACCGCCCCGAACGAATGGCTGAGCGAATATCCCAGTTCGCCGCCCTCGTGGATCGAGCCGGGACACTCCGGCGATGCGTGGCTGGGGATTCCTCCGGGAAACGAAAACTGAAGAAAGAGCTTTCGAAGCCCGGCCTCATCCTGGCTGATGTTGGGATAGATCTCGCTGTAAGTGCCCTCGAGGTACGTGTTGCCCACGACGGCCGGGCCTCCGTGCCCTGGGCCGGAGACGTAAATCATATCGAGGTCGTATTTTTTGATGACCCGGTTCAAGTGCACGTAAATAAAGTTCTGCCCGGGAGTCGTGCCCCAGTGTCCCAGCAGCATGTGCTTCACATCCGCGAGCGTCAGCGGCCGCTTCAGCAGCGGATTGTCGTAAAGATAAATCTGGCCGACCGACAGATAGTTGGCGGCACGCCAGTAGCCATCCATCTTGTGGAGCAGTTCCGGCGTGAGTGTGTTGGTTTTCATGGTCTAAGTTTCCCGAATTGAGCCGAGATTGAGGAGCCGGCTGACAGACCTCGCGATCATAAGCTCCTCGTCGGTGCGGATGACCCGCACCTTGACGCGACCGGCGTCCGGCGAAATCAGCGGTGCATTTTTCGCATTGCGCTTGTGGTTTAATTCGATGCCGAGAAAGCCGAGTCCATCGCAAATGCGGGCACGGATGAGCGGAGCATTTTCACCAATGCCGGCGGAGAAAACCAATGTGTCCAGTCCACCGAGAGCGGCCGCGAAGGAGCCGATCCATTTCCTCGCCTGGTAGCAAAACAGCTCCACCGCCTCCGCCGCGCGGACATCGGCGGCTTCCCTCGCGCACAAGTCGCGCAGGTCCGAGCTGGTCCCGGATACTCCGAGCAGCCCGGATTCCCGATTCACCATCCGCTGAAATTGGGCCGCGGTCATGCGCTCGGTGCGCGCCAGGTAGTAAACCAAGCCGGGATCTAGGTCTCCCGTGCGGGTGCTCATCATCAATCCTGCCGTGGGCGTGAAGCCCATGCTGGTATCGATGCAATTGCCGTGGCGCACGGCGGCCAGGCTGGCGCCATTGCCGAGATGCGCGAGAATTACACGGCCATCTCTAGCAGCGGGATCAATGCGGCCGATTTCCTCCATCAAAAATGCGTAGGACAGGCCGTGGAAGCCGTAGCGCTCGACGCCCTTCGCCGCATAACGCCGCGGGATCGGCAGTAACTTGGCGACCCGCGGCATGGTGCGGTGAAATGCGGTGTCAAAGCACGCCACCTGGGGAAGTTTTGGATGCCGCCGCAAGAACGCCTCGATCAGCCCGATCTCGCGCGGCAGGTGCTCGGGGTCATACGGCGTGAGGCGGTGCAGTTCCGCGAGCAGCTTCGGCGTAATCCGCTCCGGCGAGGAATGCTTCATGCCGTGCACTACGCGGTGTCCGGCGGCTTTGACCGACGCGAAAACCGGCTGCGCTTCAAGCCAGTCCAGCAGAAAACCCGCCGCCGTGCGGTGGTCGGCGGCGTCAAGGCGGCGGGGCGCCTGCGGTTTTCCAGCCGGATCGCTGACGATCAAATTTGTGCCACTCAAACCGATGCGGTCGATCTTCCCATCGAGCCGCCGCCGCGGCGTTTCGCCTGCCTCATACACCGCGAACCGGATGCTCGACGAGCCGCCGTTGATCGTCAGGGCGCAGGGCATCGCGGACTTCATCGGTCAACTCCCGTGATAAAACCACCCGTCCGTGGTTCGTGTTGGGAATTGGTGTTCACGCTTTCACCATAAATGGCAATTGGCAACCTCACCATGGGATGTTCAAGCCAATGTTACTCCAACCAACCGTTCTTCCTGCCCTCAAAAAGGTGGAAGAAAAGAAAAACCAAGGATGGCATTGGCGTCGAACACCTGCAGGACGCCGACACAAGCACGGCGTTTGACCGCTTTCCAATCGCTTTTCTTTCACCGCTCAAGCGTTCACCACGGTTGCATATGGCAGGGCCTCGTCCGACGGCTTTCTGTCCAATCTGAGCGGTCTCAAAAATGCCTCTCACAGCCTGAACGCGAAATAATTTATAGAATCAAGAACCTCGAAGAGTTTGACTTTTCATACTCTTAGAGTGGCGCTAGGTGTATACTACTTCGCAGTTGTGCCATTTCACCCTCCAGGGAGGGTTATTTCGCGCGTTCTTGAGACCGGCTCTAACGGGAAAACATAACAAAAAGGGAGGCTCCCATGTTTGGAAAAAGAATCATTTGGGCTCTGGCAGTATGCGGGTTCGCTTTTTGCGGGATTATCCAAGCGCAGGTAACCACGGCCACGATCCTGGGGGCCGTTGCCGACTCCAGCGGAGCAGTCATTCCCGGAGCCAAGATTACAATCAAGAACACTGACACCGGCGCCAGCCGGGTGGTGACCACCGATTCGGCCGGCCGTTTTACGGCTCCGCAACTGGCGCTTGGCAAATATGAGGTGGCGGCGGAAGCTTCTGGCTTTCAGAAGCTTGTCCGCAGCGGCATCGAATTGAGCCTCGGCCAACAGGCGAATGTGGATTTCGCTCTGCAAGTCGGTGCCGTCGCCGAACAGGTAACCGTCACCGGCGAGGCACCGGTCATCGAGACGACGACCTCTTCCGTCAGCGGCCTCGTGAATCAAGCCCAGATGCGGGATTTGCCGCTAAACGCCCGCAGCTATGAACAGTTCGCGTTCCTGCAACCGAATGTGTATTGGCAGAAAAGCTCCATCAACGAGACCAATACCGGCTGGGCTCCAAAAATATCCGCCGGCGGAATGCGCATCGGATACAACGCTTATATCGTGGATGGAATTGACATCTCCGACACCACCGGCCTGACGCCGGGCAGCGTGGCCGGGGGGCTCGCCGGGGTGGAGACGCTGCGGGAGTATCGCGTCATCACCAACAACTTCCCGGCTCAGTATGGGAACGCGCTGGGAGCGATTATTGACGCCGCCAGCAAGGGTGGCACGAATTCCCTTCACGGAACCGCGTTTGAATTCTTGCGCAACAGCGCGGCGGATGCGCGGAACTTTTTTGACGGCGCATCGGTGCCGCCCTTCCGGCGCAACCAGTTCGGCGGGATTCTGGGCGGCCCCGTTAAACACGATAAACTTTTCTTTTTCGGCAGTTACGAGGCCTTGCGGCAACGGCTGACGGAGACCCGGAACGTGCTGACGCCTACCGCGGACGCCAAACGGGGAATCTTGCCGGGAGTGGCCCCCATACAGGTGAACCCGGCGATCGCGCCCTATCTGACCCTATATCCAAATCCTCAACTCGACCTGGGAAATGGGGTTGGACGATACAGCTTCATATTCAATAACAAGGTGCGGGAGGACTATGTGTCGGGCCGGGTCGACTATCAGCGATCGGATAAGCTGTCTTACTTTGCCCGCTACACGTTCGACTACGCCGAGTTGGTTTCGCCCAAGTCGGGAGTGGCTATTGACCCCTGGGCCGACGGCACGACATCCAAGGGTCAGACTCTGACGCTAGCCGAAACGCGTATGCTGTCCGGGGCGCTCATCAACGAATTTCGGGCCGGCTTTGTCCGCTATACGCCGCAGGACAAACTGGTGCTGACGGGCACCGATCCACAGATTCACTTTCCGAACACATCCGGAGCTGGCAACATCGCCTTCTCCACGGGATACAGCATCGGCGGGACGGCCATCGCAACGCTGGGTATTCCGGGCCGTCCCTTCGAGAAATTGACCGGGAACATCTTCGAGGCCGCAGACAGTCTCAGCTACGTCCGAGGCAACCACTCGATGAAAATGGGCATGAATGTGGAACGCTTTCAGGACAATGTTCTGGAACGAACCATGTCGGGGCTTTACCGGGACAGCGGTTCCGGGACCCAAGTGCAGGGAGATACATTTACGTTCGATTCCATCCAGAACTTAATCTTGGCCAGGCCGGTTCAATTCAGCGGCCCCCTGGTCTCCTCTCCGCAGGGAACCAGCGGGCGGGTGACGTTGTTCGCCTATTATCTCCAGGATGACTTTCGTGTCCGGTCCAACCTCACACTGAACTTGGGAATTCGATACGAGTACATCACCCCTTACTCCGACCGCAACCGCAACTTCATTATCCTGAATGACTTGTTCGGCACTCCCAAGACGCAACAGGGGCAGGCTTACGCATCGCGTACCTGCGCCGGATGCCTGGACCCCCGCTTCGGCTTTGCCTGGGACGTGTTCTCCAATGGCAAGTCCGCGCTCAAAGGCGGCTTCGGAATCTTCCGCAACCAACTGCTGCATTTCAACGGTTACTACGAGATTCCGACCGAGGGTGTGGGCGGCCGATATCTTTCGGCCACCAACCCGAATTTCCCAGACCCTACCGTTGCCAGTGCGATTCCCGGAACAGGAGTCGTTCCCACTTTGAGTTTCGGCATTACCGGTACCGGCAATGTCGGAGTCAGCGTCATTCCGCAAAATCCGAAAACCCCATCTGCCATGCAGTGGAATCTCACTCTGGACCAGAAGCTCAGCACGAACATGACGGTGCGCATAGCCTACTTGGCCAGCAAGGGCTATCACCTGGACAGCGGATATCCGCTCAACACCAACACCTACACGGATGCTCCGGATGGGACGCGGAACTTTCTCCCGTTGACCCCCGCCGTTCACCGCATCCGGCCTGCCTACTCGGGGATTCAACAAGTCGTTCAAGACTTTAATTCCATGTACAACGCCTTGACGGTGACCTTTGGGCGGAGGTTCTCCAAGGGGATCGGGTTTGAGGCTTCTTATGCTTTCTCGCGCGCCACCGACGACACCTCATTGGGGCTTTCCTGGCGCGTTCACTTGACCTCCGAGATGCGTCCCCCCGATGGCCGGCGCAACACTTTACACGGTCTCTCGGGCCTGGACATGCGCCATCGCTTTGTTTCTAACTTCACTTACGACCTGCCGTCGTCTAGCGGTCTTCATGGTGTGGCCAACGCGCTTTTGGCCGGCTGGCAAGCGAACGGAGTGATCACGCTCCAGTCCGGAACACCGCTCACTCCCTGGATTGGATTTGACCGGGCCAACGCGCAGGCAGGCACGGCGCCGGGAGAAACGCAACGGCCCGATGTCAACCCCGCCTTCACCGGTTCGAGGCTTTGCCCGTGCACCTTGCCGGACTCCCTCGGTGGAGGAGTCCAGCAGACTCCGGAGCGATACTTCAATCCCACCGCATTCCTGCTGCCCACGGCGGGCTACTACGGCAATTTGGGGCGCAATACACTGATTGGACCTGGCCTGGCGAACTTCGACTTTGTCCTGATCAAGAACTCCAAGCTGAACGAGCGGGTGAACCTGCAGTTTCGTTTTGAGACCTTCAACCTGCTGAACAGCGTCAACTGGAACCAGCCCAGCAACAGCCTGTTCCAGACCAACGGCTCGTACACGGGCAGCGCCGGAAGGATTACATCCACCGGCACCGCCAGCCGCCAGTTGCAGTTCGCATTGAAGATGGTGTTCTGACGCGCGCGAGCTTCCGGCGCCGCCTACGGTTGGCGAATGGAATATCGATCACAACGGAGGGATCAATCCCATAAGCGTTTATTAAATCGGTTTGTTGCCGTAATCGTCCTTTCCGGCCCTGCCGGGCCGGACGCGGACTGTAGCACGGTCGATTTCAAAAAGACTTGGCCTATGTAAACGCTTTTGGAGGGATCGCTCCCATTCAGTTTTATAACCGGCAAGAGGGGAACTAGAGGTGAACTCATGACAAAGTCTGGAATTATTCTTGCGTTTCGAAACTCCCGCGTGAAGCTGATTTTGAGCCTGGCTTTTATTCTGGCGGCACTGCAATTCGGCTCCCCGGTAAGGGCCCAGCAGAACGTGATTGCCATTCAAGGCGGCACTCTCATCGATGGAAACGGCGGAACGCCCCTCCAGGACGCGCTGATCGTGATCGAGGGGAACCGGATCAAATCCATATCGCAGGGAGGAACTCCGCCCGCCGGAGCCAGGGTGATCGACGCTCACGGAAAGTACGTGGTTCCCGGCTTGTGGGATACTCACACCCACTTCCGCGAATGGTTTCCGGAGCTGCTCATCACCAACGGCATCACGTCTGTATTGGGCTACGGAGGCGGCCCGTGGTTGAACTCGCTGTCGGAGGGAACCGCCAAGAACAAGATTTATGGCCCGCGCTTTTTCCTGAGCCAGGGAAGCTTCGGCGGCAGTTACATGATCGAAGACAAGGACATGATTCAGTCCTTCCAGCTCAAAGGACGCGAAGACGCGATCCAGCATGTCCGGGCCTTGAAAAACCTCGGCTCTAAAATCATCAAGGTCTACACCAGCACGACGCCCGACCAGCTCAAGGCCATTACGGATGAAGCGCACCGGCAGGGACTCAAGGTCAGCGGGCATATCGGAATCAGCGCCAAAGAAGCTGCCATGAACGGCATCGACAGCCTCGCCCATGCCACAGGAATGCCGATACCGGATATGTTGAAGCCGGCAGATCTGGACAAGCTTTCCGATATGCGAGTGATCGATTCGGGAAGGCTCCGGGTCAATTATACAAAGATCGGACGCCCCTGGGACAAGAACCGGGAGCTGTGGGGACCGAATACCGACCTGACGGAATTCCCTCTGTTTATCGAAGATCCGCGGCGGATCATGGCGTTCGGCCTGATGGACCGGGGCCTCGCCACGGACCTGATCAAGCTGCTGGTCCAGAAACACGTGTACATCGAATCCTGCATGGGCTACACCTTCCGCAACGTGCATGACCGGGTGCCGCAATACCGCGCTGAGGATGAAGCGCTGCTGAACGATCCCAATCTCGCCTATGTTCCCGAACGGTATCGCGACAACATCCTGGACTATTCCATCGCCACCAAGTTCCACCCCGATGAGCTGGAGCTGATGAAAAAGGGCTACCACAACTTCCAGTGGTTTACCAAGACGTTCATCGAAGCCGGCGGCAAGGTGCATACGGGCATGGACACGTCTTCGCCCTACCACGCCACGATGATGCCCGGCGTCGCCGTTCCGCGCGAGATGCAGCTTCTGGTGGATTCCGGGGTTCCGCCGATGACGGCCATTATGGCCGCCACCAAATGGCCCGCCGAGTTGCTCCAGCAGACCAAGGACCTTGGAACCCTGGAGGCGGGCAAACTCGCCGACCTGCTGATCCTCGCTCGGGATCCGCTCCAGGACATCACCGCTTACAAGAACATTGAAGTGGTGATGAAGGACGGCATCGAAATGCAGCGCGGCTACCACGCCAACTTCCGCAATCCGCTGCCCGATCCCGAGGAAAGGGACCTGACCTTTCCGGACTGGATTGGGAGCGAAATACCCACGCGCATCGTGTCCATTTCGCCGACGGCTGTCCCCGAGGACGGTCCGGCGTTCAAGCTGACGGTGAAGGGCCATGAGTTTGTTTCGAGCTCGATCATTCAGTTCGGAGATACCCGGCTCGAAACCGAGTTCGTCAGCCCCTCGGAGCTGAGAGCCACCGTTCCAGCCGAACTGGCGAAAACCGTCGGGACCTATCCGGTGCAGGTGGTTCACCGGCTCCCCGCATGGGGAAAAACGAACAAGGAATTTCTGCTGGTCAAGTACAAGTAAGCCGGTGCGCGACGGGTGGTTCGTTCGTCGCGAAAAGTTTGCGCTTGACCTCTGGCTTAACTAGAAACTATTGCGTAACCTCCTTGGATCCCCGTAAGGGCACGACTTCAGTCGTGCCGAAAAAGTGGAGGAAAAGGATGGGCTTCAGCCCCTGAGGTGCGCTATTGGCCCTCAGTGGCTGAAGCCGCAGTTCCAAAGGACCGCGGTTCGGCACGGTTAAAACCGTGCCCTTACAATACCTTAAAACGGGTTGTGCAACCGCCTCTAAGCATTTTGCAACTTTAATTGATATTTCCAAAACCGATGATTCCGGGGGAGGGGTGGCATATGTCCAAGTCAAGACTAGTTCTTCGCTTTTTCGCGGGTGCAGTGCTGGCTATCGTTCTGGGACCTCAATCCTATTGCCAGATTACAACGGGCAGCATTCTTGGGACGGTTGCCGATGAGACCGGAGCGAGAACGCCCGGCGCCACCGTGACTATCACGAGCACGGAGACAGGCATTGCACGCACCTTGACCACCGACGCCGCGGGGCGGTACCGGGCGGCAAATCTACCTCTGGGTCAATATGAGGTCAAGGCGGAGCTGACCGGATTTCGGACAACCGTTCGCCGCGGCTTCGGGCTAACCGTAGGCGCGGAAATCGTGGTGGACCTCTCTCTGAGCGTCGGTACAGTCAGCGAGCAGGTCGAAGTGACCGGGGAAGCTCCCATGGTGGATACCACCAGTTCGACCGTCTCGGGTTTGGTGGCGGACCAGCAAGTGCAGGACCTGCCGCTCAACGGACGGAGCTTCGAGAGTCTCATATTCCTGCAAAGCGGGACCTCCGGCTTCATGAGAGGCGATAAGAGCGCGGAGGCCGGAAACGGAACCAAGTTGACGGTCAGCGGCAGCCGGATTGACTCCAACAGCTTCTTGTTGGACGGGGCGAACATGAACGATCAGTCCAACATGACGCCCGGAAGCGCCGCCGGGGTCTTGATGGGAGTGGATATCCTGCGCGAGTTTCGCGTTCTGACGAGCAATTACAGTGCCGAATACGGGCGCGTCTCCGGCGGAATCATTAACGCCGTGACCAAATCGGGCACCAATAGTTTACACGGAGGTGTGTTCGAGTATCTGCGCAACAGCGCTCTGGACGCCAGAAGCTTTTTCGACCAGGAAAAGCCGGCATTTAGGCGCAATCAGTTTGGCGCCACTCTCGGTGGAAGGATCAAGAAGGATCGGACATTCTACTTTGTCGCCTACGAAGGACTGCGGCAAGGATTGGGAGTGACGCAATTGAGCTTCGTGCCTACGGCGGAAGCCCACGCCGGGCTGTTGCGAGACTCCGCAGGGGTGTTGCAACCCAGGGCTCTCAATCCAGCCGTGAGGCCGTATTTGGACCTTTATCCGCTTCCGAACGGTCCCACTCAGACGCAGAACGGACTGTTGACGGATACGGCCAGATACATCGAAAGTTTCGGGCTGCCCACGAGAGAAGATTTCGGCAATGTGCGGATGGATCACCAGATTTCCGCCAACCATTCTTTCTTTGGCCGTTATACGATGGACGACAGCCAGACCACCAGCCCCAATGCGAACCGGTTGATGCTGGACGTTTTCGCGCGGAACCAGTACGTGACCTTGGCGGAGACTGCAATCCTCTCCCCGACAGTGATCAATTTAGCTCGCATGTCCTTCAGCCGTTCTAATTCTGTCTCTGACAACCGGCTGCTTTATAATGTGCCAAAATCGCTCTGGTTCATTCCGAGCCAGCAATTCGGCGTTATCGTTTTCCAGACGGGTGGTATTGATCCGTTGGGCAACATTATCAGCCAGCCGCAAAAATGGGCGCGTCAGAACTTGACGGCGACGGACGATGTAACCCTGATGCGGGGCGCGCATACCCTGAAGATGGGTTTCCTGTTCGAACGCTACCAGGAAAATGGATACAAAGAGCGAGTCTTCGGAGCGCAGTACACCTTCGCGAATCTAGGCTCCTTTTTCTCAGCCAGTCCCTTCGACGTTCAGGCTGAGCCCCCCGGCAACGACCCAGTTCGGGGATCGAGGTCAAGCTTGTTTGGCGGCTATTTTCAAGATGACATCCAGCTTCGACCCAATCTAACGATGAACGCCGGCTTGCGCTATGAACTTGGCACCGTGCCCAAAGAAGTGAATGGAAAGCTGTCGAACTATCCGAACCCGCTGACGGCAGTGGGCAGCAAACCGCAAATTGGAGACCCCTGGTTCACCGGCGGGAAAAAAGATTTCGCTCCCCGCGTTGGATTGGCCTGGGATCCTTTCTCCAACGGCAAGACCTCGATCCGGGCCGGCTTCGGACTTTATTTCGACCATGTCACGGGAGCTCCCTACAACCGGGCGATTAGCAGGGTCTATCCTTTCCACCAATTTGTCACCGTCCGCAGTTCCGCGACCACTGTGGTCACTTTTCCGCAAATCAATCCCAGTTTCCTGGCTGCTCCCGATCCGAATACCTTTGTCAACTATTCCCTCAATGGCTGGCTGCCGGACCCGGCCAAGGTCAGCTGGACGTTTAGCGTCCAACAGCAACTCGGTGCGAATACGGCCGTCACTGCTTCCTATGTCGGTTCTCACGCCTATCACCAGACGCTCGCCCCCAACGGGAATCAGGCCGTGGAAGCTAAGGACCCGGTGACCGGTAGATGGTATGTGCCACAGCCAGCCAGGTTCCGCAACCCGAACATCGGCCAGGTCAGTTTCTTCCTTCGCAACGAGGGAAACGCCTTTTATAACGGGTTGCAATTGAACGCCACGCGCCGCATGGCGCGGGGATTCCAAGCGCAGTTTTCTTACACCTGGTCGAAAACCATTTCCGAGGGCGATGGAATCCTGGGGCGGTTCTTTGACCGGGAAGCCCGGGCCGGCGCCACTGTCGTTGTGAATCCGGACATTATGAAAGAATCGGAACGGTCTTTAGCGCAGACCGATTTCCGGAATGTTGCGAGTGTTAATTTCACCTATGAATTGCCATTGGCTAAGAATCTGTCCGGCGCCGCCGGCAAGATTCTCTCCGGATGGGCGGTCAACAGCATCATTACGGCTTCGAGCGGCAACCCGCTGGGTTTGTCTATGGGGGGCGCTTGGAGCAATGGCAACGTTTCCGGAGGAACCTACGCAGACCGTCCCGACCTCAAAGCGGGAGGCAACAATAATCCCGTGTTAGGCGGGCCGGATCGCTATTACGATACCAGCCAGTTCGTGCTGCCACCCCAGATTGTGTCATCAACAGGCGTAGTGACCGGAAGGTTCCACGGCAATCTGGCACGGATGACCCTGATCGGCCCAGGCATGTCGACGATAGATTTCTCTCTGGTGAAGAACACTGCGTTGCGCTCGGAAGGCCTAAGCATGCAGTTCCGGGCTGAGTTCTTCAACCTTCTCAACCGCGCCAATTTCGGATTGCCCTTTAACCTGCCCATCACCAACACGGGTGCAGCTGACCCGCGGGCGGGAGTCATTGATAGAACGCTGACGCCGGGGCGGCAGGTCCAGTTCGCTTTGAAGTTCCTGTTCTAGGTATAATTCCGCGTCCGAGAGTGCTTGCTTCCGTTACCCTGCCGGGAGCGGAGTGCAGTATCCGATTGGGATTTTCCGTACGGAATACTGGCTCTGGCCCGGCATGGTAAGCGGCCAAACTCAGGACGAGGTAATGCCGGTGGAATCGAATCCCGTATTGGACCTGCGCGTCACTCAAAAGGTGATGTGGTGTCTGGTTGGCTTTTTGGTGCTGCGGTCTCTGTTCGCCATCGACACGATCAAACGGGATTCGGCGACGACGCGTACCATTGAGAGAATCGCGTGGATGGCGGAAAATCCACGCGACGCCGATATCGAGAACTTCCCTATTGAGAATTTTCAAGAAAGCGCGATGGAGAACGGCTTGAGGAACCGATGGCTGACTCTGCTGTCGTTTCCCGCCACCGTATTGTTCCTGTGGTTTCTTTACCGCGCTTACGAAAACCTGGCATTCCTGAAGGTCAGCGGGCAGAAGTATTCCTCCGTCTGGGCCGTGTGCTGGTTCTTCATTCCCGGGCTCAATCTGATCCGTCCGTTCGACGTGATGCGGGAATTGTGGCGTGCCAGCGATCCGGCGGTTCTGGACGAGACTGCCTGGAAGCGATCTCCCGCAACGCCCTTGATCGCGATCTGGTGGATGCTTTTTGTTCTGGCATTTTTTGGGCGGCCCGCGTCTTTGCTGATGGCCGCCAGTGGTGAGATCGCAGCGGTCCCGGGCATTATGCATGCAAACTTGTTTTTTGAAACCCTCGAGATCCCGGCTGCCATCGCGGCAATCTATGTCGTGTGGAGGATCGAACAACGGCAGCGGGAAAAGTACGCGCGCCTGATTCAGACCGGCGCGCCAGCTTAGCCGGCGATTTGGCATGCTCACTGTAAGGCGCCAGCCTGCCCGGCTTGCGTTTCCGCGATTTGCGTCATAAAGTGATTACAGAGTTAGCCGAAATGGACGGGAGTGAGGCTTTCGGATGGCGATGTTGCAAAACAAATCGCAAAATCGTATCGAAGCGTTCCGCCAGTCGTGCTAACCTATTGAAAACCGCGGCATGGGAGAGGTGTCCGAGTGGCTTAAGGAGCACGCTTGGAAAGCGTGTGTAGGTGAAAGCTTACCGTGGGTTCGAATCCCACCCTCTCCGCCATCTTACGCCAAGGCTTCAGATGGCAGGCCATCTTAATGTGGTACGTCTATATTTTAAGAAGTAAGACAGATGACCGACACTATGTTGGCTCGACCAGCGATTTTGTCCGGCGCCTCCGGGAGCACAGCGAGGGACAATGTTGCTCAACGAAACACCGCCGGCCGCTGGAAGTTGAAGCGTACATCGCGGTACAAAACGAGCAGATTGCTAGGAACCTTGAGAAATATCTGAAAAGTGGATCGGGAATTGCCACATTGCGGAAACGAATTTTAACCTCCGAAGTCCCCGGGACATAGGAGGTTTTAACCTCCGAAGTCCCCGGGACGTAAGAGGTTTTAACCTCCGAAGTCCCCGGGACGTAGGAGGTCCCACCCTCTCCGCCATTACAGTACGCTACTTGTCTTCTCAGGCTTAGCTTTTCGGCTCTGGACGCCGACGCGGTAACCTCCTTCCATCCAGTAACTTAACAGTTCGAATCCCAACCACCCAATCCCGTCTCCACCAACGGAAAGTAATACGCTCATTGGCAAGCGGTGCGCAAATTTCTGGTGCAAAGTGATTATGGGGAGGATTGGTAAACAGACCGCCGTAACTCGCGGGCAATCGCGGGGCGGCGTTTTTGAACTGTGATATTGCGCGATACAAGAGCGGTCAGCAGTTTCGGCCGCGCGTTGGGGGCAGACGGGACCCTGTCCAGAGTCCCTGGACCAGTCAAAGAAAACTAGGGCGCTGGAATCCCCTCAATGGGTGTACAGTATCAGGTTGTTGGGGGCTAGACATTTTCAGAGTTGCTGTATAGCGATTCTGTTCAGCCCCGGAGGGGCGGTAGCTAATAGCCCACGGCGTAAGCCGTGGGACCGGCAGGAATAAGATACCCAAGCCCCGGAGGGGCGACAGATCGTTTGGCATTGGAATCTGCCGCCGTCTCTATATACCAACCCTGAAAATGGGCTAAAGCGGAAATTCCGGTAAAATAAAACTTTCGCTAAAGATGCCTGAAGGAACGAATGAAGTTGAGCATGCGTCCATGAGCCACCTTGTAGAGAGCCGCGATGAAATGATGGATACGTTGCAGCGGGAATCCTTCCAGTATTTTTTGCACGAGGTGAACCCGGCGAACGGACTGGTGCTTGACAAGACCAAGGAGGACTCGCCTTGCAGCATTGCTGCCGTGGGGCTGGGGCTCGCGGCTTACGCTGTCGCTGTCGAACGCGGACTGATGCCACGAGGCGCGGCTGTTGCGCGGACGCTGGCTACTTTGCGCTTCTTCTGGAACAGCCCTCAAGGCCCCGAGCTGGATGCTACAGGTTATAAGGGCTTCTACTATCACTTTTTGGATATGCAGACCGGCAGGCGCGCATGGAAGTGTGAACTTTCGACCGTGGATACGGCGCTGCTCCTGGCAGGAATGCTCACCTCCGCGGCTTATTTCACGCGTGACTCCGAAGAGGAACAAGAGATCCGCGATTTGGCGGACAAGTTGTACCGGCGCGCGGACTGGCAATGGGCGCAGAACGGAGGCGCCGGGGTCTCCCAGGAATGGCGTCCAGAGAGTGGATTTGTCCGCTACAACTGGACGGGCTATGACGAAGCGCTGATTTTGTACTTTTTGGGACTTGGCTCGCCCACGTATCCACTGCCCCAGGAAAGCTATCGGGCATGGAGTTCCACGTATGAGTGGAAGAAGGTGTATGGCTATGAGTATCTTTACGGCGGCCCGCTTTTCGTCCATCAGCTTTCTCATGTGTGGGTGGATTTTCGCGGCATTCAGGACAGCTTCATGAGGGATCATGGGATCGACTACTTTGAGAACAGCCGCCGGGCTACGCTGGTACAACGGGAATATGCGATTCGGAACCCGCAAGAGTTCGAGGGTTACGGCCCCTGCTGCTGGGGCTTGACGGCCAGCGATGGTCCGGGACCGGCGGTGCTTTCGATTCGCGGCCGCAAAAGGGAGTTTTTCGATTATATCTCGCGAGGGGTGCCCGACGGCCCGGACGATGGAACCATAGCGCCTTGGGCCGTGGCGGCTTCACTCCCGTTTGCTCCCGAGATCGTGCTGCCGTCACTGGAACATCTTATCTACGAAGTGAAGCTCAAACAGGGTAAACCCTACGGGTTTGAAAGCACCTACAATCCCACCTTTCCGAACACGTCCGACCATCCATCCGGCTGGGTCTCGAAGTGGCAATTCGGTCTGAATCAGGGGCCGATCGTGCTCATGGCCGAAAATTACCGCTCAGGATTCCTTTGGTCGTTGATGCGGCAATGCCCCTATTTGGTACAAGGGCTTCGCCGCGCGGGCTTCACAAATGGATGGCTGTGAAGTGCTGCGGATTTACGAGACCATTCCGGCATCTGGGATCGGCAGTCCGTGGGGCGTACGAGGTCCCACCCTCTCCACGATTGAATTTGTGCTTTTCCTTGTGGACTCTTACCCATCCTGAAAACAGCTAGTGCCCTGAGTCGGAAGTTCGTCACATCAAAATCGGTGCAATTCGATCGGTAAGCCTTTCTTTTGCAATGTTCGCTGGCCGAGATATATTCGACGAATTAAT
>Ga0209726_10005049_pt1 | contig 16368 bp, 14 predicted proteins | sample Subgrocontami54m_FD_187453 | JGI IMG/M metagenome (GOLD analysis project Ga0209726, IMG submission 187453) | Subsurface groundwater microbial communities from S. Glens Falls, New York, USA - GMW46 contaminated, 5.4 m (SPAdes) (version 3) | ecosystem: Environmental > Aquatic > Deep subsurface >... | reverse complement strand
GCGGGGTGGGATGCGAACCGTATGACGGCGGGCTTGCATATCCGACCGGATGAATATTTAGATAAAAAAGGGCGGGATATTATGGCCGCAGTTTATATGCGCGATGTCCTTTTTTACCGCGAAGGCTTGCACAGTATCGTCAGTGTGGACCAAATCGGCGACCAGCGCCATTTGCGCGTTAACGGCAAAGTCGATGCCTCCACCGGTTCGGATATGATCACGCAATTGCTGCTCGGCCATCTGCCGCATTTGCTGCATCCGAATCCCAAGCGTTCGCTTGTGATTGGTTATGGCAGCGGCGCCACCGTAGCGGCAGTGCTTACGCATCCTGTCGAGCAGGTGGATGCGGTCGAAATCGAAAAGGCCGTGCTGGATGCCGCACCGCTCTTTGACCGGATTAACCGCAAATCTTATCAGCATCCCAAAGTCCGGATTTTTTACAATGACGGACGCAATCAGCTGCTTTTGCAGAATAATCTGTACGATGTGATTATCAGCGAACCTTCCAACCCTTGGATGGCCGGTGTCGCGAATCTTTTCAGCGCGGACTTTTATCAGCTGGCCAAAAATAAATTAAATCAGGACGGCATCTTCTGCCAATGGCTGCAAGCCTATGAAATTTCACCGCGTGATTTTCAAATGGTTGTCGCTTCCATCCAATCCGTTTTTCCCTATGTCATGCTTTGGCGGGCCAGTGCCGGGGACATGCTTTTGACAGCCTCTTCGGTTCCAATTGAGTTCCGTTATGAGGAGATGGACCGGCGCCTCAAAGAGTCGCCGGAAATCCTTTCGGATCTGCGGCCGCATGAAATCCGCGGCGCGGCCGGATTCTTGAGTTACTATTTGCTTGGGCATCAGGATGTGGCGCAGCTGGCTGCCGGCGGCAAATTAAATACCGATGATCAGCTCCTTCTGGAATTTAGTGCGCCAAAATTTTTGTATGAAAAAACACTGCCTGTGATTCATGAAATTCTGATGGGGTATCGCCATGCCAAGCTGCCGACTATACGGACGAACAATCCGAAATTTGTCCAGGATCCGGATATCCTCAGTGACGTGGGTTACGGCTATTTAGGCCAGCAAGGCTTGGATGAGGCGGCTGTATTTTTTAACAATGCGCTGAAATTCGACGCAAGGCATGCCGAGGCGCGTTTGGGTTTGGCTGCGATCGATCTTCATCGAAAGCAAAACCTGCCTCAAGTGCTGGCGACACTTCAAGAAATCACGACCGCGCAGCCGGAGCATGCCAGAGCGCAGGCGCTCTATGGACAGACGCTTCAACTTGCGGGTCGGCCCGAAGAGGCGCTCACCGCTTTTCAGGCAGCGTTGAAAGGGGAACCTGACCGGTGGGAGCATTATCGTGATCAAGCCAAAGTGCTGGAGCAATTGCAAATCTTTCAAGCGGCCATGGATTCTCTGGACCGGGCCATTGTTTTAGCGCCGGAAAGTCTAGCGCTGCTGCTGGATAAAGTCCGGCTTTTAAGAATGTTGAAGCAGTACCCGCAGGCTTGGCAGATTTTAGTAATTTTGCGTGCCCAATACCCAGCCTACGTGCCCATTTATAAAGAGGCGCTTTATTTATCCGGCGCGCAGGGGAATTGGCAGCCGGCCATTGGGGCTTATGAAATCCTGGTTCAGCGCAATCCTTATTCGATTGATGCCTGGCTGGATCTCTTGATGCTCTATGCCAAACAGGGGCAAGCGGCCATGGTTCCCCAGGTTTTGAAGCGGATCAAAAAATTAAACCCGCTGGCCTATCAGGCCATCCAAGTGTCCCATCCGGAAGGCAAAGCCGGAGCCAGCGTTTGACCCCACAGGTCTCTTGGGGTACAGTTTAATCAATTGCCGACAGAAGTTTGAGAGGAAAGATGGCCGAGCGCCTCCGTAGAATCTTGGTGACGGATGATAAAGCAGAAATCCGGGATTTCGTCCGGATGGTGCTTGAGGAAAACGGTTATCACGTTATCCTGGCTTATGACGGCGAAGATTGCCTCCGCCGCGTCCTGGAAGAAAAACCCGATATGCTGATCATCGATATCATGATGCCGAAAAAATCAGGCTATCATGCACTTCAAGAGCTTGGCGCCAAAGATCCTCGAGTCCGTAACATTCCGATATTGATTATGGCCGGCAGCATGAATATACGCGAACTGTTTGATGATTGGAAAATCCAAGGGTTTCTTCAAAAGCCGTTTACTTCCAAACAGCTCCTCGAAAAAGTCGAGGCCGCTTGGCAGCGCCGTGACCATGCCTAAAGCCGGAGGATGACATGTTAAAAAAAGTTCTTCTCGTGGATGATGATCCCAACATCGTTCTTTTATGCAGGAAATATTTGGAAAGCAAGGGCTATCAGATTTCAACGGCATCCGATGGTCTGGATGCGCTTGCGCAGATCAAAGCCAGCAAGCCGGATTTGATCATCATGGATATTTTGATGCCGAGGCTGGACGGGTATCAAACGGCGGAGAAAATCAGGGCGCTGGGCGGCGATTACCGTACTTTGCCCCTCATCATCATTACCGTCAAAGAAAAATTGGATGTTCTTTTTGAAAATCTGGGCATCCAGTGTTTTTTAACCAAGCCATTTAAAATCGAAGAGGTAGGCCGGCAAGTTGAGCTGGCTTTGAAGCCTGCGGCAGGTTGAGCCGATTATGCTCCAAGCAGGCCGGACACTTTGCGTAGCAAAGTGGCATGATTTACGGGTTTGGCCATGATGGCAGCGGTTCCTAGCAAACCTTCCTCATCTGAAGTGCTGTTGCTCGTCGCAAGTGCCGTCAAAAAAATCACCGGAATTTTGCTTAAAGTCACATCCGATTGTAAAGAACTGTAGACGCTGGGCCCGTCCATTTTTGGCATCATAATATCCAGAATCATCAGGTCTGGTGCTTGTTGCCGGACAAGGTTGAGAGCTTCCTGCCCGTTATGGGCGGTTAGCACTTCATAACCCTCCCTTTTTAACACCGCCTCCATCATCTGTAAAAGAGCGGGATCGTCATCCGCGACGAGGATTTTCTTTTTCACCGGTGGTACCCTCCTTCTTCAAGTAGGCGCCAAAGAGCTGTTCGATTTCATTCAAACTATCCGACATGATTGAAAAGTTGGTCGTGGCTGCGAAACAGTCAAGGATGACAACGGCATTCATGCTGGCATCCTGAATAGCCAGGCTGGAGAGCCGCTCCACAAAAGCTTTGTTGACGGACTGGACGTCTTCGTAAGTTTTTACCAGATTTTTAAGGTCCCAGTCCGGCAGCAGACCGCGCCGGTAGCGGAAAAACTGACCCAGTAAATACATGGAAATAACCCGGTACATGGTTTCTTCCGCCGTCGCAAAAGGTAAATGGGTGCGTACCATGGGGCGCAGCTTATCCAGAACAGGACAACCGCTTGTGGCCATGTGCAGCCCGATTAGGGAGCCGATAGCGGTTTGAAGTGCCGTCCGCGCACTGTAAGTGCGTTCCGGCGATCGAATTTCCACTTCGGCTTGCTCGTGCGAAAGAACATCTTTAAACGTGTCCACCACCCCCACAAGATTGACGGCCACCGGGCAGTGGGGCGTCGTTTCTTGTTTCAGGGGGCAGTTGGGGCATTGGTGGTAATTTAAACGGGTCCATTCAGGGTAAGAGGGCGTCGGATCACGGATTAAACCGAGGGTAACAGGATCCAGATGGAGAGCAAAATGCTTGATGCTGCCATCCGAAAATTTAAAACGGTATTGAAAAGTTAAGCGTTCGTTACCGGGTGCCATCATGGCCTTTTATGGAATTGATCTCTTGCATCATAGTGTTTGAAAGTATAGCCCTGAACGCAGGGGGATACAAATAGATCCGAGCGGGGTTTTTTCTTCAGGAAATAGCCGGGATGCCGACATATATAGAAGAAAGCGAGCATCATGACAGCAGTCTTAATTCATTTGCTGAAAAAAACCGGTATTGCTTCCACCCGATTTTCCCACCTTCTTTCTCTATGAGCGGCGCCAAATTCTCGTTGTCATTATTGGAAAAAATCCGGAAAAACTTGTCTTTTGAACGCGCGAAACCTCCCGCGGTGCAATCCCAGCCGGTCCACCCCAACAAACTCGCGGAAGATTGGCAGCGTGTCAAAGGAGAGATTGATACCCTGAGCGAAGCTTTTGAGGCGATTCTAGCCGAAGGTCTTGCCAGGCGGGAACGTTATGAGGTGAGCCTGCGGCAGGGTGTGCTGCCCGTCCATGCCGAGGCGGATGGTGATCTCGAGGCTTCTTGGCGGCGGATCGAGTCGCTGCGCCACGCCTTCCGGGAAACCACTTTGACGGTGGAAGTGCTTTCCCAGGCCCATGCCTATTATCAGGAGGATCGCCAACGGCAAATGGAGGATGCTCGCCAGACGGTTGCCGCCCTTCGGGAAGAACTCGAGCATCTCCAGTCGCGAGGGGCGGTTGAAATAAAAAAAGCGAAACATGAAATAGCCGGTTGGCAGGATCAAAATCGGACGCTCACGCATCGTCTCGAGAACGCAGAGGCCGGTAAAGCCCTGGCGGAAGAAGCGCGGCACGTTCTGGAAGCACAAAGGGATACCCTTAAAAAGCAGGTGGAGGTATCCGGGGAACAAGCCAAGAACGATCGTGAGATTCTGGAAAAGTTAAAGACGGATTTGGATGCTGCGCATGGCCAGACGGGGCATTTGCAGGAGCAGACCGATGAATTAGTCCAGCGCTTGCAGGAGTTAGAGACGTCCAAACAGAGTTTGGAGCAAGACCGTGAATCCCTGCAAGTATCCAATCAGCAGCTCTGGGACTCGCTGCATGAACGCATGCAGGCTTATGACCGCCTGGCATTGACCGATCAGAAAAACCGAAAAGCGTCGAACCGGAAATTTCAGGCTGTGCGCCGCGAAGCGCATGCCTGGAAACAACAGACACAGGATTTGTTATGCCGGATGCATCTTTTGAATGCGAGCAAGGAAGCTTTGGAAGCGAAGTTGAGCGAGCAGCATCAAGTGAATACGGCGATGGAATGCGAATCTTTGCGCATCCGGCAGTCTTTGGAAATGGAACTGAGCGAATCAAGACAGGAATCGGAAGTGTGGCGGCAGCGCACCCAGGATCTTTATGGGAAGCTTGCGGATTTGGAAAAAGGCCGGCAGGAAGCGCTGCAGGCGCGTACGCTTTGGGAGCAGCAAAAAAAAGAATTGGAATTAGCCATTCAAACGCGGGAACAGCAATATGGGCAGCTTGAGCTGGCGGCACAGCAGCGTGAAATCCAGTTGCGCCGCCAATTAGCGCTCATCCGGTCGCAGGCCGTCGGATGGAAAAAGAAAACGCAGCAGCTCAAAACGCAATTGTCTGCTGCGCACCGGAAGCTGTATCGTTTAGATGAGCGTTTGAAGCGGACCGAGGATGTTTTGGGAGCATCCGTCCGATTGCAGAATCGTACGGAGATCGAAAAAGAGGCCTTGGCGAAAGTTTTGTCCCGCTGGCAGGAGCACTTCACGGTGCAGCAGCAAGAAAATGAGCGGCGGCGCCGGCAATTGGAAAATAAGCTGGCGAAAGTTCAAGCGGAAGCGCGCACATGGAAAGATAAAACCTATTTTTGGATGCGCCGGTGGCATCACGTGGATGCGCATGTTCATATCTTGGAAGCCGAACGGCTCACGCTGCAGCATCAAGAAGCGGCCTTGTCAGCTTTGCTTCAATTGGAACGGTACCGTTTAGACCGGCTGGTGAACGCGTGGAAACAAAAAGAAGAAGCGCAGCAACAACAAAACCGGAATCTGCAACGCGAAAGCCGGCGCTGGAAAGAAACGTTCCGGCGTGAACAAAAACAGGCGCTGCTGCTGCAACGTCAGTTGAAAACATTGGAAAATCTATGCCAAGAGTTGGAACACAGAAAAGGCGCGCTGCAAAACCGGTTGCAGGAGGTCAGCGATACGCTGGACCAGCAAAAGGAAGCAGCGGTCGTCCTCCGCGCGGGGTTTGAAAAAGAATTGGAGACGCGCACGGAAGAGCGGGATGGCTGGAAGGGGGAGGCTGAAAGAGTCGCCCTGCAATGTCAAACGCTGGTCTTTCAGCATGCGGCAATGCGATCGGGTTATGAGAGTTTGTTGCAGGAATACGGGCATCTGCAGGAACAGTGGGTGGAAGCGCAGCAGGAAACCGTGAAGGCCCATCAGACGCATCAAGAACTGACCCAAAAACTTCACGAACAGCTGCAGCAGTCCGAAGCTCAGGAGTCTTCCCAGCAGGAAGAAATTCAAACGTTAACCGCGCGTTGGCATGCGGCGGAAAAGAAAGCGCTGGATTTGGAAGACCAGCAGCAAATACTGACGAAGCGGCTGACGGAAATCCAGCTTTTGCTGCGTTTAAAAGAGCAAGAGGCCGCGCAGCGGCAATTACTAGCCCAACAGAGCACCGCGGATTTGAAACAAAAGTCCTTATGGATTCAAGCCGAGGCCCGTCAATGGAAGGAAAAAAGTGAGGCGCTGGCGCGGGAATCCCACTGGCATAAACAAGGCCACCGGCTGCTGTGGCAGGCTCAAGCCGATCTGCTCAAAGAAAAGGCTGAAATTGAAACCGCGCTTGCCGCTCAGAAAGCGGATTTTGAGGCCGGTCTTCGGGCAAGCCGGCAGGCACGCGAAGCCTTAGCCCAGCTTTTAGACGCGGAGCAAGTCCAGCGGAGCGGCTGGCAGCAGCAAGCGAGAAGATATTTGGCAGATTTGGAAGTATCACGGCAAGACCGGGTCCGGCTTGAAACGCGAATTCATGAACTGGAAGCCGTACGCTCGGATCTTGAAGAGCATGTGCGCCAAAAAGAAGAAGACTTGGAACGACTCCAGAAAAAATCCGAGGGATCCCGTATGCGCTTTGAAGAAGAACGGCAGCAGGCGGAACGGACGGGTTTACTGCGGCAGGCTCAAATTGAAACCTTGATGCGCCAGATAGAAGTTTTTGAACAAGAGCAGCGGCAAAGCACCGAGGCCTTGCTTTCTCTCGAGAAAAGCAAAAATGATTTGGAGACGCTGTTACGGGAACAAAAGGAAGAAAATGAAAACATCTGTCTGAAAAAACAGCGCATGCAACAGGCGATGGAAGAACAGGCGGCCCAGCTTGAGCAAACGGAGTCGCAATGGCAGGCGCGGCAGACGGCCTGGGAGAGCGAACGCGAAACATGGAAAGCCCGGCAGCGCTGGGAAGAAGAGAATGCGCGCCTACAAAATGAGATGACCAAACTGCGTCAGGAAGTGCAAGGGTGGCATCGGCAAACGACGGAATTGCATGAAGGCTTGCGTTCGATGGAAAGCGAAAAGGAAAGGCTGCACATGCAATGCGTCCAAGAAAGAGAGCAACTTGAGACTTGGAAGCAGCGCTATGAAGAGGTTGCTGCGGAATTCAAACAATTCGAAAGGGACAAGGAAGAGGCCTTCCGTACCCTTGAAAAATGCAAAGAAGAAGCGGTGCATCAAACGACGGTAACCTTAAATGTCCAATATGAGGAAAAATTGAAAAAATGGCTGGAAAAGTATCAGAGCTTGGAAAAAGAACTCCAGGCCGGCCGGCAGCTTTTTGTGCAGCGTTTAAGTGCCTGTGTGGATGAAATCGAATTTTGGAAACGCCAGGCGCAAGAAAAACAGCCAACGGCAGAAGCTTTGCCGGACGATAATCCGGTGTCGGCCATTGAAATAAGAGAAGCGGCGCATACTGTCACGATGAAAGAGCCGCCGCCGGAGAACAACAAGGTTCCGGCAATCCGGGCAGTACCCGAAAATCAAGATGCAGATCCCTTAACCCAGCTGCGCTATTTTCAAGAAGTGGTTGAAAAGGGAGGCCTTTTTTATAAACCTCCGCGCAAGTCTTAAAAATCCCTTTCTCGTGTTGCCGCGTCTTGAAGTATAATCAATCCAACCTTTTTGCAGGCAATTGCTTATGGCACTCAGGATTCTGGTGATCGAATCGGACCCGGACCTCCAGGTCATGCTGGAGGCAAGTTTGGGCGTGCACGATTATGAAGTGTCCGTCGCTGCGGATGGCCAGCAAGGCTTGGATCACGCGAAGCGCGAATCGCCGGATTTGATCCTATTGGATGCGCTCATCCCGCGCCTCTCGGCTTTCGAATTTACCCAGCAGATCCGTTCCGCGCAAAGCGATTTAAAAGACACCCCTATTTTTGTGATGCTGCAAAGAAAGCAAATGCGCGATATCTTTCTAGCGACCGATATCGATGCTTTTATCTCAAAACCGGTTGTTCCCGGTACCTTGTTAAGACGTATCCAGCAAGTCCTCGAAAATCAGGCCGCGCGCAAACAGACGCCGCTCAAACCAACTCAAACCTCCTTGAAGCGGCCCGTGTTAATCGCCGGGGTTCAAAATTTTTTGATTCAAAAAATGCAGGAGCATTTAAGCGGACAGGGGTTTACGCCGGTGATCTGCCTGACTGAAAAAGATATGATCCAAAAGGCCATCGATTGGGATCCGCCGGCTATTTTCTGTCAATATTGGGAAGACCCTGATTTTTTTGATGCGGCCTTTATTTATCAAAGCATGCGGGAGCGCGTTCCGGCAATTGCCAAAAAAGTGGGGATCTACTGTCTGTCAGCCCTGGTTCTGGATGCCATCAAGGAGATACCCAAAGATCAAGTGCTTCCTTTCGACGAGAGTCCTGATTTGCTTAAAAAAATCGATTTTTTTCTTCAGTCCCAGAGCCGTACATCCTAAAATGGCCACCGTGAAAGATGTCATGGATATCAATATCGTGGAAGTTCAAGTCGACATCAATCTTAAGGAGCTTTTAGCGCTGATACGGGAGTATGGCATCCAGGATTTTCCGGTGGTGGATAGCGAATCCCGGTTCAAGGGGATGGTCTATGAACGGGATTTACTGCAGCTGCTTTGTCCTCAGGGGCAGTTCGCGGCTTCTTTGGAACCCGTCCAAGCCGCTCGGATTTCGGAGATTATGCATCGCGATGTGGCGACGGCATTCGAACACGAAAGCTTGGAAGAAGCCGGCTTGCGCATGCTGCGCGCTCAGACTGCCATGATGCCGGTAATCCGGGAAAACAAAATCATCGGGTTAGTGCGTCAGAGCCACATTTTCCGTGAGTTAGCGAGTCATTTGATCGCCACTTTCATGCCCCCAGCACACCATGAGCAAGCCGTGGAAGTTAAGGCGGGCTCCAAGGGCGAGGACCACCGTTTTTTCGAGCGCGCGGACGCGATATTGCCCGTCGCTTATAAACTGGCGGATGAGCAAGGCCGCACCTTGCAGGGCGAGGCGCGGCTGGCTGAAACGGTGAATATCAGTGCGGGCGGACTTTTGATCCGGACGCGTGAAAAACTCCCGCTGCGCGCCTTGATCCATATTGCGCTGGACTTATTTCAGGATAATCAGCCGATCCGGCGTTTATGCCGGACGGTGCGGTGTTTGCGCGCAGAAGATTCAGCCAGTTTCAAAATCGGACTTCTTTTCCTCGGCATGAGCGCGGCGGAGCGCAAAAAAATCGATGCCTATGTCAAGAAACTGGGCCATAACCAGGGAGGCCATTCATGAGCGCGCGGGAAGATCAGACATTCGATGCGGGACCGGATAGCCGGAGTATTTGGATGATGGCTGCGATTTATTTTGCCGCCGCCTCCATCTATTGCGCGCTATTTTTATGGCGGCGTTTTACCACCGATTCCTGGCCGCATGTTTTTTCGCTTTGGTATGTGCGCATCGGATTGCGCACGCTTTTTTACTGGCTTGGTCTGGCCGCCTGTTTTGGGTTGATACGCAAGCGGCCATGGGCGAAGGCCTCGATGCTTCTATGTACCGGAGTCCTGGCCTTTTTAGCAGGGGCTTATTTGATTAAAAGATTTGTGACGGAATTTTGGCAAACTTCACCACGGCTCAATCCCTTAGAAATTCTTGAGGCCGTTTATCATACGTATCCTTATCAATTTTTTAGTTTATTCATCATGATTTTTTTCTTTCTTTATTTTCGATCCTGGCATGATGAAATCTAGTCGTCACGCAATCCAGCCAAGCGGAAAGTGCCGCAGGCAAACCAACGGGAGCGTCTGAGTGGGGAAGCGCATTTTAGTGGCGGATGATGAAGCCGCCGTCCGGCAGATGCTCAAGACCTGTCTGGAAGCCTCGGGCTATGAAGTGATCGAAGCGGTCAACGGCCTGCAGGCGCTGGAGAAAATTCTGACAAGCCCGCCGGATTTGGTGATTCTCGACGAGCTCATGCCGGACATCCCCGGTTATCAAGTGGCGACGAAACTGAAGCAGGCCGGCAAGCCCTTTTCCAGTCTTCCGATTGTCGTGATTTCCACCAGAGATAGTATGAAGTATTTGTTCGAGGAGCTTGGTGTGAAAGCTTTTCTGGCCAAGCCCTTTGATCCGGAACGGCTGCTGAGCGTTATCGAAAAAGCGATCGGCCAGCCGCCCAAACCCGGTCCGGTTCCCGGTATACCAAAGGCCCCCGAAGGCGAAAAGAAAAGGACAGGGCCGGCGAAGGACCCAGCCCAGAAAGCAAAAGAACCCCAGGTTCCAGCCGCGCCGCCGCGGCTGCCAACGCCAGAAGAGCCCAAAAAGTCCATCACGATGACCGGCGGGCACGGGTTTTATACCGCCGACTCTTTTAAGGAACGTGAAAAACCCAATACCAAGCAAACGATAGAAGAAAAGAAAGGACCGTCGAACATCATTATTCTGGCAGGCTATCAAAAAACCATCCACGAGCATATTATGCCGCTGCTCCAGACCATGGGCTATAAAGTGACGGTTTGCTCCGAAACTAAGGAGGCGATCAAGAAATCAGCGGCGATCCTGCCTGCCTTCATTCTTAGCGAATTGTCCGATATGCCGTCGCGTTTCGACACTAACCGTTTTTATGCCGAAGCAAAGAAAAATGAAAAAACACGCAGCATTCCTTTCATCGCTTTTTGCTATGAAGGGGTCGGCTTTGAAGATTTTACTAAAATCCCGATGGACCGCATTTTGTTTTATTCGGAATTCGATCTTTCGGATCTGAAAGATAAAATCAAAGAATGGCTGACCAAGTTTGACGAGAAAGAGAAAATATGAAATTAGGGAAAATCGTCTTAGGTTTCTTGCTTGTCTTTGGCCTCGCCTTGTCTAATACCGCTGATGCGGCAATTATCGAAGGACGTGTGCAATTGCCGGCGTCCCAAGATGCTCCGGTTCCGGTCAACCGCTATGAATTAAAAAATAAAAATCCCATTGGGCCGCCGCCCGATCCTGTGGCGATTGTTTATTTGGAAGGCAGCTTTGAGGCAGGAGAAAAAGGCACGAAAAAGGCAGTCATGAATCAGGAAAATTATCAGTTCCGGCCCGGCATGCTGGCCGTGCAAACCGGGGCGACGGTCGAGTTCCCGAATCTGGACGATGATTACCACAGCATTTTTTCTTATTCGAAAGCCAAGCGTTTCGACCTTGGCCGGTACCGCAAAGGGGAGCTGTCGCCCTCCGTCACGTTTGAACATCCGGGCGTGATCAAAACTTATTGCGAAATTCATGAGCATATGCAAGGCACCATTGTCGTGCTGGACACGCCGTATTTCACGAGCACAGGGACCGATGGCCGGTACCGGCTTGAAGATCTCCCGGCCGGTCAATTCACGCTGAAAGTCTGGTTCGACAAAGGCAAAGGTTTGGAACGCGCCGTGTCCTTAAAGGACGGCGAAACATTGGAAATCAATTTCCCGGAGTAAATAACGATGAGCTTCCGGATGAAACTCATGATCACGATGCTCCTGCTGGTCTCGGGCATTACGGGCGCCACCGTTTTTGTGACGCAATCCCGCATTCGCGCAACCTACAACGAAATCATTCAGGAGCTTTTTCAAGTTCAGATCCAGGTTTTCCGGGAAAAACAAAACATCCGGCTGCGTAATATCCAAAAGGAATGCAAACGCATCGCCGGTTCCGTGCGGTTATTCGCGGCGCTGGAGGAGGGCGAGCCTGAAATTATTTATCAGACCGCCGGCGATGAAATGCGCACGGTGAGCCGGAGCTACTCCTTTTACAGGCTTCTGGACGCGCAAGGCCGCGTGCTCAAGCCTTCGAGTGCGCGCGCCGGCTGGTTGAGTGGATCGCAAGCCGCCGAGCTGCACGCGCAGATGGAACCGCTTGGCAAAGTCTTGACTGATTTCAAAAATCCACAATCCATTGAATATCTGGCTTTAATGGATGCGCACGGCAAAAGGATCCTGCATGAAGTCGTGATTACCAAAATTCTCAGTTTTGACGGCGGTGAATTTTTAGGCGGCCTTATCATGGGTTTCCCGCTGGAAAATTTCGGCCAAATGTCAGACGGAAAACAGGGCGGTATCGCCAGCGGCATTCTTCTGAGCGGCGAAATTTATTCCACTTCGATACCGGCCGAGCAGCGTGAAATGCTCGCGCAGCAATTCCAGCGTCAGTTGGTGTTGACTAAAGCAGCGCCGCCGAATTTTCAGCTCCGCGCGGACGGCACCTTGTACCGGGCGGATTATCGAGTCGTGAATCCTGACGCTTTATTTCCGCAGGCTTATCAAATCAGCCTTTATTCTCTGGATACGATCGCTGCTTCGCAGCAGAATTTAGTGCAGCGCATTTTGGCGATGGGCGGGATCGCTTTGGGCGCAGCCGTCTTATTGAGTTTGTTGCTGTCCCATGGCTTTTCCGTACCCATTCTGGAATTAGTGCGCGGCACGCGGACGATCCGGGAAGGTAATTTGGATATTCGCGTGCCGGTGCGCGGCCGCGATGAATTAGGGCAGTTGGCAGCTTCCTTTAATGAAATGGCGGAAGGCCTGGCGCTCAAAGAAAAATACCGTACGGTTTTAAATATGGTGACTGACAAAGAAGTCGCAGAACAATTGACTAAGGGCAGTATCCATTTGGGCGGCGAAATCCGTGAGATCAGTGTTTTGTTCTGCGATATCCGCGGTTTTACGGCCCGCACGCAGGGCATGGATCCGACCCGGGTTATCCGCCTATTAAATGAACACATGACGGCTTTGACAAAAATTGTTCATGACCATCATGGTGTCGTGGACAAGTTTGTCGGCGATTTGATTATGGCGATTTTTGGCGCTCCAAAACAATACGGTGCGGATGCCGAAAATGCGGCGCGCTGCGCCCGCGAAATGATCCGGGAGCGCGCCCGGTTAAACGAGACGGTCGAGGAACCGCTGGAAGTCGGGATTGGGATTGCGACCGGCGCTATGGTCGTGGGCTGTATGGGTTCCTCGGACCGCCTCAATTATACGGTTTTGGGCGAACGGGTTAATCTTGCCTCCCGGCTTTGCAGCCAGGCGAAGGCAGGACAAATTATCATCGATCAGGAGACTCAGGAAAAACTCAAACAGGATTTTCGTTTTCAATCCCTGGAGGCGTTGACGCTGAAGGGCTTTTCAAAGCCGGTTTTGGCCTACCAGATTTTATCCACGGTATCCGCGTGAAATTCTCAAAACACTTCTTCATCTTATATGGTCTGCTGCCGCTTTTGATTTTAAGCCCGCCGCCGGTCGTTGCCGGGATCACGGACGGTATTGAAAAAGCCGAAGACGGGCTTGCTTTCGTGGATGATCATCTTTTTTTGGCTTCGCCCAACGGTTGGTTCCGCAGTGATCTGAGCGGGCTGCTCGATTTGGAAACGTATTATGTGGATCAGCGCGGTCCGGGTTTGATTTTCGGCGACGAGAGTTTTTTTGGGCCGCGGTTATCTTTATTTTTAGACACGCATATGGGCGAACATTTGTACAGTTTGCTGCAAGCGCGTTTCGACAGGGGATTTGATCCGCGTTCTCAAAAACAAGATGCGCGTTTGGATGAGTACCTGCTGCGCTACAAACCTTTTAAAACCGGGTGGGTTCATTTTCAGATCGGAAAATTCGCCACGGTTGTCGGGAATTGGGTGCGGCGGCATGATTCCTGGCAGAATCCTTTTATCAATGCACCGGTACCCTATGAAAACGTGACCATCGCATCGGATCTGAGTCCGCCGCGCGATCCGCAGGATTTTTTGCTGCGGCGTCTTTCAGCCGATCGAAAGGCTCTCTGGCTTCCTGTGATATGGGGACCGGCCTATACGACGGGCGCCTCGGTTTTCGGCACGCTCGAGCGTTTTGATTATGCTTTTGAAGTCAAAAATAATTCTATTTCCTCGCGGCCGCCTTTCTGGACTGCCCGACAAGTGAGATGGCGCGACCCTACAGTCAGCGGCCGGCTGGGTTACCGCCCATCCCCCGCCTGGAACCTCGGAACTTCCTTCAGTCTGGGAACTTATCTGAATGAAAAGGCCCGGCCGAGTCTGCCGCCCGGTAAAGACCTCGATGACTATTATCAGATTATGGTAGGCCCGGATATCGAATTCGCATGGCGGCGCTGGCAGGTCTGGTCGGAAGCTTTCTGGTCCCGTTTTGAAGTCCCAAATGCCGGCAATGCTGACACCTTAACTTATTATGTCGAGACACGTTATAAAATGACCCCCAGGACTTTTCTGGCGGGGCGGTGGAACCAACAGTTTTTCAGCCAAATCGATGACGGCGCAGGGGGGCATAAGCGGTGGGACCGGGATCTGTTCCGGGTGGACCTATCCCTGGTTTTCCGTCTTTCAAGGCATATGCAGACCAAGTTTCAATACAGCTACAGCCATCAAAAAGGCGAGCTGCAGCAGGGCGAAAATTTGTTTGCCAATCAGGTCACTTTTAAATTTTAAGCGTGACCGCTGTTGCTTTTCGCGGTTGTTTTTGCTAGACTCTTGCCCACAAGTTCAGCCAAATTTACGCACAAGGAGATCGCGCAATGAAACAAACGCAATACTTAATTTTTTCACTTCTTTTTTTAATCGCTTTTACGACAGGTTGCGCCAAAGGAACGAAGCGGGATGTCAAGGTTCTGCAAGCTCAGGTTGGGCAAATCACCGACGAAATCGTGCGGCTTGATGAAGCGTTGTACGATACCCGCGCGGCACTTCAGGAAGAACAAAACCGGTTGAATTCGTTGCAATCCGAAACCGGAAGTTCAAAATCCCGCATTGCAAACTTGCGCCAGGAAGAAGAGATCTTGACCGGGATTTACCGCACCCCGTCCGGTTTTGAACTGCCCTCGGCACAGATTCAGCAAGCTCTGAAAAATGCAGGCTACTACCGCGGCAATCTTGACGGCAAAATCGGACCGCAGACACGCGCTGCCGTCGAAGCTTTCCAGTCCGACCAGGGGTTGACCGTCGATGGTATTGTCGGCCGGAATACCTGGAGTAAACTGAAGGCTTATTTAAATCCGATTAAATAAGCCCGCTGCTTTTAACCTCTAAGGTTCGGCGGGGATGATCTCAAAAGAAGCAGATTTCGATACCCTCCACAACATCATCCCGGGAAAGCATTTTTATCAATTTTACCGCAACGCGGAGGATTACCTGCGGGTGATCCTCCCGTATTTCAAGGCAGGGATTCTCAAAGGGGAAGCCTGTCTTTGGGTCGTTTCACAGCGTATCGGTGTTGAGCGCGTGTCGCAAGCTGCAGCCCAGGCGGGATTGGCATTTCAAGAAGCCCTGCGTACCCGGCAGTTATCCGTTTTACCCTCCGAGACATGGTATTTGCGCCAAGGTCTTTTTGACGAAGAACAGGCCATTGCCAACGCCAAAAAATTTTATCAAGATATTTTGGTCCGTGGTTTCAAAACTTTGCGCGGCGGCGGGGATGCCCCTGTGTTGGGACACTCGGAATGGCAAAAACTGCACGACTATGAGGCGAAGATCTGCGGCTTCATTCAAGCCCGGTCGATCATTGCTTTGTGTGCTTATCCCATTTTTGATTGTCATATCGGTGATACCAAAGCTATTTTGGCCAATCATGATGAAGCCCTGATCGGTCATTTAGCATGAGTTCCTTACAGCCGCCGGTTTAGATTCGTTGGTGTTTTTGCCTTCCTTTGCTAGAATACCCCGCTTATGATGTTATTCGCTCCTTTTTTCCATGCTTTTTTGATTCTATCGCTGGCCGTATGGCCTTTCGATAAGGACAAAAAGGATGTCGAGATTAAAAAAATCGAGCTGGATTTACCGGCCAGGCCGCAGGATTTTCAGACGATGCGCGTCTCGGTCCTGGAAGGCGTTACCGCTTTCACCCTGGCAACGGATAACCGCTTTCATATCGAAGATAAGCTAGGGCAGCCCCTTCTGCATGGGGAGCGTATTGTCGCGACGCCGATCAAACCGAACGATCGCGGGCTTCAGGTTGGCTTGCAAACTTTTCGCGAGCATCCGATCCGGATCACGAGCGGGGCCATCCAGGTCGATAACCGGGTGTACCGGGATAAAGTGACCGTTTCCGTTCTTTCTCAAAATAAATTGCGTGTCGTCAACGAACTCGGGCTGGATGATTATTTGCGCGGGGTTTTGCCTTGG
>Ga0209726_10005042_pt1 | contig 16383 bp, 17 predicted proteins | sample Subgrocontami54m_FD_187453 | JGI IMG/M metagenome (GOLD analysis project Ga0209726, IMG submission 187453) | Subsurface groundwater microbial communities from S. Glens Falls, New York, USA - GMW46 contaminated, 5.4 m (SPAdes) (version 3) | ecosystem: Environmental > Aquatic > Deep subsurface >... | reverse complement strand
GGCGGCGTTCGTGGAGCGCTTGCAACCTTGCTTGCACTTTCAGCAACAGGTCAGGGCGGTCCTTTAGGCGCATTATCATGCCTGGCGCTCCCTCCACTTGCCACCAATTTGGCATCCAATTTCTGTGACCGACAGCTGCGGGTTCTCCGGCGCTGTGTTGGTTTGGTCCAGCGGCTGATGAGCGATACTGCTCGAAAGCCATACTGCGGCCGGCCGCCAAGTAGACGACGTGTTTCGGTTTGAGTGTCTCGCGCAATTCGCGCAAACGATCTTTGAGTGCTCGAAGTACAACGGTCTTGCCTGCTGCGTTAGGGCCCACGAGAACCGTCAGGCCTGCCCTAAGTTCAATGTCCGGGACTTTGCCGTCGTAGAGACCGGGTTGAACGCCGAGCCCAGCTTGGTAAGGGACAATGGAGACTTTGGTGGCAGATGGGTTGATCATTGTGTGACCTACCTGGTTGAATTTCGCTCTTGCCGTGCGCAACTGCCAGGCACCGGTCACGCCGGACGCGGGCAGAGAATGCGCGCGCGTTGATTAAGCGCTACTCTCGTCGAGATGGTCCATGGTCGGGTTGGAACCAGGAAACGCTCGTTCGAACATCTGAACGAATTGTTCCCAGGTGGGTGCCGCCTTCATAATTGCAACGAGCTGAAGTAGATGATCCCGCAGGTCGGGCTGTCCTAAATCTTCGGAGAGGAATTGGTGATGCTTCCAACGCCGACGATTGGTGTCGGGATCGGTGGGGTTGCGGCTTCTGAGTTCCGTCAGGACTCCGGGCGGTAGCTTGTCGTAAACAAGTGAGTTGGTCAGTTTACCGACAAGGGGTGTCCGCTTTCCTCCCGTCGGCCAATGCCAACCACGGAGACGGTAGAGCTGCCGGTAAAATTCCTCAGGAAATCTGCGCGCCCACGCTAAGCGCTCTTCGGATAGGTACAGGGCAAGGAGGCGGTTTAGCTCGTCCCGATCACGATCTTCCTGAAAGCCGGTTGCCTCGTCGACGAGCGCAACGATGCCAACCTGGGCGAGAGCGCGGATCAAAATCTCGCTTTTCGCGGCGAGGCCTAGCTGTTGCGCCGTCAGCAAGCCGTGATCTCTCGCCGACAGAAACAGATTACAAACCTTGGGTAGCAGGTCGGCGCGATAACCAAGCGCGCGAGCCCCGGTAACCGTGCGAAATTGAACGGGGACAGTCGAGTCGATTATCTCTTGCGTTATTAGTGGGCTAAGGCTCACCGTGGCTAAGAAAGGCGGAAGGCCATCGGCGACCTGCTGCGATCGCCCTTTCGGTTTTTCCGATCGTCCGAGAGCAGCGAGGAAGCCAGCCTGGGTGAGCAGACGCGTGCCGTTCTCGAGTACCGCGCACGGGATTTCGGCGTCGCCGATCTTTAACACTCCCGTGTGTGTTGCGCGGGGTAGGCCGTCGTCGTGCTCAGTCTTCTCCCATCGAGCTCTGGCGGCAATGCGTGCGATCTCTCGACGTTTTTCCTGTCCGAGCGATTGGGCCCTGGCATGGCCCCCAAGGCGGGCTACATCGCCAATCTTGTCGTCTTCCGCTGTCATGACTTCTCCATGCCGGCAAGCATGTCTTAGAGCAGAAAGCGTGCTTGCTTGCAAGCATAAAACCACACTGCACCTACTACCCGGTGCCGCCGCGCGCTCGAAGAGGTGCGTCTCGGCGCGACGCGCTCTAACATCGAACATTAGGCGCATTCTGCAGAAGAGTGGGTGTGATCGATGTGGACGCTCCGGGCAGGATGGTCGAACCCGCACCGCGCCTTCTTGGAATTGGTAGGTGCCGGAGCAAGCCGTGGACGCGGCTTCCAAGCGCGAGGCGGCCCTGTTCTCGAATCGGCATCAGCAAGCGTCAAGTCTACGAAGCGGTGAGCGTATTTAGTGCTTGACCATAGGTTGTATGTCCGCTTCCATGCTGGACAGTACACGGGGGAGCCGCGTAGCAATGCCTACGAATGCATTCTTGTCTTACAGTCGAGATGATGGTCCGCAGAGCAGGGCCTTGTATACCGCAATGACTGAAAGGGGTCTGTCGGTTTGGAGAGACCAGGATGAAATGGAGGGTGGGGATCGCTTCTGGGAGAAAATTGAACGCGCTATCGAAAACGCAGGTTGCTTGGTCGTTATTCTGTCGCCCAATTCAGAGGGCAGCCAACAGGTACGCCGAGAAGTTGCGTATGCCGAGAGCAAGCAAATCCCGATTGTCCCAGTCTTACGTGCTCGGCGAGTAAACCAACTGGATGATTGGTGGAAGGCGCGTGTTGGGGAGCTCGACGCGATTGAGACAAAAAATATCACCGGCGCAATCAAAGAGAAAATTGCTAAGGCCGTAAGACGTCATGCCCATCGCGTTTGCCAAACCGTCCCCGTTTTCAACATGAAAGGAGGTGTTGGGAAGACAACGGTAGCAGCACACCTAGCGGCGCGACTAAACGTACTCAAAGCAAAACGCGTTCTGGTGGTTGACCTAGACCCTCAGCAAAATCTGACTGAACTCTTGCTCTTGCCGGCAGAGCTCAAGAAACTGCAGGAACGGCACCTAACTATTCTAGGATTGTTCGAGCCCCGTAAAATCGACACGGCATACAAAGACTCTCATGCATTCGATTGCGACTTCTCGAGTGACCAAGAAATCTCCTTCGATGCACTTTTGAAACTTTGCCACCCTCTTCAGTCGAATGGAGAAGGCCCTCTATTCGACATAATCGCGTCTCAGTTCCAGGCGATTAAGTACACCGAGCTAGGGTTGGATCGCCAAACGGCCGCGATCGAAAACTTCCGGATATCGATCCAATTGTTGAAGCGTCGGTACGACTACGTGATTGTGGATTGCAACCCCGCGGCATCACTACTTACAAGGGCAGCACTCCTAGTTGCCAACCGTATATTGGCTCCTATTCGGCCGGACGATTCCGCGCGTAGGGGATTGCTCTTCATGCAAAACGCCATTGATACTTTTTATCGGCCGGGACGTAATATCGACATTTCTGTATTATTCAATTTCGTGCAGGAAAACGGACCAAAAGAAGAGCGGCAACTCATAAACTGGCTTAGGGAAGGGAACGTTAAGCAACTGCCCGGGATGGATCGCTTTGCTGGCAAGTATCTCTCCACGGAGATCCCCGAGTCTCGAGCGCTGCGATCCCGTTACGTTACGCTCCGTTCAGTTGCACCGCAGGGCCTTTTCATGGGTCTGTTGGAAAAGGTTCGTCCGGGGACATCTGGTGAGCGGGCTTTAAAGGACTTAGCTAGCGAGTTCTGCAGCTTGGTTGAGCAAGATGGCATGTATGTCCCCAAAAACGAAAATATTGCTTGACCTGATCAAGCGATCAAGAAAGCGAGTAGGGCTTGAGCATATCGATGCTTTAGTCCGGGATGCCGAAAAGCTAGGGCGTCAAGCATTTTTATTGTCTGCTGCGGACACAATAGACCCCAGTATGAGCTCGGGCGAACGCTTTTCGACCTCGACCAGTCGTCGTCGTGCTCACGGTCGGCGGAAGCATGCTCTCATAGCAGCAACACATCCACTTCTGAGAAAGCTTGAGGGCTTTCAACTCCGGACGGGGTACAATCGCAAAACTTTTCTGGCATGCTTGGTAGATGCAATCGGAACCCACCATGGCGGGGTTAAGGCGTTGGCCAAGAAGAATTGGACCTTTCCGAAGTTCCTACGGTACTATGGGGATCGCTTGAGCATAAACGATTTGGAGGCTATCGCCTTGGAAGTTGCCGAAAGAAACTCCCGGGCACATTGACGAACTCTTCACAAAGGACGCTCTTCGTGGAGAGTGGGCAAGGAAGGCTGACGTCGTTCGGCTCCGCCGATTCATTTGACTTTCAGGATGTAGGCGGTACACTGACGGTACATTCGGGATTTTCCCGCGGCCCCGCGAGCAATCGCGGGGAATATCATTTGTAGAGCTTCCAAAATCCCTCGCGCACTCTGTCGAAGTCGCTGTCGTCGAGCTGGCCGAGCTTGGTGGAAAGACGGCGATGATCGATCGCGCGGGCCTGATGGAGGGAGGCAATCATTTTTCGATCGGCCTGTCGGAACGGCACATACCACGAGCCGATCTTCGGCTTCGTCGTTGTGGGTATCACGAAGTAGAAGCCGTGGGCGAGCTTCTTGAAGACGATGACGGGCCGGGAAAACAGACGACTCTTGCCGTTGATCTCGGAGCCCACGTTCTCGCCGATGGAGGCCCACCAGATGTCGCCAGCAGAGACGAGAGGCGGCACTTGAGTGCCCTGATGCAGTTTCTGTTTGAGGCCGATCCACTCGAGAAAGCGGTTCACGTGACGAATGATAGCACGCGGCTGAAGGATGATGACCTGGGCGATGGCGGCTGCTTGCGCCTTGCAGGTGAAGCGGAATAGGTGCAGCCTGATCCTGTCTACGTGATCATCCGGAGGAACGTCAGGTGAGGACCTCCAGGCGGTTCGGATACATTGTCGCTGGGCCGGCTGAATTCGCTATTCATCGGCGCCGCGGACGGACGCGCAAGGTCGGCCGAGGCATAAGCTTATTCTGTCTACCGCTGATCGACCGGTGCTACCTCATCCCCTCGGCGGCCCAGAGTATCGCCTTTGCCGCAGACCAGATCACGGCTGAAAACCAAGGCGTGGAAGTCGCTGGGTTCGGGGTTTGGAAGATTGGTGATCCGGAGAAGGCGGCAGCGTCCTTTGACTTCTCGAATAGCGCCGCCGCATTAACATCCATCGGCGAAAACCTCCGCAATGTGGTGGAGTCGGCTATCCGGCACCAAGTCGCCAACATGACTATCGAGGATGCCATTCGAAAGCGTGGGACGATCATCCTCCAGCTGAAGAACGAGCTGGCTTACATCGCTGGGCAGTGGGGTCTAGTAATTGAAACGGTGGAAATCCGGAACGTAAAGGTACTTTCGGCCCAACTCTTTTCGCAGATGCAAGCGCCATTCCGGGACAAGATGCGACTGGACAGCGAGACCAGCGCGCTTCTAACCGAAAAGCGGCTCGCTGAGCATCGCTTGGCGCAGAAAGAAGAGATCGCGCTGCAGGAACGGGAATTCGAACGGCGGGATCTTGAGCGCAAATCTGAGGCCGCCCGGATCAAGATCGCAGCAGACTCGCAATTACAGGCGTTTCGCTTAGAACAGCAGCGTGAACTGGTGACCAAAGAAGAGATTCTTCACACCGCGCAAGCGGTCCTGGAGACCGAGCGTCACCGCCATAAGGCTGCGCTGGCAACAATCGAGGACGAGACCCGGCGCAGACAGATCGAGACGTCGAATACGGAGAGCCGCGATCTTGCGTTGGTGAAGGAAATGTCCGCGGCACTCGGCGCGCTGAAGGTGCATGAACTGAACCTGGGCGATGCATCCTTGAGCACTCTGGTGCGCGGTTTGCGTCGCGCTCTTGGAAATTCCAAGATTAAAACAGACCCTTGAAGCAGCAAGAAGCCGCAGCGACGTGATCGGCGTAGCGCTGGAACCCGACGTAGTACATTCTGCACGGAAGCGCGAGAGGTGACTTTAAACGTTTGGCGCATTTCGTGCAGAGTGCACGCTGTTCACGACGACCTCGGCTGAGTGAGGGAAGCGCCGGAGCTTGCCGGCAAGATCAGGAAATTCGGCACCCGCTACTATGGCATCCGTCTTGTCGGCTCGAACGTAGCAAGGCTGGAATCGCCAAAACGGCAAAGGTGACCGCGGGGGTGACGCATCGGCTACGGGTCCTCGCCTCCCCGACACGGACCAGAGGAGGACGCGTAACCTACCTGTTGGCCAACCGTCAGATCTCCCGGTTCCCGTTCAAAGAGCGTCCGCACATGCCAAGGTCTGCGACCGCGCCGGGCCGGATGGGCACTTGCGCTGACGTGCCCGTCCGTGTTGCCTTCCAACAGTGTCAAAAGCGTCGGCACCCGGGATGAGGTCATTTTCGCGGCTCAATAGCTCGGTCTATGCGATCCCCTGTCAACGCTTCGCCGACACCCTCTTGGACGCCTGCGCATGACTCGGGGCCGCTATGGTTCGCTACTCCTTCATCGTGGCCGACTCGCACCCCCCTACTCCTTGCCGATCTCCCGGCGCACTGACACACGACGCGGAGCTGACTCCGCGGGTGTTGAGTGGCCGGTCACCTTCGCGCCAGAGGATCGGACTTGCGAATTCGGCAAGTCGAGCGACGTCGACAACTCATCTCCTACACCACTCCTACACCACGCTCCAGTACGTGAACCGCGAGGATGCTAGCGCAAGGTCGTGACCCCAACTACTATTCGATCCGGCCGATCGGGGCTAAGGCGTGAATAGAGGCTCAGTTCATGGACCACGGCGTGACAGTTTTCATACCGACATACAACCGCCCGGAGATGCTGCGTCGGACGCTGGCTTTTCTGCATCAGGGCGGTTCGAGCTTGCCCGTGATCGTCGGGGACGGCAGCGATTCTCCTATCGTTGCCTCGCTCAATGAAAGGACATGTCGCCAGTTCGGCGAAAACGTTGAGTATTTTCGCAATCCGCCCGCGCGAGATATCGACGGGGCGTTGAAGAACTTCCTGTCTCGATACAATGTCGCGCTAGCGCGCGTGAAGACACCTTATGTCGCTTGCTGCGCCGACGACGAATTACTCATCACCGATACCGTGGTGGAATGTGCCAAGTTCCTTGCCGACAACAATGACTATGCGGCGTGCCACGGTATGTATCTGAGCTTTCGATACGCCGACGATGCGGTTCAGATCGACAACATGGTTTATCAGGAACCGTCGATTGACGGTAACGACGTCGGCGGCCGCTTGATGCAGCTTTATTCCAATTACGAGGCACCCTATTATGCGGTTTTTCGCACTGAAATCCAGCGCAGGATTATTCAAAGCGCTCAGTCTATAGAATTGGCTATTATGGTGGAAACATTTCATTCGGCGGCTGCCGTGTCCCAAGGCAAGATCGGTCGCCTGGACAAGATCTACTACCTGCGAAACGTGGGGGTTCCGCGGCACGTGAACGCAATCGAGAGCTGGAACCAATGGATGGTGAGCGATTTCGATGACTTCTTCGAGCGCTATCGGGAGCATCGAGGGAGGCTCATCAACCTCATATCGTCGGGTGAAGTTGGCGATATCGACGGCCAGAAGCTGCGGCGCTGCATAGATATGGCTTTCGTGCTCTATCTGGGTTGGGGTTTTCAGTTGGACTATTGGATTGACGAATACCTTGCTGGCGCGGTTTCGGACGAAGATGATCGCGGCCGCCTTCGCCAAAAGATAGCAAAGAAACTTTCTCAAGCGCAACCACCGCCTGTTGCAGTTGGACAAACGGCCGTAAGCTTCTCTCAGCGCCTGGCTTCTATTTTCGGAAGAAAGACGTCTAACCAGCCACCTCAAAACCCGCCATCTCAGAACCAGCTGACAGAGTTGACTAGAGGCCGACGTTATACGGTCCAGGTTTCCGATAGGCTACGGGAGAGGTTTTCCAAGAAAGAATGGGATGCGGTATGTAGGCATTTTTAAGCGGTGGTGCTGACAAGCCTGGGAATGCGCAGAGGCGTCCCTACGTGACGCTGGCAAGCGGCGACAGGCTCGCTGCGAGCGAGGTTGCCCAAGCCCGCCGGCTCCTGAGCTCGCCTGACGTGACGAGGCGTGGTCCTATGCGAGAGGGCTGCTACGTCATCGCCACCGAGCTGTGCCGAAATGCAAACCTGGCGGGGAAGGGGCGGCTGCGACGTGGTTGACGCATCATGTCTTGCATGCAAAATCAAGGCAGGAAGTAAGTGGCTCTGTCGCCACTGGACGCGTCGTTGCTCCGAGGGTGCAGAGGAGCATTGAGCGGATCCAGCACACCGTACTAGGGTAAGCCTCAAGGTGTACAATAGCAGGTTGCGTCCTTTTGATTTGATGGTTCCTTTCTGGGGCAAGCGCTACCGCGACTACTTCGTTGACCTTTGTCTTCCTTCCCTTCTTGCACCGAACAATATTGCACTGCTGCGCGCAGAAGACGGTCATCGGTTCCTGATCGCGACAACGACTGAGGATTGGCGGGCGATCGAAAACCTGCCAATCATGAACCGGCTACGGCAACACGCCACGCCGACGTGGATCGAAGTGAGCGGTCCTTTAGGTGCAACGGATGTTAGCGCTTACGATAATTATCAAACTGTCATCATCAAGCACCAAAATCACTGTCAGAAGAAGCTCGTTGAAGCAGCATATCAACGCCGCTCCTACGGTAGCCTGCTGTTCCCTGACGTAATCTACTCCGATTTCATGATTGCGTCGCTGATCAAGCTGGCACGGGCTGGATATCATTTTGTTTTGTTACCTGCCTTGCGCCAGATTGAAGAAGACGTGCTGGATGATCTGACGCGGCTTGGCTACCTGCCGTCAGGTGCAAGGTTGTCATTGACGGGCGAAGCGTTAGCTATTCCGCAGCGCGCGTTGGCAGAAATGGCCGTCCGGCATTTGCATCCAGAAATGCTACTTTTTGATCAAAGCAAGCCTGTTCAGCCGTTCCATGTGCCGTTCCGCTATTGGCCGATTGCGGGCGGTCGCGGACTCATTTTACACTCTTTTTTTGGATGCATCGCTCTCATCGATTTTCAGGTGGTGTCGGCGAACCACGCTGACTGCCTCGATCAGGGAGCGTTTGAGAACGTTTATGCCAGCTCGAACTTCGCCCAATCTGAGCGCATTCACATTATTAATGATTCCGATGAATTTGCGTTAGTAAGTTTAACACCAAGGGCGGTGAATTGGGCGCCACCGCTCGTTGAAGCCCTTCGCGGGCCGTGGTGGGCACCGGAATTGAAGCGGCTGCGTAACATTCGTGAGACGATGTGGATTTATGCCGGTGCCAATCGTGATGTGGTTAGGCGTGATTTATTTCGAGTGCCCATCCGCTGGCATTCGGGAGAGCTGGATCGCGTTTGGGCAAAAGAGGCGCGGCGAATTGAGCGAATGATCAGCTGCGCCGTCGGCGACTACTTTTCGGTCAGCCGAGCGCCCAATCGGCACCGCTTTCCATCTCGCCCCAACTTGCTCGACCTCTACGCGCAGATGAATGGTGTTAAGGCATTTTTTGTCCATCGTCTTGCGTCGGCGAAGACGTTCCTGCGCAAGTGCGTAGATTTTCTACGCAAGCGGCTTGAATTGGTCAGGCGCCTTTGGCTCGTTCTGCGCGGCGATCCTGCAGCCAGGCGCTGGCTCACGTGGCGCATTCATGTGCTCAGGCGTCAGCTCCAGGGCCACAAGACTCATCCCCCCCGACCGGACGTCCCTTAGCAATTGTCGAAAACCGCACAAGTGACCGTTCCCGCGTCCCGACAGGGATCAGAAGTATCGGGTTTCGGAGCGGGGCTGAACCTTGCTACAGGACCTGGATCTGGCGAGCGTCGATGCTGTTGTGCGGTCACCACGCCAAAGTGAATCCGTCCTACTTCATTTTCATAAGTGCACGTCTGCCGGCGATTGCGATAGAGCGTGGAATGACATCGCCTCCTGATGGCTGTCGCCGGAAGATCGACGACCGGCACATCAGCTGTGTGCCAAAACCCGTCAACTTGTGGGGTTCAGAACAGTGCGAAATCACCCAGCAGATCATGACGAGCGAGCCAGGCCGTCTGACTTCCTGCGTAATTCCGGCGATTGACTTCCTCTTGATTCAGTCGTGACGATCGAGTGTAATCCCTCGTAGAGCGCGCTCGTCTCGATCGCACCGTCACCGTTTAGATCGTGGGCCTTCCGCTTGGACTTCAGGGTCTCAATCAAAGCATGGGTGAAGAGGCCGCCGCCCCATTGGAGGCCCTCACTCGCATATTGCCGTAATCTGACGGACAAGGAAGCCGAGCCGCTATGACTGCGCCCATATTCATACGTGTTCTTGGCAGACCACTAACCAAAGCATGTATTCGCTATCTGCAATGGCGCGGGTACACCAAGATTCCAGAACGATCTAAAGCTGCATCCCCTAATCCAAAGACGACTGCCGCGGCAGGCCTACTTCGGCCCACCGAGAATGCTGCCAGTCCGCTTGGCAGCCTAACCCCGGCAGAGGCTCCACTCATCGAAGCGGAAAAACTGTCCGAACAACCGGGGCCACCTCAATATTTCTATGATGAGGACAACTTAGCGACACCGCACAACCATGACTTTATCGATGATCCACGCTTCCAAGAGGCCCTAGCTATATCGAGATCGTCGCCACTAGGCATGCGCGGCTACTATCACGGGCGATGGAATATACATGTCGCGATTTGGGCGGCCTCGCATGCGCTCGCACTCGGAGCAGATATTGTCCAGCTCGGCGTATGTGAAGGTGCCGAAGCGTCGGCTATCATCAATTTTACGAATTTTGCCAACCGACCACAGAGAATGTTCCTTGTGGATACATTTACCGGAGTCCCTGAGGAGCAATGGACGGCGGATGAGTTAAAGGCTGGGGCCAATTCGGCGCAGTGGGCCTACAAAGAATCGGATCGTTACGAATACGTCCGTAACCGATTCAGCGCATGGATGAACGTGACTGTCATCCGTGGTCGTGTGCCAGACGTATTGCCGTCCGTCACCGTCAGCCGGATCGGCTTGCTGATGCTCGACCTCAATGTGGCCGCGCCGGAACGGGCGGCGGCAGAGTTCTTTTGGGACCGGATCGTGCCCGGCGGAATCATCTTATCGGACGATTATGGTCATAGTCGGTCAGGCGTGGGTTTTATTGGGCAAAAGATCGCCTTCGATGAATTTGCGCGCTCTAAGGGCGTCTCGGTCCTGACAATTCCAACGGGGCATGGATTGATACTTAAACCGGGCACTGGCTGATCATAAAGACGGTCAACCCGAACAATGGGTAGTATCAACTACCGTAAACTAGGACATTCCGAAACCAAAACGGGCGCCTTAGTTGACTGCAGAATTTCCGCGATCTGCAGCCATGCAAGACCGGCGCGCGGCAAATCATCAAGCCGTGTCGACTTCAGCGCTATATAATATTTGCCATCTGATGCAAGCTCGTGTCCGGCGAACGAGAACAGGATCGAGGTAAGCGCTTAGCAAACCGCCGGTCATTTGGCGCTTGACGGGAGCCGGCTCAGGTACTTCCATCGTGCCCCTTAGCACTGTAATATCCAGCATCCATCGTGCATAATTGATCATAGGAGAGCCGTATGACAGATCAAACGGGAGAACAGAAAAGGGACCGTTTCGTAACTCTCCGATCCCGTCGTAGACCTTGGTATTCTCGTGCATGGATAGCTGGATGGGGCAGCCTCAGGGGCCTGGCTATCGTAATTTCTGCAGTGGCTTCAGCTTTCGCAGCCAATTCGGCGAGAGAAGCGGTGTGTAGAGTGGGCCTTGCTGAACAACAACGGTTAGATTATGAACCGAAGAAATTTACGCACGACCTATATCGAGATTATATAAGATTCAGAGAGGGCGAACAGCAAGCAGTAAAGCGGCCGCGGTTGGCGTGCTTCAATTTCCTTCTGGGAAAAGCATTCGACAACGATGAATTGTATGAACTCCTGGTAAGCCCGGGCGAATTCAAGTATGTGGAAGAACGCCACGGCCAAATCAAAGTGTTCTGCCATGATGACGGAGAGAAAGCGCAGGGTTGGTCGCCAACCCAGGTACTGGAGCGTGTGAGCGACAAAGTATCACGGGACATAGATGTATTGGATGCTGCGCTCATTGGGTACAGGCATGCTGTTGGCAACGCTCTATTGATCTGCGAGAACTTTACCGGTTTTCTTTTAGCAGGTCTGGAGAGGAGATATAAATATGGAGCACTTGGTCAATTCCTAGAGAAGACGATTGAGGCGCGGCTGATACGGGAAGACAATTACCCAAATCTTTGGCAATTTACGCGAGATACCGCGGAGCTAACAGGGCATTTTACAAACAACATCGACTGCAAAAGACTTGAGGTTCTTTTTGAGCAAAGGCTGAAGGCGAGTGTGTCAAAGGTCGGCGAGCCGGCGGCAGGCTGCGATTGGCGCGCTTGGGTGAGGGAGACTTATCAAGGCTGGTTCGGCTGATCTGGAGTGTTGCCGATGTTTGCAACTCAGGCTCTTTCAACGAAAGGCACTAACTGCTTGGTCTGAGGTGGTTGCGCGCGATAAGTCGTTTGCTATACTCAGTGTCATGACAAAAACGATGAAAGAGGCTATAGAGGCCCTGCGCGGATTGCCGGAACAACGGCAGGAAACGATAGCGTGTCAAACGGCGTGCAATGTGGACCCCCAATCGGCGTCCAATTTTGATGAGGTGGACGGCGCCCGCTCGCGGCATCGAAGTGTGCCATAGGGTGATCGTCATCAGACGAATCACATGAGGGGGCCGTCCACATGCAGGTTAACACGATCGGAATTGATCTGGCCAAGAACGTGTTCCAGGTCCACGGCGTCGACGCTGCCGGCACGGTAGTGATCACCAAGAAGTTGCGACGTTCGCAGCTGCTGGCGTTCCTCGAGAAGGTGCCGCCCTGCCTGGTCGGCATGGAAGCGTGCGCCACGTCGCACCATTGGGGACGCGAGCTCAAGGCGCTCGGGCACGATGTGCGGCTGATGCCGGCAAGCTATGTGAAGGCGTACGTCAAGCGCAACAAGAACGATGCGGCCGATGCGGCCGCCATCTGCGAGGCGGTGACGCGACCGAGCATGCGGTTCGTGCTTGTCAAGAGCGCCGAGCAGCAATCTACGCTGATGCTGCACCGGACGCGGGATCTGCTGGTGCGCCAGCGCACGCAGCTGATCAACGCCATGCGGGCGCATCTGGCCGAGCTCGGCCTGGTCGCTGCGCGAGGCCGCGAGGGCGTGCAGACCTTGATTGCCCTCGTAAGAGATGAGGCGAGCCAGCTTCCCGATCTGGCCCGAAAGGCTTTGCAGGCCATCCTCGGTCAGCTCGACGCCTTGGGCCAGCAGATCGGCGAGATCGAGCGCCACATTCACGCTCAGCATCGTTCGAACGAGGCGAGCCAGCGACTGGAGACGATCCCAGGCATCGGCGTGATCGGTGCGACCGCGATTGCCGCCACGGTGACTGATCCCATGGTGTTCAAATCTGGGCGCGAGTTCGCCGCCTGGATCGGCCTGGTCCCGCGTCAGAGCTCGAGCGGCGGCAAGGAGCGGCTGGGCTCGATCTCCAAGCAGGGCGACCGCTACCTGCGCCGGCTGCTGGTCATCGGAGCGACGGCAGTCATACGTCAGGCCCGCACGCATCCCGACAAGCATCCATGGCTGATCCAGCTGTTGGCACGGCGGCCGGCCAAGGTGGTGGCGGTGGCGCTGGCCAACAAGACCGCGCGCATCGCCTGGGCGGTGCTGGCCAGGGGCGAAACCTATCGAGCGCCGGTGCTTGCGGCGAGGGCCTAAATGGGCTGCCGATGAATAGTTAGAGATCGCGTCGAAGGGCGCATTGCAATTGCGAGGGTGATGATGGCGTGATGCGAAACGGTCGAGCCGTCGATCGGGAGAACCCGCCTGGGGTCTATGGGCGTCTTCGAGCCCGGAAATTTGATTGGGACCCGATCCGCGGAGCACATCAGGGCCAGCGGCATGCGCCGCACCAACAGGCCGGACACATGACTTGCACCCGACCGCAAGCCGCACGCCAGATTCCTCTTGCAATGAGGGCGCCGTCCACACATGACCCATCAAGAAGCATTGAGCTGCGGTGATGTCCGGTTCGTTTGCAACCAGCGCCTCGGCTATTTCGCGGGCTACGACATTGTAGATCTTGCCGACATGGGTCACCGTGCGGCCCGGCTGGCCGCTGCGCGTGATCGTGCACAAGGACCTCGTCCTGCGCCCCTATCGAACACCATCGCCACAATGAAACACAGCAACTGGAGGACTACACCATGCCCGTGATCGGAACGTTCTCGGGCGTGAAGGACGGCTATGCCGGCACCATTCGAACCCTCACCATGACCGCCAAGGTCAGCATCCTCGCTAACGATCGCAAGGAAACCGATGGCGCGCCCGACTTCCGCATCATGGCGGGCACCGCCGAGATCGGCGCCGCCTGGCGCAAGACCAAGCAGGGCCCGGACGAGACCTATCTGCGCGTCAAGCTCGATGATCCCACCCTGCCGCATCCGATCTGGGGCGCGCTGCTCGAATCCTCGGCGGACGGCGTCGCGCGGCTGCTTTGGCAACGCGATAGAAAGGAAGACGGCTCGAGCTGACAGACGCTCGGCATGACCTGGCTCTGATCTGCCAACACGCGCTGAAAACTAGCTACCTCGCACTACCCTCCAAGATTGCCGGATCTCTCGATGTCCCGAGCGCGTCTCATCACCTGCGTGATGCTCCCCTTGGGTGGCGCGGGCTGTTCGCTCTGCTCGCAGGCTTGTCCGCATTGGCGGCGCTGCTGGTCTTGTTCGCGGTGCCTGAGCTGACCGGCAGTCGAGCCCCGCCGACTGTTGTGAAGGGCGCAGTCTATGGGCGATCTACCGGGATCGCCGATTCTGGCGCATTGCACCGCTCTCCGCCGTCGGCATCGGTACGTCCTGGTCCCTGCAAGGTCTGTGGGCGGCACCCTGGCTGCGGGACGTCAATGGCCTCGATCGCGTCGGCGTGGTGCAGCACCTCAGCCTGATGGCGATCGCCGTGTGCCTCAGCGCGCTTCTGCTCGACATGGCTGCCGATCGGCTTCGGCGCATGGGGCTAAAGACGGAACTGGTGCTGGCGTCGACGCTGATGGCGTCGATGGCTGCTCAGGCGGGCTTGCTGTTCGGATGGTTCATCCCGTCGTATCTGCTGTGGGCGGTGATCGCTGCCGCCGGCGCTGCGACCGTTCTGAGTTTCGCGATCCTGACTGAGTATTTCCCGAAGGAAATGTCCGGACGCGCCAACGCGGCCCTCAATCTACTGCATATCGGTGGTGCGTTCGTTTTGCAGTCGGCAACCGGCCTCATCATCGAGCAGTGGCCCGCCGCGAGCGGTAGCTATCCGGTCGATGCCCATCAGATGGCCATGGCAGCCAGTCTTTTCCTCCAGCTGGCCGCGTTCGCTTGGTTCGCGTTGTCGAGGCAGAGCCAACCGGTGCCGACGATGCAGGGCGTGGTCAGGCGCGCGGTGACCAACCGCCGGCCACAGCCGGCGTCGGCATCAATCGGCTACGCGACTGCCCTCTGGGGCGAGCAGAGCGGGATTGCCCGGCGTCAGGCCTCCGGATGGCGTCTTGCGGCCGCTGCATCGGCCGCACTCTGCGTTGTGCTCGCAACGGTGCTGGCGTCCATGATCGGTCATGCAAATCTTGCTGCCCACATCGTCGAGGTGGATCGGTCGATCGTCACTGCGGGCGGGTCGACCATGCGGGATGCCACTACGGCAACGGCTGCCGAGGCTGCCGGCACCTCCGGGCTGGCGCTACTGCGGGAAGTTCCACCCCTATTGTCCGTGCACCGTAGCGCTGTGCATTGGACCTTGAACGGCCTCTCGGCTTCGTCCCTGCAGAGCTCGTTGGGACAGGCCCCGCGCCAGAGCCCCAATTCCCAAAGAGAACAGAACTGACCAGATGAACGGAGATCCCTTGATGTTGATGAGAGTAGCCACCCCCACCCTCGCGGATTATCCGGTGCGGTCGGTGGAGAAGCTGCGCTACGCCGACACCGACCGGCAGGGGCACATCAGCAACGCGGTGTTCGCCGTGTGCTGCCAGAACGCGCGCATGGAGCTGCTGTGCGATCAAAAGCGCGTTCCGGTCCCGCCGAATACGCAGTTCGTCATCGCCAAGCTCGTGCTTGAGTTCTGCGCTGAGATGCATTGGCCCGGAGAGGTCGAGATCGGCACTCGGGTGGCGCGGATTGGCTCCTCATCCGTCGTGCTCGCCCAGGCCCTTTACGTGGACCAGCGCTGCGTGGCCGTCGCCGACTCCACTGTCGTTCTCATGGACGGGGCGACCCGAAGATCGACGCCCTTGCCGCCGCAGACGGTGCAGGCCCTGAATGGCCTAGCCAGGCCGGTTCGGGGACGCGTGCGCGCACTCGCCGCGTTGTCGCTACGCACCCCCAACCTTCGAGCCGCCGCCAAGCGAGCGATGAAGGTGGTCGGCCTCGGCACGTAACGGCGAGTATGTCGGCCATGACGTTGGGATAGGCCTCACCATCTCAGCGATCCGAGCACGGCGCTGTGCATCGGCAGCCCGTCGGCGTGATCTTCAATCGCTGCCGTAAGCTCTGAAGGAGAGGAATCCACCGACCACCAGACGTACGACGGCTGCAACGATGACCAAGCCCGTGCCTTGTCCGAGCCCGCCGGCGATTCCAGCAAGCTGAAACGGAAACAGCATGCGGGCATGACCTGCTCCCAGAAATTCGGACCACGCGAATCGTGAGAGATCGGCTCCCTGATCGGAGGGAGCAATGCGGAAGTCGAGGTTCACGGACGAGCAGGTG
>Ga0209726_10005039_pt1 | contig 16388 bp, 13 predicted proteins | sample Subgrocontami54m_FD_187453 | JGI IMG/M metagenome (GOLD analysis project Ga0209726, IMG submission 187453) | Subsurface groundwater microbial communities from S. Glens Falls, New York, USA - GMW46 contaminated, 5.4 m (SPAdes) (version 3) | ecosystem: Environmental > Aquatic > Deep subsurface >... | reverse complement strand
GCCGCCAAGCCTGCCCCTGAGGCGCCGATACAGAAAGGCCTTACGGCGGCGCAGAAAGCGGCGGCAGAGGCCCGGAAATCGGCCATTGCGGAAATCGAGGCTGTTCTGGCGAAGCTAAAGGCGGCCGACTTGCGCGTCGACCAGGCGATCCAACAGCTGTTTGCCACTTCAGAAAAGCAACCAGTCAGCCCTATCGCGCAGCTGGCGAAAGCGGAGCGTTTCGCTACGGCGGTCAAATCCGCAAATGCTTATGTACTGACGATTAAGGCGGTCGCGGGAGGCGGCAATACCGTCACGACGAACAACTTCTGGCGCGGCGCCAAGGTGTTTCATTCAGGTGGTGCGGTCCTCGCCTATACGCTGCTCAAAGGCACCAATGGCGCGTATGTCGGCGGCGGCCTGCTGGACAGCCACCAGGGTTATGTCCGGCTTGAGATTGCCGACAAGAATTCTCTGGGAAATAGCTGGGATGTGAAACCATCCTCGGCGCCGTAAACAGGACGACAGCCTGGCAGTAGCCGCGTAGAGTGGAGCCTTGGGGCGGCTTTTGTGCGAACGCCGTACGCCCGCCGCGTACGATATTGCCCATGTTTTTCTGCAACTTGGATGCAAGGCGCATATTTCCCTCATGCGGCACGCGACGCATGGAGGAGACAGCCGCCGATTTGGCGGACAACATCAACCCGCGCGTGCCGGTGCGCCAGTGGGTGTTGTCGTTCCCAATACCGCTGCGCAGTTTGTTTGGTGTGAACTTGCAGCCGGGTGGCAATTCCATGAATTGTTTGGACTGCCAAATAGCGGTCGGTCGTCAACTACGGCTGCAGGTCGTGAGTACGCATTCGCGGAATCAGTAAGCGGCCGTTTGCCGGCCCCGCTTTACAATCCGCGCTGACCGTCTCCTTCGGCCGAAATGCCGCCGCACAGGTGAACTACCGCAGCCGTCCACTCCTCGGCCTGAGCGGACGATTGAGATTATTACCGCAATCGAATTACGAATGTCCGCTTCTGATATGACCGCATGCGTGTGAACCTTACCTTGGTGCGGACACACGAACAGCTTGGTGAGCGCCAATATTTTCGCCCTGTGGCAGAAGTTAGTTTGTCGCGAGCTCGTTTTCTAAATGGGTCGCATTCGCCGGAAACAGACCGAGCGCTGTGATCTGGCGTTGTGCTGCTGCTACATCGGCCGAAAAGAGCACGACAATCAAATCTTTCATGGCACGCGTACAGCATACGTAAAAAAGACGCCTAGTTCTCTCAATAGACGTTTCTTTGCCCTCGCGCCTGTTTACCTCCTCTCGGTCGGATAGTGGTTTGATTCGCAAATACTTGTCATATGAAAATTGAACATGGGTACCCTCGTCATCGTCTAGGACGACAAGTACGCGCTCAAATTCCGCACCCTTGATGCCTTGCTGTGTCGAGAACGGAGAGTCGTTGTTCACATATTCATTGTAGCCCCAGAACTGTGACGCCGGGCACGCGAGGAAAGCGCCCATGGCCAAAACTTCCTTGCTTAGCTCTTCGCCATCGTCATCATCCTCAGCAGCCGCAGCGTTGTCGCCTTCTTCCGCTTCGGTCTGACTCGGCAGATTCAAGTATGAGAGCACCCTCGGGTCGAGGTCGATTACCTTCGACTCATGAATATGACGTAGAACATCGGCGTTGGTTGCACCTGATCCCGGCTCCATCATCTTCTGAAGACTTTCGGAGAATTGGCGCAGCTTACCCAGCCGTTCAGCTACGTTGATACCCCTCAGATTTTCGCGGGCTAGGAGCGGCGATTGGCTCCTCAGTACCTGCATCACCTCGAAATCGCTACCCTTCTTGCTGGCGCTCACAAGCGGCAGAACAAAGTTGTTAAATGAACGCACCGGCCACGCGGTCGCGTCCAGGAATCCGTTCTTGAACTTCTCCGGAGCCTTGTCATTCAGTGCCGCGTACAGATCACCGAATCCCAGCCGCTTGGCGGCCATTCGGTGGACGATAACCAAGAGCTTTACTGCGTCATTGCCCGCTTCTGCATGCCACGCAAGATCATCGTTCTTCCCGGCGGCCCAGGCGCGCACCTGCGCGATGCGCTGATCGCGTCTCTCGTCAATTGGAAGGACGAAGAGGTGCGCGCTGCCTGGCACGCTGACCAACGCATCCTCCGGACCGGTCATGCGGCCACGCGTCTGAATTAGGCCATCCCCGTCTCGCCGGATCGCATTGGCGACACTGAGTACAGTTGAGGGACATCGGAAATTTTCTGGCTTCGTGATGCTCGCCCAACCCGGACCGGCCGAAATATTGCCGATCCCTGTCAGGTAGATACGCTGCATCGGGTCGCCAAAGAAACCTAGACAGAACTGGTCTCCCAGCTCTTCATCTACCGTCTTGAGAGCTACCACGACGTTCTCCATCGTGTCCTGACTCTCATCGACAAGGAGAAAAGGGTATTGTTGGGCGATAATTCTTCGCATTAACGGGTGATCGACGATGAGTTGCGGCACCATTTTTACGATGTCGTCGTGACCGAGGATTCCGTTCACGTAGTCGCTACCCGTTCCATAGGTGAACGAGCGAACCTGGTTAATCCGCGCCCGCTGCTGCTCATAGCGGACTATGTCGCTCTGGTTCTTGTCGCGCGTGCGTTGTTGAACGCGTCGCCCGAAATTGGCCGCCGTCTCCCGTAGCTCTAGAAGTTTTTCATCAATGCGGTTTGCCACCCATCGCTGGATGTCGGCCTGAAATGACCGAACCAGCGACCACAGAAAGCTGTGAATTGTCGCGACATGGACGAGGGGATTGTTCCCCACATCTGCCCAGATCTCTTTGGCCGCGATCTCGGTGTAAGTGACGCATGCGACTTTCTGTCTGCGTAACTTCAGTTTATCGCCGTGCTTGTTGAGAATCTCTGTGAGCCCCTTAATCAAGGACGTGGTCTTCCCCGAGCCGGCTCCCGCGATCATTAAGAAACTTCGTGGCGGCGATGCGTTGAGGCAGCCGTAGAGCTCCCGATCCGCCTCGGTATCTTTTTGCTGAGCGCGGCTGGTCATTTCGCCGCCGCCGCTGCCGCGTCACGCGCTGCAGCAATGGCCGCAGGCTCTTTCGCCTCCGGCAGTGGTGCAGGCAACTCGAGACTGACTGCGCTTTCTAGCCAGCGCAAGCCTTCTTTGATATAGAGTGGCACATTCCAATTCGCTGGAGGTTCGGTCAGAACACCTAATGCAAACTTCGTTTTATCGAACGACTTTCCATTGACTCGTCTGTGAAGGCCGGAAGCAAGATCGCCCGGTGTCGGAGGGGATCGTCGGAGCCTAAGGCCGATGCGCTGTTGAGCCGCTTCCTGGCACCACGCCGCGTTTTCAAGCCCAAAGGATTCCTCCAGGGTTCGCCCGCAGAGACTGGCAGTCTCGCCATTCCATGTCACATTCGTCGGTACTTGATAGGTCACGCGGACCTTGAAGCCGTTACCGCCTTCGGCCTGATGCAACTTCTCGACGTCGGTTGCGGCAAGCAGATCCGCAACTGTCTGTCTTCTTGGCAGCCACTGGATCAATGTCTGGTTTGACGTGAGCGCGTCCGGCTCCGATGGCAAACACGCTTTTCCGGATTTCTTCACAGGCGGCTTATCTACCTCGGCATTTGGAATTTCGAACTCAGTATCTTCGTCCTCATCCTTTTCAGGGTCTGCAATGAGCTTCACGCTATCCAAGTCGGTAATCACGAGCGCAACAAGATCGAGGAACTCAATCAACGACTTGAAGCGATGGCCAAAGGCACCGCCCACTTCCAGAATGGACAGGCAGGCCGACCGCAGGGAAACGGCTTCCTTCTCAATCATCACAGGGAGTAGGAGCCGCTCGACGTTGCCCTCGACGAGAATTGCGGCGTCCGCGAAGAAGAGGTCACAATGCGTCAGCTTCAGATACCTTTGCAGGAAATCCCGCTCGTTCGGGGTCTGACTGTAGAATGCAGAGAGATTCAAAACCTCGGTCGTTTGCTCGCCGCCAATGTTCTGCCGCCTGAAATATCGAATAGGCTGAAAGCCGCGTTCATAGAGGATATGAGGCGAGTGGGTCGTCACGACCGTCTGACTTTGGAAAGCGCCACCATCCTCTTCGCCGCCCTTCATGAGATCGAGGACGTTTCGAATGAAGACCTGCTGAAGCTGCGCGTGAAGGTGCGCCTCTGGCTCCTCTATGGATATCAGGTGCAGTGGAGCACGTTGCTCCTTGTCCGCAACCCATATGGCGTGTAGGTCGAGAATCTCGACCACCATATAGATGAGGTTCTTAAAACCGAGGCCGTTGTAGGTGTCGGGAAGCCTCAGAGCCTCCGCACCGTCACCCAGAACGTAATGCACGCGAGCATCCTGGCTGCTCATGATCGTGGCTGGATTGAGATCTGACTTGATCTCTAACCGGGGATTATGGAGGCCTGGATAGCCGAGCTTCGAAAGGCGATCGAGCGTGTTTTTGAACACGTCGGCCAAGTGTTCATTAAGCCCCATCTCTGAGTCGAACAGCGCCCTAAGTGCGCTGTGGTCTTCCTGCCGCTGATCGAGGTTCCGCTTGTAGAACCTGCTCAATCGTTTGGAGAGATCTTCGTATCGCCCTGCGCCCGTTCCTATGCCCGCTGCTGGGTCAGCCAAATGCCGTTGCGCGCTAAGGTTATCTACCTTGACGAGGGATTTCAGAATCGCTGCGCCGCCAGGTTCCTTGCCAAGGGGCACTGGCTCGTATCCCTTCTGAGGCTTGTGAGTCTCATCGAACCGACTCCGATCGAGGACGAAATATTTGAACTCAAACTCATGCAACAGCTCGTCCTTGAGGTAGTCAGTCAGGCTTTTGGGCCACGGCACATACTTTTCATTCTCCCGCTTTTCCAAAGCGGCCGCTTTCGTCTGAGCTTCCACGCGGGCTGTTCTGAATTTCTCCAGAAGATCCACCGAGTTACGCGCCGCAAACTCAATCCGGAGGCCGACTTGCGTCCCGGCCCACGTCATACTCGGCAACAGTGGCATTACAAGGTAAAGGTCGTTCGCGGTAACCTCGAACCAAAGGTCCAAAGTAATCGAAGGTAGCCTTGGCTGTTCTGGACCGCCCCCTTCAAGGTTGCCCAGGTCGTCAAAATCGTTCCAGCAAGCCGAGCTAAAGTCATACAGGGAAAACTTGTCCTTCGAGCCGGATGCAAATGCGTACAGGGCTTGCGTAGCCGATGTCTTGCCGCTGTTATTCGACCCGACAAAAATTGAAATATCAGAGGCAAGCTCGATGTAAACATCTCGCAGCCGCCGGTAGTTACTTATCCTGTATGAGTGAAGATACACGTCACTTTGCCCCTAGTTTATTCGGGTTACGGCCTGAGCAGGTTGGTGAAAGCCACGTTGTTCCTACTGTGCCGGACGAAAGTGGCGACGTGGATGCCAAGGTGGTCGGTCAGCACCACGGCCAACCTTCCCCGCGGCCGGTCCGGCAGCACCATGACGCGCTCAACGGCGAAGCCAGGAAGGTGTAGCTTCACCGCCGGCTCGTGGGTGAATAGCTGGCCGACCGCAGTGTAGATGTTTTGCGTAGTGGTCGACGATTTGACCTCGAACAGCAACACCTTCTTGGCGGTCTGCACCACCAGGTCGATCAAGTCGTTGTTGAGCACGCTAGGCGAGCGCTGGTAGTATTTGGCCAGCGCGGCCACCACATCGCCGTGGTGATAGTCCGCGGTGCTGGGCGCGCGCTCTTTCAACTTGACCCTGCCGCGGAATTCCTCGAGGTATTTCTTCAGCTTGGACAGGCCGGCCCGGGCCTTGGTTGCCCCGCCATCTTTGCGGCCCGCAGTTTTGGCCGGACCCTTATTTGGCTTCCGTGTCGGAGGGGGCGGAGCAGGCGTGGGCGCAACCAGCGCCTGCACCGTGCGCCGCATTTCGCGCGCGAACTTACTGAGATTGGCGGCCAGCGTGCTCGATTCCATGGCAATGACGCGAATCATCGCCGCGCTGCCGATGCTGGTTTCGACGTCGCACAGATCGGCGTCAATGGTGTTGAATACGTCATGCTTCTTGAGGCGTGCAGTGCCCAAAGTGACGATGCCGTGATGGGCGAGGAATACCTTGCCCGTCTTCTTGTTCTTGATGAAGGCGCCGCCGAAGCTCCGGGTGAATCTCTGCAGGGGGACGTTGAACTGGACGTCGATGTTGACCGTCTTGTGTTCACCCGGCACGCCGCGGCCAAAGAAGTTTCGCGCTGCTTTCTTGTCCTTCGCGGTCCCCGGCGACCACCAGAACACTTCGTCACCCTTGCCCTTCATAAAGTGGAGGTTGGCGGGGAAGGCGCCGCGCGGCCAGCCGATCATGCGTCGTTCGTGGTGTGGGAACGCGACCCTCAGCTTTTTGCCCATCTCGCGGTTGAGCATGGCAATTTCCTTCACATCTTCGACTTCAACGTAAGCGGCCATGCGGCCTCCCTCGGTCTTGTTGTTGGATACCGCTTCCATGGTACACCAAGGCAAAGGCCGCGTGAGGAACCAACGCCCGCTCCCTGCCAGAGTCGGAGTCTCTTCGGAGCGCATGGGTTTTGCCATTTAACCAAGTCCACGATCGTCCGGTTCTCCTACGCTCGACAGGCGGCAACGGGTCGGGAGCGCCAGTCCAAATTTCCTGAGAGCGTTCACCAAATTTCGACGTGTCCATGGCCGCGTCATGGAAACGCGAATGGCGGCAATGGCCGAGGAGTGGACTGCCGCGGCGGTTCACCTGTGCGGCGGCATTTCGGCCATGGCGGCCGTTCGCGATCATTACGCCACCAGGATCGCCTCAATGTCCGCTTCCACTTAGGACGAAGGTTGGGGCGCAGGCGAAGGCTTCGAGATCGCGTCCGGGTTCCGCTTTGCAGGAAACGTACTGATCGCGGTCTATTGGGTGGTGCTCGCGTTCGCGTCCAGCCGCTTCGCGGCGGAAGCGTCGTTCGTCGGGAGCGTCGACACCCTTACTCCCACTCGATTCTCTCCAACTGTCGCAACATGTTGATCAAACGATCCTTCTGCGATCCGCAGTGCGCAAATACCGTCAAGCTGACCGTCAAAATGTACTGCTTGGCGGCAATAGACCGCGAAAGATCATACGAATCTTAATGCGTCCGCGTTCGAACCCAACTCCACGAGTAGCAGGGAGCCTACGCGCCCGCATTCAACGCATCAACAGCGATACTGCGCACGATCGCTGACGCGGGTAGTCCGCGAAGTGCCAGCCGGCCCGCAAGCTCTGGTGAGCGGGTCGGCCACGTATTTACGTGTAACGTCATGGGGAGGTGCGGAATGGGAGTGGGGTTCCATGCGGCGCGACGGTGAACCAATTCGCCATCGACGAACCACCGGATCTCGCATGGGTCCCACTCGATCGCAAACCGATGGAAGGCTTTTGACGCGTCGAACCCCATCGGAATCGCTGCAGGCGTTCCCCGATAGCCGTAGTCGAACTTCGCGCCCTCCGCCCCCGGGTTATAGAACACGTTGACCAAGAGCCGGGCTGGACGATTTCCCGTGATCTCAATATCGATTTCCTGCCGGGGAGAATCGCGGTGAAGGAAGAAGCCGGTCACTAGACCTGAAACACTCGTCGCTTGCAGAGTGGCTTCGAAACGCCCGTACAGGAAACTGCCTCGGCTCGAGATCGCGGCAGCGCTAAGATTCCGAACGCCAAGCGGCTCCTGAATAACTGCGAGCGAAAGGCCGCCGCCCGATTGCGCGGTGACGTTGGCCGGGCGAAACAGTCCGAGGTTTCCGGGGAATGTATCGTTTCGCAACAACCACCGCGCCGACTGGACATCGGCCAGATCGTCTTCGAAGCTTATCCGAGACGCTAACGGCTCCGGCCGCTCCGATACGCTCGCGCCGATTCCTGCCCACCCAGCGCGCCGCTCCGCGACCCACGGTGACCGGTCGTGCCGTAGCCGCTTTGCTGGGCGGGTCGTTGGCGAATCGACCGCAGCGCACCGATGCCTTCGCTGTCCGATATCCCGAACAGTTGGGTACGGCGCTGCCGGCGGCGGAAGCCTCACGTGCTCGCAAAGCGCACGCCAAGTGTTGGCTTCTTTACCATGCAGACGAACCACGTCGGCCCCTTCCAAGGCGTCCAACACTCCGTCACTGTAGCGATCAACCGTCCCTTCTACGTCGTCGATCACGATGAACTTGGCGCGCGAATAGCGCAGCATGAGCACGCGCACATGCGGCCTCAGTGAAGCTATGTTGACGTAGGCATTGAAAACGCGATGGGCACGGCCGGCGATCAGTCTTTCAAACTCATATTCCGGAATTCCGTCCAGATCGCTGCAGCAACGATAACCAAGCATCGAGAGGGCCATCGCGAGGGATGACAACCCGGATCCCGGGGCTCCAAAGGCGAATACGGGAGAATGGGTCGGCCACTGATGAAAAAGCGCCGTGTCACAGTCGTCGAGGACGCCAATCCGGTTCAGCGCCGGAAGGATCGAGTACGAGTTTGTTGAAGGGGTATCGAGACGCTGGTTGATCACTGAGCGGCGCAGAGCTCGCACGTCCATTTCTCGGAACTTGTGATTGATCCAGAGATCGATGGGGCCGCGGCACGGAAGAAGTCCAAGCAGCGCTTGAGCTCCTTTCTTCGACAGCACATACCCAGACAGAAACCAAAGCCCACGTTCCGGGCGAAACACGTTCTTCGAAACCAGTTCCTTTGGAGCACCGTAGCGCACTTCCTGGTAAGACACGTACAAAACATCAAAGGCAGGACCGGTTCGATCAGCGTCTTCCATCTCGTGCCAAGCCTGATCGACGATTCGGCCAAAGCCGCGCTCAAACCAGACGTCGTCCTCAAGCACAAGAGCATAGGGGGCAGTGGACTGTGCGATGGTTTTCCAGACACCGATGTGTGAGCGCGCAACGGCAACTTCTGCGCGACTCATCCTAATCGGGCGCGCCAGATCAAACGCATAAGGTACTGCATGAGGTTGCGGTTCGACGAACAGCTGGTCGCCGAGCGTGTAGAACGGTTCAATGTCACCGCAATCGAGCAATTGTTGGGCCTCGGTCTGCGCGTCGCATGCGGAATACCGAACGACTCGATCCGACAGCGGCTTACCGGCAGCGTCCAGGATGCAAGTGAGTTCGCGAAGCACATCAGTCCAGCGGTCCGGTTGCCTGTCCAAATTGATAACGAAGATCGGACCGATGCCCGATTGCTGATCATCCGAGAGCGGCACGAACGCAAGGCACTGCTGCCGCGGCAGGTGCGTTCGGCATTGCAAGAACAAGAAATGGAGAAAGCGGGAAACAGCGCGCAGTGGTTTCGAAAGGTTCATTCGGGATTATTCGTCGTTGCGACGGAACCTTTGTTGATTGGAAAGTCGCCAGTTTCTGGCATCATCGCGGTGGCTCAAGGGCCATTGTGAGACGGCAAATGAATCCCAGTCTCGCAATACCACTAGATCACTCTCCACACCTCCCGACGTAGTGCCAAGATCGAAAATAGACTTCGAGAGATTTCCCGGGCCGGTCGTCGTCTGAATCTCAGGCAACACGTCTTCGCCGGCGAGTTCGAGAAGATCAGTCGCCTGTCGGAGCGCACGTTCGATTATCGGATGCCCGCGGTTTGCGATCAGTGGATTGTTATTGAAGTAGAAAATCCAGCTAGGGTTGTAAGCATCAACATGAAGGAACGCGCATGGGTTCACCATTGCCCCGGAAGCGATGTCGTAGCAGAGCGGCTGAACTTTCAGCCGACCGTCGTCGAACAGCCAGCTGATTTGTGTACCAACGCAGACATCGTCCGCATCGACATAGAAGCCGCCTTCGACCAATAGGTAGCACAACCGGAAGTAGTCGGCCTGCATGGCCGGGTGGTAGCAACGTTCAAAGGCGCGCTCGTGGCGCGCATCCAACGAGCCACCGATAAACGCCTTGGCACTGCGCTCGTCGAACAAGCGATGCGTGAAGCCGCTCGTCGTCCAGCCGGTCCATGACGCGATGCACTCTTCGACATCCTCCGGCAACTCTCGCAAGTTGTGCCAAAACTGCACGATAGTTTTGGGTGTTCCTTGAATGTACCGATCGTTGACGGGTCGCTGACCTACGGATCGTTGGACCAGCCTTCTGATGAATTCCGAACGCTGTCGATGGTGCTCTGGACTGTCTGTCATTTCCTCGCAACTCGCTCTATAACCTATCGGGGCAATTATATTTCCTTGTCATTTGCAGGAATGTGTATTCTATACTCACGGTTGCACTCGCGCGATCGCGAAAGGCGCACTGCCCTGTCAGAGAGAAGAGTTGATCGGTGAGGATTGATTAAGGATTCAAGCGGAGGTCATAGCGACGTGAATATTATCTCGTACAACCCAGGCCATGACGGTGCGATCGCCTACCTGAAGGGTGCTCACTTGCTGTTTTCTATCGAGGGGGAGAAGAACTCGAACTACCGATACTCGCCGATATTCAATCATGACGTGTTCAACGTTCTTGGCGAACTCGACGAAATACCCGACGTTATTTGCACAGGCGGTTGGTGGCTAAGCGACGCCTACTCACTCGGGTCGCGTCCTAATGTTGGGTACCGTGGCGTTTTGAAGAGCGACATTATCATCGACCAACGGCGCCTATTAGGAAGACCGGTCCACTACTTCTCGTCTTCTCACGAGCGATCGCACCTACTTTGCGCTTTCGGCATGTCAAGTCTACCGAAAGGCACCCCATGCTATGCGTTGGTATGGGAAGGGGCGATAGGCGCTTTCTACGAGATTGATCACGAGTTGAACATAACGCTGCTTGCCGATGTCCTGAATCAGCCGGGGAATCGCTATGCCCTACTCTACGGCTTAGCCGACCCAAGCTTTCCTAAGAATGGACCCTATCCTCGCTTCGAGGACGCAGGAAAGCTTATGGCCTTGGCCTCATTTTCAAATCGCGGCACGCTTTCAGCTGAAGAAAAAAAATTGCTCGATTTTCTACTGGACGGCCCGTACCGAGAACTGAGCGCGTACGAAGACCTTGAGCATTCGCCTCACTGTAACGTGGGGGTGGATGATCCTGAATTTCGCAACTTCGCAGGTATTTTTAGCGACAAGATCTTTGATGTCTTTTATCAATTCGCGAAATCGAACATGAAGAAAAGAATGCCGCTACTCATCGCAGGTGGATGCGGCCTGAATTGCGACTGGAACACCAAGTGGAAGGAGACCAGCCTTTTTACCGAGGTCTTCGTGCCGCCTGTGGCTAATGATTCGGGGTCGGCTATCGGGACAGCGATCGACGCCCAGTTCCATCTTACTGGGAATCCAAAGATCGATTGGAACGTCTACTCTGGCCTAGGCTTCATCACGAGCGGCTCTTTCGATTTGGCGCAATATGATTTCTACGAGACGAACTATGAAATAATTGCCGACATGTTGGCTAACGACCTCATTATCGGATGGGTGAGCGGCAAATATGAAATCGGCCCGCGTGCGCTGGGCAATCGTTCGATTCTCGCTGCACCATTCCAAGAAAGCACCAGAGTGCGGCTAAATGAGATTAAGCAGCGCGAACAATTCCGTCCGATTGCTCCTGTTTGCTTAGAAGAAGAAGCTACAAAATGGTTTGGCTGCGATCACGCGAGTCCGTTCATGCTTTACACGCATCGTGTAAGAACGGACGCGCTAGCTGCCGTTACGCACGTGAATGGGACTGCTCGTATTCAGACGGTGTCATCTGTGAGCAATCGAAATTTGCACGAGCTGCTTGTCGCATTCAAGGCACGTACCGGATACGGCGTCTTGTGTAATACCTCTCTGAATTTCAAAGGGAGGGGATTCATAAACAAGATAGCTGACCTTTCGGCATATGCCGTAAAGCACAATTTAGATGGCTTTGTGGTTGACGGACGGACCTATCTTTTGAAGTCGTCGAGGAGTTATCAGGCATACTTGAGGATGCCCAATTCTATGGCTGCTGGAGCAAGTCTGCTTCGGCTTGCTCACCCCACCGGCTGATATTGAGTTAGTGGAGAAGATGGCAGGAAAGCATTGCGGTTGCAAAAACTTCTGCCGCATAGTCCACGACCATGAAAGCGATTTCGGGATTAGAGCGGTGGAAATGTAATTTCGAGGAAGGCGCTTATTCGTGTAGAACGAGCGGCTCCGAATGGCGGCTTAGGGGTCGATAGTGAGCTTACGACCGTGCTTCCGCGTTGCGGACGTTCGCAACCTAATGGGACGCCGACAGCACCGTCCGCTTCGGCCGACCTGCCGTCATTGAGCAACAGTCCGTGAATGGCAGCTTCTATTATGAGCAGTCGTTCAGATGCCGGGGGTTTTTGCTAAGCCAGTGACTCTTCCTGGCCGACTCCAGCCGACTGTGCGCGCCTCCAAGTCCGCCGGTAAGCTGCCGTTCGCGCCCGTTGCTACCCATAAACACGATCACGCGCCGAAAAATGTGCTATTCCGCCTTGATGCCGGCCTTCTTGATCAATCGGCTGTATTTCGCGAGTTCCGCCCGCACGAACACGCCGAACTGTTCCGGCGTGTTGCCCACGCCGTCGCTGCCGAGCTGACGCAGCCTTTCCGCCACGTCCGGCAACGCGATCGCCCGCACGAGTTCCTTGTTGATCTTCGCGATGACTGCGGGCGGCGTGCCGGCCGGCGCATGCACCGAGTACCACGCGTTGGCTTCGTAGGCGGGCAGACCCGCCTCGGCGAAGGTCGGGATGTTCGGATACTCCGGCAGGCGGCGCGCGCGCGCGATGGCGAGCGCCCTGATCCTGCCCGCGCGCACGTGGGTCATGATGGATGCGGCCGTGTCGAAGGTCATATCGGTTTCGCCGCTGATCAGGCTGATGAGCGCCGGCCCGCCGCCGCTGTACGGCACGTTGAGGATATCGACTGTGGTCAGGTCCTTGAAAATCTCGCCGCCCATGTGCATCGGCGAGCCGCTGCCCGCAGTCGCGAATTTGAGCATCCCGGGCCTGGACTTGGCGAGCGCGATCAATTCCTGCACCGACTTGACGGGGCTCGCCTGATTGACGCCCAGCAGCATGGGCGCCACTGCCAGCAGCGTGATAGGCGCGAAGTCCTTGATTGGATCGTAGCCCGGTTTGCGATAGAGGTTGGGACTCACGCCGTGGCTCGCGATCGAGGACAGCAGCAGCGTGTGGCCGTCCGGTGACGCGCGCGCGGCAAGCGCGGTACCGATGGTCGTGCCCGCGCCGGGCCGGTTATCGACGATCACCTGCTGCCCCCACGCTTCGGTCAGTTTCTGGCCGAACAAGCGCGCGAGCAGGTCGTTGCCGCCGCCGGGAGGGTAAGGCACGATCAGCCGTATGGTCTTGACCGGATAATTTTGCGCCGCTGCGCCGCCGGCCCAGTGACTCGCGAGGGCACATGCCAGACACGCGCCCGCCAAGCAACTCTTTTTCATGCCGTTTCCTTCTCCGTTTTCGTAATTGGCCCGTGTCCAACGTCTCGCCGCAGCCCTCCTAAATCGATGCTAGGCCGATATGGGGCGCAGCACAACAGGCCGTTTAAACATGCGCGCCGAGACTGTGCGCTATGCGAAAGTGATCAAGGACGCGGGCATCAAGCTCGAGTGACCCTATGTGCACCGCTGACCGTAGCGGGAACGAGGGTGTAACCATCGGCCGGCATCGGCTTGCTTGGGACTCTTATTGGTATTACTATGTGACTACTTAAGGAGTCATGTTCATGTCCGTCGCTGCCACCAGCCTCAAGCTTCCCAAGGTCCTGAAAACCCGCATTACCCGCCTCGCCAAGCGGGCCGGGGAGAGTCCGCATGCGTTCATGCTGCGGTTGCTCGAGGAGCAGGTGCAGGCCGCCGAGCGATTCGAGCAGTTTCTCGCAGCGGCGCAGCAGGCGGATGCGCGGATGCAGGAGAGCGGCACGGGGTATGCCGCGCAGGACGTGCACGATTACCTGGAGGCCAAGGTCGCAGGCCGTCGGGCGGCCCGGCCGAAGCCCGTTCGATGGCGCAAGTAATCTACTCGGATGAGGCGCTCGCCGACTTCGAGCGCATCATCGAGTTTCTGTTGGATACCTCTGCCGAGACTGCCGCGCAGACACTTGTGAATATCAGAGGCGCCATTGGCATCCTCGAAGCCCATCCCCTGATCGGACGCCGAATCGACAATCACATACGCGAACTCGTCATCTCCCACGGAGCAACCGGTTACGTCGCGCTCTATCGGATTGATCCGGCAATTGGCCTGATCCGATTGCTGCGCATTCGTCATCAACGCGAGGCCGGCTATCGCGATTAAGGTAATGCCGCGCGTGGTCACCCCGGTTTCGACCGACAGTCGTCAGAGGCTGGCCAGCACCTTGCCCCAGCGCGGATCGGGACGGTAGCGCATGCGCTCTCCCGCTGCGTGCAGCGCCGCCCAGGTCGTCGAGAGAATATTGAGCAGCACCGGCCGGCCGTATTCAGCTTCGAGCAGCGGCACGGCATGGATCGCGTACCACAAGCCTCCCGGCATCAGCAGCGCCTGCGCGTCCGGTGTTTCGCGCAGCACCTGGCCGCCCAGTTCGAGCGCGAGCAGATGGTCATCGGCGGCGCTGGAGTGCTTGTTCTCCTGGAGCGAGCGCGCGCGTGAACGGCAGGCGATGACTTCGATGCCGGCTGCGGCGAGATAGCGGGTCAGCGCGGTATTCACAGACTCGGGCCAGCGGGTGGCTAGCGCAATCCGGGTCGCACCCAGGTGCTGCAACGTCGCGATGTGCGCTTCGAGGTCCGTGTCGCACGCTAGTCCGGTTCTGGCCTGAGCCTCGGCAAGGATCTCGCGCATTTTTGTCCGCCCTAGTGCCGATGCGACTGGCACGCCGCTGAGCGAGATTCGATCCACTTTTTTCTTCGCCAGCAGATCGAACCGCTCCCACAGCGTTGGCAGTTCCTGCTCGACCGCCGCGAGGCTGTATTCGCGCAGGTTGAGGCCCGTCGTTACCAGCATCATGCCCTCGGGCGCGACGCGGTAGAACTGGTAGGCGTCGAGGTCGGTATACAGGTGCGGAATGACGTAACCGAGCTGGTACCATGGGCTGATGACGTTCATATCGAGTGACCGCCTTGCACGCGTTGTTGAGGATTGCCGTCCCGTCAATCACGGACCGATGCGGCCGAGGGCACTGTAATATAAACTATGGCCTGATCGCAATGCGCACCTGTCACAATGGCGCATGCGGAGCTGTCGTTCCGGATGCGGGTGCCATTTTCCGGCCGCCGGAGTCCATCACCAAGAGGGAGGAATCACATCGTGAAGCTGGGTCTCGAAGGAAAAGTCGTGTTGATCACGGGCGGCAGCAAAGGGCTGGGTCTGGCGTGCGCGCGCGCTTTCGCGGCTGAAGGTGCGAAAGTAGCGATCGCATCCCGCAGCCAGGACAACCTCGATCGCGCGCGTGATGGATTGGGCAAGGACGGATTCCAGGTCGTCGCGATCCGCGCCGACCTCACCCGGGCGCAGGACGCAGGCGCGATGGTCGCGGCGGTCGAGCGCGAGCTTGGGCCGGTGGACGTGCTGGTGAATTCCGCCGGGGCGGCGATACGCCACACCATGGACGAGTATGACGAAGACGCGTGGCACCAGGGAATGAATGCCAAGTACTTTCCCTACGTGAACGCAATGGACGCCGTGCGGGGCGGCATGATCAAGCGCGGCCGCGGCGCGATCGTGAATCTCATCGGCATGGGCGGTAAGGTCGCCAACCCGACGCATCTCGCAGGCGGCGCCGCCAACGCCGCGCTGATGCTGGTCACAACGGGAATGGCGCACGCGCTCGGCCGCAAGGGCATCCGCGTCAACACGATCAATCCGGGCGCGACCTTTACCGACCGCGTCAAGCAATCGCTGCGGGTCGAGGCGAAAGCCCAGGGCATCAGCGAGGACGAGACGCTCAAGCGCAACCAGGCGCGGATTCCGCTGGGCCGCTACGGCAGTCCCGAAGAAGTTGCCGCCGTCACGCTCTTTCTTGCTTCCGAACAGGCGAGCTATGTCACGGGAGCAATTATTCCCATGGACGGTGGCGGGCTGCCGGTTATCTAACGCAAAGCGGGGCCGATTCCTATCAGGTCAAGCCGATCCGGATGAGTGTGCTGCGTCGGAATTAATGAGACGTTCCCTCCCCTTCAAGGGGAGGGCCAGGGTGAGGATGGGTGTCATGCGAGCACTATTGCCCCATCCCCCTCCCAATTGCCCCCTCGCCTGTCAAGACAGGCTCTCCCCCTTGAAGGGGGAGGAGTCTAAATTGCCTTCAGCCTGTCGAGCAGGTCCTTGCTCTCGGGTATCGTGCCCTGCGCATAGACATGCGAGTGCCGGATGACGCCCTGCGCGTCGACGAGGAATACGGAGCGCGCGTCCATGCCGCGTTCTTCGTTGAAGACGCCGTAAGCTT
>Ga0209726_10005031_pt1 | contig 16404 bp, 19 predicted proteins | sample Subgrocontami54m_FD_187453 | JGI IMG/M metagenome (GOLD analysis project Ga0209726, IMG submission 187453) | Subsurface groundwater microbial communities from S. Glens Falls, New York, USA - GMW46 contaminated, 5.4 m (SPAdes) (version 3) | ecosystem: Environmental > Aquatic > Deep subsurface >... | reverse complement strand
GCGGGTACGAGGTCAATATTCAGTGGAAGGACGGGCTGGCCGTATCATCGCAAATCCGCGCGGGTATGAAAAACGTATGTACATTGAGAGCGCCGAAAAATGAGCGTATCCGTTCGGTAAAGTCCGACGGCAAACCGGTCGAAGTCGAGCAGCTCTCCGGGCCGTCCTGCGTCCGGTTCCCGGTCAAGGCCGGGAAAACGTACCGGATCGAATTTGCGCACTGATTATCTATGAACTCTAGAATTCGGCAATTGTTGGCCACAGCCGCTTTGCAGTTTCTAATTGCGGACCGCGCGTTGGCGCAGGAACAGCTGGTTCAGAAGGTCGAGGACTCGCTTCGCTCTCATAGCTCGTCGGCAGTGCACGACTTTGGGAGCCTGTTAAGACCCCAGGGGATTGCGGAGCTGCAGCAGCAGGCGGAACGGCTCAAATCCGACAGTGTGAGCGTCCACTTCGTCACGGTTCCGCCGGGAACCGCGAACCCCGGGGCGCTGGCGGAGACCGTTTATCGCGACCTCAAGATGGGAACGAGCGACGTCGTAATCGTCTACGATGGTCAGAGGGTGTATGGAACAAGCCTGGCGCTGAAAGGTGAGCCGGAAGCGTTCCGTACGGCGCTCAAGGAGTCCCAGGCGGGTTTCAGCTTGTATGCCGCTCGGGGATTGGCACAGTTTGCCGATTCGATCGACGGGCGAATTGTCCAGCGGCGTCATTCCGAAATTGCCGCGCGGCAGGCGTCCGAGCAGCGCGTACAGCTCATTGGCGGGATATCTCTGCTTGTCCTCGTTCTGGGGATAATGGCGATCGTCGGACGGCAGATGCGCCGCAGAGCGGTCGCGCGAAAATTCTACGCGGACCGTCTGCATCACGCCGAGAAGCTGTTCGAGCGAATCGCCCTCGCAATGCCCGGTACGGCGCCGAGGAAGATCCGCAGCGGATTTCTCCGGCTGGACCACGATCTGCAGCGTGCCAGGGAGCGTAAGGGAAAGGTCGAGGACCTCGATCGGCTGATCGAGGACTGTAAGGCGTTTGAACGGGATCTGGCTGCTGCGCCAGCCGTCAAGGCAGGCGTAAGCGGTGAAGCCGCCGAAACTACGATTCAGGTGCAGCAGACGGGATAGACCAGGAGGATTGAATGTATCTTCGGGGGCGTGTTACTTTGGACCTGGAGGGGACGGAGATCAAGCTTCGGCCGCCTTCGAACTTTTTCGGAGGGGTCGCCAACCTCATGACGAAGGGGAAATGGCAGACCCGGGAGGAGATGGAGACTTACAAACTCCTCGCGTTCGCCCAGTCGGCAAACCGCGCAATGATGGACCTTGGGGTGAGCGACGTGGTGCGGGTCTCGATCGGCAAGGAGGTCATCTATGAGGACCTCGAAAACCGCGAGAACGACTTCGGCACGGCGATGGAGGCGCTCCAAGCAAAGATCGACGCAGGGTTCGACCCCGATCCGCACAGCGGTTTGGAGCTGGTACTCAAGCACGACGACGGAATCCTAAATTACGTGATCGACCTGGACTTCGTGTGCCAGCACAAGAAGGGCCAGTATCCCGTTTCCGTTACAGTGACGGCGATACCGAGCGGGTTCCGCCGGCTTGAGAATGAGAGCGAGACCGAGTTTCAAAATCGGCTTGGCCAACATTTCCAGGACCAGGCCCACTGGGATGAATCGCAGGATGCATGGGACCGGCAGCTCAACGGATTCCTCGGCCAAATCGCGGATCATTTCCGGACGAATGTCGGCGTCGAAAACGTCAAGACGGAGACACGAAACGTACTCCCGCGCCGCAGAGATTCCGCGTTCGTCTACGGTTATGCCGGGTACGGATATCCCTTGTACGGCTACAATCCAGGATATGACCTGGCCTATCTGTTGATGTGGGACTCGATGTGGAGCATGCACGACCTGCGGTTCCGTAACGCCTACTATGGCTATGGAAATACATACGTGTACACCGGCGACAGCGGCGTCGGCTATTCCGATGCGGCCCAGTATGACGCGACACATCCCGTCTCAGCCGCCGGGACGGATTTCGGGGGGAGCGACTCCGGCGGCGGCGGTTTCGCGGCCGGTTCCGACTTCGCGGGCAGCGATTCCGGCGGCGGAGGCTGGCTCAACTCGGTCGGCGATTTCTCCAACTCGGGCGGCGGCGGGGATGTTGGCGGCTTCGGCGGCAGCGATTTTGGCGGCGGCGGGGACGTGGGTGGCGGAAGCTCCTGCGCGAGCGCGAGCTGTTCAGCCTGTATACCGATCTTGAGTTGCCGCTATTAAGCGTCCTGGCCGAGATGGAAGCCACCGGTATTACCATCGACCTGCCGTATCTGGCCGGGTTGCGCGCCACGATGGACGCCACGCTGTCGCAGCTGAAGCAGGAGGTGTTTCGCCTGGCGGAGTGCGAGTTCAACTTGAACTCGCCCAAGCAGCTGGCCCAGGTGCTGTTTGAGCGGCTGAAGCTGCCGATTATTAAGCGCACCAAGACCGGCGCCTCAACCGACAGCGATGTGCTGCACCAGCTAGCTGAGCGCCATCCGCTGCCCGAGAAGCTGCTGCAGTACCGCGAGCTGTCCAAGCTGGTCTCCACGTACGTTGAGGCACTCCCCGCGCTGGCCGATCCGGTCACCGGCCGCGTGCACACCTCGTTCAATCAGACCACCACCGCGACCGGCCGTCTGTCCTCAAGCGATCCCAATCTGCAGAACATTCCGATCAGGACCGAGCTGGGCCGGTCGATCCGCAAGGCGTTCATTCCCGGCATCACAGACGGCGTGCTGCTGGCCGCCGACTATTCGCAGATCGAGCTGCGCATCCTGGCCCACCTCTCCGGCGATCCGCAGCTAGTGGAGGCGTTTCGCCAGGACCGCGACATCCACCGGGTCACCGCGTCGAGCATCTACGGCATCCCGGAAGCTGAGGTGCAGCCGGAGCAGCGCTATGCGATGAAAGCGGTCAACTTCGGCATCCTCTACGGCATGTCGGCGCACGGCCTTTCAAAAGAGCTTAGCCTCTCCTTTGAGGAGGCGCAAACGTTCATCGACGCCTATTTCCAGCGCTATCCCGGTGTGCGCGCCTATCTGGATCAACAGATTGCGCAGGCCAAACGCGACGGCTTTGTCCAGACGCTGCTCGGCCGGCGGCGCTACATTCCGGAGATCAACAGCCCTGACCTCATGATCCGGCAGTTCGGCGAGCGGATGGCGGTCAACGCGCCGGTGCAGGGCAGTGCGGCCGATCTGATCAAGCAGGCGATGATCCGGTTGCCCGAGCGGCTGCGCACCGCGCGCAGCGGCGGGCGGTTGCTCCTGCAGGTGCACGATGAGCTGGTCCTGGAGTGTCCGCGCGGCGAGCTGTCATCGGTGGCCGCGCTGGTGCGCGACACGATGGAAGGGGCGATCGCCCTCAACGTGCCGCTCAAAGTGACCACCAAGGCGGGACCGAACTGGCTCGAGCTCGCCCCGCTCTGACGCGCGCGATGATCGTCATCGGCGTGACCGGCGGGGTCGGCACCGGCAAGAGCACCGTCGCCCGGATGTTCAAGCAGCTCGGTGCGGTGGTGCTTGACGCGGACGCGATGGCGCATGAGGCCGTCGAGCCTGGCCGGCCGGCGTGGCGCGAGATCGTACGTGCCTTCGGCCGCGGGATCCTGAAGCCCGACCGGACGATCAACCGGAAGCGGCTGGCGGCGGTGGTCTTTGCGGACCGCCGAAAGCGGAAACAGCTTGAAGCGATCATTCATCCCCGCGTGCTGCGCCGGATGGCGCAGGAGGTGCGGCGCCTGCGGCGCGGGGGGCGGTGCAAGGCGGTCGTGCTCGAGGTGCCGCTGATGGTGGAGACGAGCGCTCAGCGGCTGGTCGACACGCTCGTGGTGGTGACAGCACCCCCGGCGGCGCAGTACAGGCGGTTGCGGAAGGCATACGGGTGGTCGCGACAGGAGGTCGACGCTCGGAGCGCGGCGCAGTGGAAGCTTTCGGCCAAGGTGGCCTTGGCCGATCATGTGATCGACAACTCGGACGGCGCGGAGGCCACGCGCACACACGTGGAGCAACTATGGAACAGACTAGTCCCAGCACGGCCCACGCCGCGAAGCTCGACATCGCGGCGCTCAAAGAGCTGAAGATTACCGAGCTCAACAAGGTCGCGCGTGAGCTTGGGGTCAACGGCATCTCGGGCGTGAAGAAGCAGGATCTGATCTTCCGGATCCTCTCCGCCCAGACGGAGAAGGAGGGGCTGATCTTCTCCTCCGGCGTCCTGGAAATTCTCAGCGACGGGTTCGGGTTTTTGCGGTCGCCGAACTACAACTATCTGCCATGCCCGGACGACATCTACGTCTCGCCCTCGCAGATCCGGCGGTTCGACCTGCGCACCGGCGATATGGTCAACGGGCAGGTGCGGCCGCCGAAAGAGGGTGAGCGGTACTTCGCGCTCCTGAAGGTGGAGGCGGTCAACAGCGAAAACCCCGAGGAGTCGAAGCTCAAGTCCAACTTCGACAACCTGACGCCGATCTATCCGAACCAGCGGTTCGTGCTGGAGACCTCCCAGAAGGAGATGTCCACGCGGATCATGGACCTGCTGACCCCGATCGGCAAGGGGCAGCGCGGGCTGATCGTCGCTCCGCCCTACAGCGGCAAGACGGTGCTGCTGCAGAAGATCGCCAACGCCATCACCACCAACACCCCGGATGCGGTCCTGATCGTGCTGCTGATCGATGAGCGTCCGGAAGAGGTGACCGACATGCAGCGCTCGGTCAAGGGCGAGGTGATCTCCTCGACGTTCGATGAGCCGGCCGACCGGCACATCCAGGTGGCCGAGATCGTGCTGGAGAAAGCGAAGCGGCAGGTCGAGCATAAGAAGGACGTGGTGATCCTGCTCGACAGCATCACCCGGCTGGCGCGCGCCTATAACACGGTCGAGCCGCACAGCGGCCGCGTGCTCACCGGAGGGTTGGACGCCAACGCGCTGCACAAGCCGAAGCGGTTCTTCGGCTCGGCGCGCGGCATCGAGGAGGGGGGGAGTTTGACCATCATCGGCACCTGCCTGATCGACACCGGCTCCCGGATGGACGAGGTCATCTTCGAGGAGTTCAAGGGCACCGGCAACATGGAGCTGACGATGGACCGCAACCTGTTCCAGCGGCGCATCTACCCGGCCATCGACATCCGCCGCTCGAACACGCGGCGCGAGGAGCTGCTGGTGCAGGCGGACGAGCTGCAGAAGATCTGGGTGCTGCGCAAGGTCCTGCATGAAATGGATCCGGTCCAGGCGATGGAGCTGCTGATCGACCGGCTGTCGAAGACGAAGGCAAACTCGGAGTTCTTGGCCGCGATGGCCAAGAGCACCAAGTGAGGAGGAGATGAAAACAGGCATTCACCCGGACTACCAGGAGTGCGTCATCACCTGCACGTGCGGCGCGGTCTACCACACGCGCTCCACGCGCAAGACGGTCCACGTGGAGATTTGCGCGAGCTGCCACCCCTTCTTCACCGGGCAGCAGAAGCTGATCGACACCGCCGGCCGCGTGGAGAAGTTCAAGAAGAAGTACACCCGCAAGGCGCCCGCCTCGAAATAACCCCCCGACGACCGTTCGAGCCGTATCACGATGCCCCTGTCCCGCCAGCAGCTGCTCGATGAGCTGGCGACGCTTGAGGCGCGGTACCGCGAGCTGGAAGAGCTGGCGGTCAGCGCCGCGGGCCAGCCCTCGCCCACGAAATCCTACCAGGAGATCTCAAAGGAGCTCTCCGACCTGCGCGAGGTCGTGACCACCTACCGCACCTACCAGCGCATGGAGCGCGAGGCGGCCGAGGCGGAGGCGCTGTTCCGCGCCCAGGGCGACCTCGAGATGCGCGAGATGGCCAAGGAGGAAGCGGTCGCGCTGCGGCAGCAGCAGCTCGACCTGGTGCGGGAGATGGACGCCTGGTGGGAGGAGCGCCACCGCCAGGCGGAGCGGCCGCTCATCATCGAGATCCGCGCGGGCACCGGCGGGCTTGAGGCCAGCCTCTTCGTCGGCGACCTGCACCGGATGTACACGAAGTACGCCGCCAAGTGCGGCCTCGCGGTCGAGGTGATGGAGAGCCAGCGGACCGAGGCCGGGGGGCTCAAGGAGATTTCGTTTTCGATCAAGGGGCCCGGCGCATGGCAGCGGTTCCAGTATGAGAGCGGCGTGCACCGGGTGCAGCGCGTGCCGGAGACCGAGGCGCAGGGGCGCATCCACACCTCCACGGTGACCGTCGCGGTGCTGCCGGAGCCCGAGGACGTCGAGCTGCCGCCGATTCCCGCGAAAGATCTGCAGATCGACGTCTATCGCTCCTCCGGCCCGGGCGGGCAGGGCGTGAACACGACCGACTCCGCGGTGCGGATCCGCCACATTCCCACCGGCCTGATGGTGACCTGCCAGGATGAGCGCAGCCAGCTGCGCAATAAAGAGAAGGGGATGCGGGTGCTGCGCGCTCGACTGCTCGACCAGATGCAGCGCGAGAAGCAGCAGCAGATCGCTTCGGACCGGCGCAAGCAGGTCGGGAGCGGTGAGCGCAGCGAGAAGATCCGCACGTACAACTTTCCCGACCGGCGGATCACCGACCACCGGATCGGCCTCACACTGCACAAGTTCGACGCCGTTATGGGCGGCGAGCTGCAGGAGCTGATCGACGCGCTGATCGCGGCGGACCGGGCCCGCACCGCATGATCGTCCGGGAGCTGCTCGCCTCGGGCAGCCGCCGGCTGCAGGAGGCCGGGCTTGAGCAGCCGGTCAAGGACGCGGAATGGCTGCTGGGCTGGCTGCTGGGTGAGACGCCGACCGGGCTGTACCTGCGGGAGGAGGCGGTGCCCGCGCAGACGGTTGAGCGGTTTGCCTCGGCGGTGGACGCGCGCGCCCGCGGCACGCCGCTGCAGTACCTGCTCGGGGAGGCGGATTTTTACGGCGCGCGGTTTGCCGTCAGGCCGGGGGTGTTCATCCCGCGGCCGGAGACCGAGTGCATCGTCGAAGCCGCGCTGACCGCGCTGCGGGCGCAGCCGCTCCGCAACGGGAAGCCGCTTCGCCTGCTGGATCTTGGCAGCGGCAGCGGCTGCATCGCCATCACGCTGGCGCGCCGGCTTCCGGCTTGTGTTGTCGTCGGCGTTGAGCTATCATGGGACGCGTTGACAGTCGCCAGGCAGAATGCCCGGGCGCTCGGAGTGGCGTCCCGGGTCTTGTTTGTTCAGGGGTCCTGGCTGGACGCATTTCGCGGTGCGGTGGACGGGGTGATCGCCAATCCCCCGTATGTCTCGAGCGGACAGGTGGAGCGGTTGCCGTTGGATGTTCGTCAGGAGCCTCGCGTGAGCCTTGATGGCGGGGCGGACGGAATGCGCGACCTTCGCCGTTTGCTGGATGAGATGCCGCGCGTGCTCAAGCCCGGCGGGATCGCCGTGCTGGAGTGCGGCGAAGAGCAGGTGAGCCCCCTCGCGGAGGCGGCCGCCTCCGCCGGCTGGACCGAGACCGTGACCCCGCTGCAGGACCTGGGCGGACGCCCTCGCGGCCTGCTGGCGATCCGCGCGCATGGATAAGCTCTTTATCAACCCGAGCGGCCCGCTCCATGGCACCGTCACGGTGCATGGGGCGAAGAACGCGGTCCTGCCGATCATGGCCGCGTGTTTGCTCACGGAAGAACGCTCGATTATCGAGAACGTCCCCAACGTCACCGACGTGGTGACGATGATCGAGATCCTCCGCAGCCTTGGCGTGGAAGCGGAGATCCGCGGCGACCGGCTGACCGTCACGCCCGGGCGCTACCCCGGGACCGAAGCCTCCTACGAACTCGTCAGCCGGATGCGCGCCTCCATCTGCGTGCTGGGCCCGTTGGTGGCCAAGCAGGGCAGAGCCAAGGTCGCGATGCCGGGCGGCTGCGTGATCGGCAACCGGCCGGTCGACCTGCACCGCAAGGGGCTGCAGGCGCTCGGCGTCTCCACGAGCCTTGAGGGCGGCTACATCGTCGCCGAGGCGCCGGCGCTGAAGGGTGCGCGGATCCAGCTCGGCGGCGCCTTCGGCTCCTCGGTGCTGGCCACCGACAACGTGATGATGGCCGCCACCCTCACGCCGGGAACGACGGTCATCGAGCAGGCCGCCTGCGAGCCCGAAGTCGTGGATTTAGCGCACTTTCTCATCGCCATGGGGGCGACGATCGAGGGGCACGGCAGCCCGGTCATCCGCGTGACGGGCGTGCCCCGGCTGCACGGCGCCTCGCACCGGGTCATTCCGGATCGCATCGAGGCCGGCACGCTGATGATCGCCACCGCGATCGTGGGCGGCGATCTGACGATCGAGGGCGCGCGCGCCGATCATCTGGGCGCGGTCATCGATAAGCTCTCCGAGGCGAACGTCGTCATTGAAAAGTTGAACGGCAGCCTGCGCGTGCAGGCGCAGGGCCGGCTCCAGGCGGTGGACGTGACGACGCTGCCGTTTCCGGGATTTCCCACCGACCTGCAGGCGCAGATGATGGCGCTCATGGCGGTCTCGCGCGGGGTGAGCGTGCTCACCGAAAAGGTGTACCCGGAGCGGTTCAAGCACATCTCCGAGCTGAACCGGATGGGAGCCGCGATCACGCTGGAAGGGGCGAGCGCGATCGTCAAAGGGGTCGAGCGGCTCTCCGGCGCGCCGGTGACGGCGCCGGATCTGCGCGCCTCGGCCGCGCTGGTGCTGGCCGGGCTGGTGGCGCAGCATCAGACCGAGCTGAGCGGGCTGGAGCATTTGGAACGGGGCTACGAAAATTTGGAAGCGCAGCTCGTGCAGCTCGGGGCGAAGATCCACCGGGTGCACGTCTAACGGGAGGAACGGAATGGTGGTCATTCGGTTGCAGCGGCGCGGGACGAAAAAGATGCCGCATCATCGGATCGTCGTGATGGATCGCGCGCGGGCGCAGGGCGGGCGGGCGCTGGAGACGCTGGGCCATTACGACCCGTCGTTTGAGCCGCCGAAGTTCGCGCTTAAGGAGACGCGCCTGGCGTTCTGGCTTTCGTCCGGGGCGCAGGTCTCTCCGGCGGTGGCCAGACTCGTCAAGCGGTACAAAAAGGGACATGCTCCAGCTTGATATCGTCACGATTTTTCCAGGGATGTTCGCGCCCGTCTTCGGGGCGTCGATCCTGAAGCGGGCGCAGGCGAGCCGGCGGCTCCGCATCCGGTTGCACGACCTGCGCGACTACACGCACGACAAGCACCGCAAGGTCGATGACCGGCCCTACGGCGGCGGCCCGGGCATGGTGATGCGGCCCGAGCCGATCTTTGAAGCGGTGGAAGCGATCCGACGGCGCACGTGCGCGCGCCATGCCGCCCGGGCGGCCACGGGCGGCTGCCAGACCATCCTGATGGCGCCGCAGGGGCAGCAGCTGACCACGCCGCTCGCCAGGGAATTGGCCGCGTCGGCCCATCTGATCCTTATCTGCGGCCATTATGAGGGGGTCGACGACCGGGTGGCCCAGGCGCTTGCCACGCGGTCGGTCTCCGTCGGCGATTATGTCTTGACAGGCGGCGAGCTTCCCGCTATGGTGCTGGTCGACTGCCTGGCCAGGTTCGTGCCCGGCGTGATCGGGCACGAAGAGGCGACGCACGAGGAGTCGTTCGCCCAGGGCTGGCTGGAATATCCGCACTACACCCGCCCGTCCGTGTTTCGAGGGATGGCCGTTCCCGAGGTCCTCCGTTCCGGGGACCATGCGCGCATCGCGCGCTGGCGAAAGCGGCAAGCGGCGGCGCGCACCGCAGCCCAACGGCCGGATCTGGCGCGCGCCCTGCGCAACGGGCGGCGACACCGCGCAGCATAAGCGAGGAATCTGATGGAGTGGATGACGTGGGTGCATGGACGCGTTCCGTCCGAGCGAACCGAACGGTTCCGGGCGGGCGATGAGGTGCGCGTCTGGTTCAAGATTCTCGAGCAGGGCAAGGAACGGCTGGGGCAGTTCGAGGGCACGGTGATCCGCTGCCACGGCGCCGGCCCGTCCCGGACGTTCACCGTCCGGCGCATCACCCATGGCGAAGGGGTCGAGCGCGTGTTCCCCTTCGATTCCAAGACCGTCTCCCGCATCGAAGTGCTCCGTCCGGGTCGCGTCAAGCGCGCCCGGCTCTACTACCTTCGGACCGCGGTCGGCAAGACGCGGATCGCCGCCGATCAATCGGGGAAGGATCGTGCCGACGGGGAATCCGTCACCCCAGCTCCTCAGGGCATTGAGACCGCCGCCGCGGCTCCTGAAGCCGGCCTCGCCCCCAAGTCCTAGCCGTCCCGTTTCCGCGCTGCTGCCGGTCGCGGGAGTTGATGAAGCCGGCCGGGGGCCCTGGGCCGGTCCCGTGGTGGCCGCCGCCGTCATCCTGCATCGAACACGCCTGCCTGTCCGCATCGACGATTCCAAGCGGTTGAGCCCCCGCCAGCGCGCGCGGGCCTTTGACGTCATCCTCCGCCATGCCGAGGTCGGGGTGGGCATCGTGCCCGCCGAGACGATCGACGCGCGCAACATCCTTCAGGCCACCTTTCTGGCGATGCGCCAGGCGGTGGCCGATCTGCCGTCCGCTCCCGCGCGCGTCCTGGTCGATGGCAACGCCGCGCCTCCATCGACCGTCGGGTGGGAGCCCATCGTGGGCGGCGACGCGACCTGCTACGTGATCAGCTGCGCCTCCATCGTGGCCAAGGTGGTGCGCGACCGGCTCATGGAGTTTTACCATGACCTCAACCCCGAGTACGGTTTCGACCGGCATAAGGGCTATGGCACCGCACTCCATGCGGGCCGCCTGCAGCTCCATGGGCCGTCCCTCTGGCACCGGCACAGCTTTGAGCCGGTGAAGTATGCGGCAGCAGCTGGGCCAGGAGGGTGAGCGGTTAGCCGTGGCGCGGCTGCGGCAGGAGGGCTACCGCATCCTCGAGCGGAACGTGCGGTTTCCGGCCGGCGAGCTCGACATCGTCGCCCAGGAAGGGAACACGCTCTGCCTCATCGAGGTGCGCTCCGCCAGCTCGGACCGGTGGGGCGGAGCGCTCGCCTCGATCGGCGACCGCAAGCGCCGGCGGATCATCCGCGCGGCCCGCTGGTACCTGGCCCGCCACCCCTCGCCGCTCCCCGAGATCCGCTTTGACGTGGTCGCAATCTCCTGGGGCGCAGGAGCTCTCCCCGCGGTGCAGCTGGTGCGCGGGGCTTTTGTAGCGGATTGAATCTGTGAAACTTTTCACATATAATAATTTATGCGCACGTCAGTCGAGCAGTTCCTGGAGCAGGTGGCCCAACGCGGGTCATGGATCGGCGGGGGCAGTGTCGCTGCGCTGGGCGCCGCGCTCGCCGCAGCGCTGCTTGAGAAGCTGGTGTTCCAGCCTCCGCTCCGCCGGCGGCTTCAGGCGGTCCGCCGCGAATGCCTCTCCCTCATCGATCAGGATGCCAAAATGTTCGCGCGCGTCATCGACGCCACCCGCGGACACCGCCGCGCGGTCTTCGCGCAGGCGCTCATGAAGGCGACGGAGATCCCGTGCCGCGTCTTTGAGCGCGCCCATGCGGTGCAGGCGGCCTGCCGCCGGGCGCAGCGGGCGATCAAGCCGAAGTTCCAGTCCGACCTGCGGTGCGCCCTCGCCATGGCCAAAGCGGCCAGCGACTCCTCGCGCGCGTTGATCAATACGAACCTTGCATGGCTGGGGTCGCCCGCGTACACGAGGAGGATTCGACGCCGACTCTCGTCCGTCAGCCAATGACCGCTCAGATTCTTGACGGCAAAGCGATCGCCGAGCGCATCAGGCGCCAATTGCAGCAGGAGCTCGCCACGATGGCGCAGCCGCCGATGCTGGCGATCCTCTCCTTTGTCACGCCGGCTTCCGAGGTGTATCGCAAGGCGCAGCGGGCGCACGCCAAGGCGCTGGGCATTCGCACCCGCGAAGAGGCCGCGCCCGAGCGCGTGACGCAGGCCGAGGTGGAGCGCATCGTCCAGGCCTGGAACGCGGACCCGGCGGTCCACGGCATCTTCGTGCATCAGCCGATGCCGCCCCAGATCGACGCGCAGCGCCTCTCGGGGCTGATCGATCCGCGCAAGGACGTGGAGGGGATCCATCCGCAGAACTCGGCGCGCCGGTTTTTCGCGAAGGCCCGCATCGGATCGTGCACGGCGCTGGCGATCATGGAGCTGATCGAGTCCACCGGCATGGATCTGGCCGGCAAGGAGGCGGTGGTGGTCGGCCACAGCGAGATCGTCGGCCGGCCGGTGAGCATGCTGCTGCTGGATAAGCTGGCCACGACGACGGTGTGCCATGTCGGCACCGACCGGGCCGGGCGGCTGGAAGAGCACGTCCGCCGGGCGGATGTGCTCGTGGTCGCCGTCGGGCGACCCCACTTCATCAAAGGGGAATGGATCAAGCCCGGATCGATCGTGATCGACGTGGGGATCAACGTGGTCGATCAGCACGTGGTGGGCGATGTGGAGTTCGAGCCGGCCAGGGCGCGCGCGGCGTTCATCTCGCCGGTGCCTGGCGGCGTGGGGCCGGTCACCGTCATGATGGTGATGAAGAACACGATCGAAGCGTTCAAGCTGCAGCAGCGCGCATGAGCCTTCCTGACGCCGTTCGATTTCAGCGACAGCTCGGCAAGAAGCCGTTCCTGGTCACGATGGAGGTCAATCCCCCGAAGGGCACCGACCTCTCGGAGATGCTCAAGGCGGTGGAGCGGGTGCGCGGCCTGGTGGATGCGATCAACGTGACGGACGGCTCCGGCGCCATCATGCGGGCGTGCTCGCTGGCGGTTGCGAAAGCGGTGCTCGATGCCGGGGTCGACCCGATTTTGCAGATGACGTGCCGCGACCGGAACCGTTTGGCCCTCCAGGCGGATCTGCTTGGCGGGGCGATCCTGGGCATCCGCAACGTACTCCTGCTGACCGGCGATGATCCCAAGGCCGGCGACCATCCCGAGGCCAAGCCGGTCTTCGACATCAACTCCGCCGCGCTGATGCAGGTGGCGAAAGGACTGACGGAAGGGCACGACATGGCGGGCAAGCCGCTCGCCGGCGCGCCGCAGTTCTGCATCGGGGCGGCGGCCGACCCTGGCGCGAAGGATCTTGACGTGGAGATGCAGAAGCTCAAGGCCAAGATCGACGGCGGCGCGCAGTTCTTCCAGACCCAGGCGGTCTTCGACGCCGCCCCGCTCCAGGCGTTCATGCGGCGGGCCAAGCCGTTCGGGAAACCGGTGCTGGCTGGCATCCTCCTGGTGAAATCGGCGAAGATGGCTCGCTACATGAACGAGCATGTGTGGGGCATCCATGTGCCGGAGGCGACCATCGCGCGGTTTGAGAAAACCACCGATGCGCGCGCCGAATGCGTGGCGGTGACCGTCGAGCTGATCCGCGCGGCGCGCGAGTGGGCGGACGGGATCCACCTCTACGCGCTCGGCTGGGAAGAGCTCGTGCCGGAGATTTTGAAAGAGGCGGCGGTGGCCGCGCCACAACGGTCGGCCCGATGACGCTGCCCGCCGCCGCGATGCAGAAGACCGCCCTCCATGAACGGCACCGCCGGCTGGGTGCCAAGATGACCGAGTTCCACGGTTGGGACATGCCGCTCTACTACACCAGCATCCTGGAGGAGCACAAGGCGGTGCGGGAGGCGTTGGGCCTCTTCGACGTCTCGCACATGGGACAGGTGCTGGTGACCGGCCCTGACGCGACGGCCACCCTCAACGAGCTGGTGGTAAGCGACATCGCCCACGTCGGCGTCGGGCGGGCGTGCTATACGCTCATGTTGAACGAGCAGGGCGGGATTCTTGATGACCTGATCGTCTACCGCACCGGCGAGGACGGGTATCTCGTCATCGTCAACTGCGGGAACCGCGCCAGCGATCTGGCCTGGCTGACCGCCCACCGGCGCGGCCAGACCGTGATCAACGATATCAGCAGCGGGCGCTCGATTCTCGCCGTTCAGGGCCCGCGCGCCTGCCGGCTGCTGGAGCAGCTGCTCGATGCGCGGGTGACCAGCCTGGGGCGGTTCGATGTCGCGCCGATGCGCACCATGGGGCCGGACGCCTGCATTGCGCGGACCGGCTACACCGGCAGCGACGGATTCGAACTGTTCGTGCCGGACCAGCACGCGCAGCGGCTGTGGGACCTGATCCTCAGCAGCGGGCAGCCCGTGGGTGCCAGGCCGGTGGGGCTGGGCGCGCGGGATACGCTGCGGGTCGAAGCCGGGCTGCGGCTGTACGGCACCGACATGGACGCCGCCACGAATCCGTTTGAAGTGGGGCTGGACTGGACGGTGGCCATGAGCAAGCCGTCGTTCATCGGCCGGGAGGCGCTGCTCGCGCAGAAAGCGCAACCTCTTGCCAGAAAGTTTGTGGGGTTCGAGCTCGCCCAGGGACCGGTGCCGCGGGAGGGAATGGAGCTGACGAGCCAGGACCGCCGGGTTGGCACCGTCACCAGCGGGACGTTCAGCCCGACCCTTGGCAAACCGCTTGGCCTGGGGTACGTCGAGCCGGCTTGCGCCGCGTTGGGCACTACGCTGGTGCTGACCGTCCGCGCACAGCGATATCCGGCCACGGTGGTGAGGCTGCCGTTCTGGAAAGGCGACGCGAAACCGGCTGCGCTGGCTAGCCCGGCAGCCTCAACGTTGGAGCGACCGTCGTGATGCAGATTCCATCCGAGCTGTGTTACACGAAGACGCACGAATGGGCCAGGCGGGACGGCCAGGAGATCGTCGTTGGCATCACCGCCCACGCGCAGGAAGAGCTGCGCGATGTGGTGTTCGTCGAGCTGCCGAAGGCCGGCAAGCCGGTCAAGCAGGCGGAGCCGGCGGCGGTGATCGAATCGGTGAAAGCGGCGTTTGATATCTACGCGCCGGTGTCAGGCGCGATCAGCCGCGTCAACGACGCGGTGGTCAAATCCCCGCAGCTGGTCAACCAGGACTGTTACGGCGGCGGCTGGCTCTTTGCGATCACGCCCGGCAACGCGGAGGAGCTGACCGCGCTGATGTCCGCCGAGGAGTACGCCAAGCAGCTCCAGGCCCAGCCGCACTAACCCGCAGGACGGCGTTCCATGGATTACGCCCTCAATACAGGCGAACAGTTGCAGGAGATGCTCCGGACGATCGGCGTCGCGTCGTTCGATGAGCTGATCAGCACCGTTCCCGCCGAGCTGCATGCCCGCCGGCTTGAGATCCCCGATGGCCTGAGCGAAGCGGAGGTCATCGCCCTCGGTGAAGGGTTGGCCTCCGCCAACCGCTCGCTGGCCCAGATGACCTCCTTTCTGGGCGCGGGCGCCTACCACCATCTGATTCCGACGGTGGTGGACGCGCTGGCGGCGCGCGGTGAATGGCTGACCCCCTACACGCCCTACCAGGCCGAGGCGAGCCAGGGCACGCTGCAGGCGATCTACGAATTCCAGACGATGATCTGCGAGCTGATGCAGATGGAGGTGGCCAACGCCTCGCTCTACGACGGCGCCTCAAGCGTCGCGGAGGCCGCGGTGCTCGCCCTGCGCGCGACCGAGCGTCCCCGGTTGCTCATCTCCGAAGCGGTACATCCGCACGCCAGGGAAGTGGCGGCCACGTACCTCAGCGGCGCTGCGGCGGTCATCCAGGAGATCCCCACGGTCGACGGCGTGACCGACGTGGAGGCGCTGAAGAAGGCGCTGGGCCAGGATGTGGCGGGCGTGATCATGCAGCAGCCCAACGTGTTCGGCTGTCTTGAGCCGATGGCCCAGGCCAGCGAAGCGGCGCATCGCGCCGGCGGCCTCTTTATCGCATCGGTCTACCCGGTCAGCCTCGGCATTCTGCAGCCGCCGGGCGCGTACGGCGCGGACATCGCCGTCGCCGAAGGCCGCTGCCTGGGCAGCCCGGTGGCGTACGGGGGCCCCGGATTGGGGTTGTTCACGACGACCCAGGCGCTGGTGCGCCGGATCCCGGGGCGGCTGGCCGGCTGCAGCGTGGATCAGGCCGGGCGACGCGGCTATACGCTGACGCTGCAGACGCGCGAGCAGCACATCCGCCGCGAGAAGGCGACGTCGAACATCTGCACCAACGAAGGATGGCTGGCGCTGCGGGCGACGATCTTCCTGAGTCTGCTCGGGCCGCAGGGCATGAAGGAGCTGGCCGCGCTGAATCTGGAGAAGGCGCACTATTTACACCAACGGCTGCGCGAGCTGTCCTGGATCAGGCCGGCGTTTGACCAGCCGTTCTTCAACGAGTTCACGGTGGAGTATGAGGACGGCATCAAGGTGGACGCGGTCAACCGGGCGCTGGCGCGCGCCGGCATGGTCGGCGGATTTCCGCTGAAGAACTGGTACCCGGCGCGACCGCAGGCGTCGCTCTGGTGCGCGACCGAACGGATCAGCAAGACGCAGATCGACGCGCTGATCGAGGCGCTGAAAGGCGTGCGATGATGGTGAACGAGCCGGTCATCTTCGAGCGGTCGGTCGCAGGCAGGCGCGGGTACCGGCTGCCGCC
>Ga0209726_10005029_pt1 | contig 16405 bp, 17 predicted proteins | sample Subgrocontami54m_FD_187453 | JGI IMG/M metagenome (GOLD analysis project Ga0209726, IMG submission 187453) | Subsurface groundwater microbial communities from S. Glens Falls, New York, USA - GMW46 contaminated, 5.4 m (SPAdes) (version 3) | ecosystem: Environmental > Aquatic > Deep subsurface >... | reverse complement strand
AATCAAAGGAACCAGGGGGGTGGGGGAATATCGTGGCCCTGAGGTGGGGGAATATCGTGGCCCCAGGGGTGGGGAATATGATGGCCCTATTCAGCCCTCAGGTGGGGGAATATCGTGGCCCCCGACAAACGGGAGAATTCTCAAGTAGTGGGCTATACTATTATCGTCTCATCGCAACGCCATTCGACGGCAGTAAGCCATTTGTACAAACCGAGAAGATGGTCTTGGGAAAATGACATGACAACAACGTGCTAGAAATGTTTCGGCACTGAAACCTGAAACCAGAAACACGAAACCGCATCGACGATCATAGGCGTTCTTCAACACAACCAAACAACCTGGAGGATCACATGAAAAACCATCTCCGGCTCTTCGCGCTCCTGCTGTTGCTCGTGTCGCTCTACGATCACGAACTGTTGGCACAGGGAACGTGGGTTACCAAAGCACAGATCCCAGAGGCTGTCTCAAACGCCAACGCTGCCGTGATCGGACAAACGATCTATCTCGTCGGCGGATCAAATGGAGATGAGACGTCTTTTCTGCAGGCGTATGACGTGCCGACAGACGCATGGTCGAGCAGAGCGTCGCTCCCTTCGCCGTGTTATTGCGCCGGTGTGGCGGCCATTGGAGACAAATTGTATTACGTCGCTGGTGCAAACAATCAAACCTATTACCGGGAAGTCCGCATTTACGATGCCGTCGCAGACAGTTGGTCGTCCGGAGCGGAGATGAATGAGTCAGCGAGGTTTTGTCCAGGGGCAACCCGGCTGGGCGGATTGGTCTATCTTGCAGGCGGCTCCGATGCTTCCGGTTTGCCTTTGTCAACCATGGAAGTGTATGATCCTGTCACCAACACATGGACGGATAAAGCCTCGATGTCTGTAGCGCGTGGCAACCTCAGCCTGGTTGAACTCAACGGGAAACTTTATGCGATCGGCGGCGGCACAGCCTCGGGGGCGTTGAACATACTGGAGGAATACGATCCGGGCCTGAACTCTTGGACGACTAAAGCACCGATGCAGACTGCGCGTCAACATTTTGCCGCCGCAGCGTTAAACGAAAGAATCTACGTTATCGGCGGCGAGGTGACAAATCCAACGGGAGTCATCGGTACTGTTGAGGAATACGATCCGGCGACTGACGCCTGGCGCACGTTGACTCCCGACCCGGTTCTAAGAGGGGGCGCCACCGCTGTCGCAGTCAACGGAGCGATATACGTAGAAGGCGGTTCGACCTCCCCTGGTCCGGCGACGTTTTTTCAAACGAATGAGCAATTCACTCCGCCGCCTTCTTGCGAGTATGCACCTGATGCGAATACTGTATTGCTGCTACACATGAACGAACTCAGCGGCTCGTTTGTCGCCGATGCCAGCGGCAACGGCAACGGCACGGCAACCGGCACGTCAATCGTTGACGGCATGTTTGGCAACGCCCGGCAGTTCGGCACAGTTGCCGATGAAATAAGAGTGGGGAATCCATTTAGCGGCGTGCAGGATAATTTTACCATCGAGGCATGGATTAATGTGAATCAACTCAATGCTAACAGCGCACACTCTAGCAATACGGTCTTTCGTAATCGCCAGCACGTTTTCGATGTCTTCCTGGTGCTGGCCAACGACGGCCGTCTCAACGCCAACATTCACAATAACACGGCCAGTAACCATCTCTTCTCGAATGCGGCCATTTTACTTCATAGGTGGTACCACATTGCGTTCACCTACGATGCGCAGACAATGAAGCTCTACATCAACGGCCAACTCGATACTAGCAGGGTCATCGGCGCGCTGAACCATGACTGGACGCTCAACTATATCGGCACGTCTATTGGCAACAACACATTCGATGGAGCCGATTGGGCATTCAACGGTATCATCGACGAGCTTCGCATCTCGAACAAAGCTCGCACACCCAACGAGCTGAACGCGGGAGGAACAGTTGCTGGCAGAGTGATATCAAGCGGAAACGGGCTTGCGGGGGTAACTGTAAAACTCCTGGATATCAATTCGATGCCCGTGCCAGGGTTTGATCCCATACTGACAAACTCAAGCGGCGACTATGCCTTCGCTTCCGTACCATCAGGGAACTATCAGGTCATGATTGTCGAACCGCTCGGTTATACTGCTGCCTCGAACCCGAGGTCGATCACCATTGAAGAGTGTCGGTCCATCACTGCAGACTTTTTCCTCACTGAACTCGTGGTGTCCAATACAGCCCGGAGCAAAGGCTATTGGAAGCATCAGTTTGATGTATACGTTACAGGCCGGGGACAGGCACAGGAGACACAAGCCCAGCTCAATGAATACATCGCCAGCATCCATGCACACTACACGCCTCACTTTGACGTCTTCGCAGGAAAAACGTCATTTGCAGACTGGCAAACGCTGCTTTCATCCAACGCCCACTCAAGCATGCTCGAGCGGGCAAAGGAGCAGCTCGCGGCGCTCGTCTTGAACCTCGCCTCTCTCAAGATCGGACAGTACATGGTGATAACCGTTGACGGTCGCAACGCAGGAAATGTACTCACATACGTGTCATCCCTGCTTACTGATGCAAACACCTCCAATGATGAACTGGGAAAGAACCTTGCTGAAAAAATAAACACACAGCAGCCCATAGTTGCAGGACTTGTGCCTGCTGGAAACATCCTCTATAAGGGCCTTACTCGCTCCATCACGTGGGGCTTCAACAAGCCCTTGGAGTTTGGCCTGAGCAATAACTACCCCAACCCTTTCAACCCAACCACAAGCATACATTTTGAGCTTCCGGAAGATGCTCACGTCAGAATCGCAGTTTACAATACACTCGGCCAGCATGTCGCAACCCTCGTCGATGCAATGCAGACAGCCGGGTATCATTCCGTCGACTTCGATGCAAGCGCACTTTCCAGCGGAGTATATTTCTATCGACTCGATGCAGCGGGCACATCAAGTTCAAAGAAGGAGTTTCATCAGGTCAAAAAGATGATCTTAATAAGATAAGACTGCCGGAAATCTTCAACGTAAAGTATCCAAAAGCGGTGAGGCGACTTTAGGGGTGATGAGGCATCACCCCTTTTTTGCATTTCACGCAACTATTGCGTACTTTTTCTCACGCAAATCTCCAAGAATAATCAATCGTCAGTAATTTCCATTTTCAAACTTTAGAAAGGGAAACCGTATGGCCTTACCAGTCGGAGCAAAAGCTCCAGAGTTCAAACTGACTGACACCGATCGCAAGGAGCGATCACTCAGCGAATTCCTGGGCAAGAAAACCGTTCTTGCATTTTTCCCGGGCGCGTTTACGGGCGCCTGCACGAAAGAAATGTGCCAATTCAGAGATTCTCTTGCGAATCTCAACAACATGAACGCGCAAGTGGTCGCCATCAGCGTGGACACACCATTTTCCAATAAGGGGTTCGCTGATGCAAACAAGTTGACATTTCCAATCCTCAGCGACTATACACGGAGTGTTTCCAGGCAATACGTCGGTCTTGTTGAAGATTTTGCCGGATTGAAAGGCTACACCGCTGCAAAGCGTGCAGTGGTCGTGCTCGATAAATCGGGCGTTGTGAAATATGTATCGATCTCCGAAAATCCGGGAATCGAGCCGCCCTACGAGGAGATCAACAAGGCGCTCGCATCATTCTGATCGCCGGACGAGCATTGAGCGTAAAGTTCTAATCCGAAATCGAACATCCGACATCCGAAATCTACCATGGCTTCTCTAAACGTGGGCGATAAGGCCCCCGATTTTTCTCTTCCCTCGATGGACGGGTCACTCGTTTCGCTGAAAGATCTCAGAGGAAAAAAGGTGGTTCTCTATTTCTACCCGAAAGATGACACACCAGGTTGCACAAAGGAAGCGTGCTCGTTCAGTGAGAACCTGGCACGAGTGAAGAGGAAGGGGGCCATGGTGTTTGGCGTAAGCGCCGATAAGGTAAAATCCCACCAGAAGTTTGCGGACAAATATGATCTCGCGTTCCCTCTCCTCAGCGATGAGAACAAGGAGATGATCAAGGCGTATCGCGTCTGGAAAGAGAAATCGTTCATGGGAAGAAAGTACATGGGTATCGAACGCACGACGTTCATTATTGACGAGCAGGGGAAGATCACACACATCTTCCCGAAGGTGAAGGTCGATGGACATACGGATGAAGTCTTGAACGCTCTGTGACGAATATCCGGAACAATGTGATGTTGGAATAACTGATGGTCTATCTGACACGAAAAGAACATTTTTGCGCCTCGCATCGGCTCTTTAATCCCAAATTTTCTGACGCCGAAAATCTTGCCATCTACGGCAAATGCGCCTATCCTAACGGCCACGGCCACAATTATGAGATTGAAGTAACAGTCTCGGGTGATCCGGCTCCCGAGACCGGCATGATCATGGATCTGAAGAGAATCGCCGATATCATCGACGAGGAGATTCTGGTGAAGGTCGATCACAAACATCTCAATCTCGATGTCGACTTCCTGAACGGCGTCATTCCGACCGCCGAAAATCTGGCGATGGTGTTCTGGAAGATTCTCCAGCCAAGGATCACTGCCGGTCGGTTATCGTCGATCAAGGTGTATGAGACGCCGAACAATTTTGCAGAATACCGGGGATGAACGTGGCGAAGGAACGAATGTCACGCACAGCGAAACTCGAATCGTCCGTCCGGGACATCCTTGCACTCGTCGGTGAAAACCCGCGGCGCGAGGGATTGCTCCGCACGCCACAACGCGTGGCGAAGGCATATCAATTTCTCACCAAAGGCTATCGCGAGGATGTGAAGAAAATATTGAACGGCGCCGTCTTCACCGAAAAGTACGACGAGATGGTGATCGTCAAGGATATCGATTTCTTCAGCATGTGCGAGCATCACATGCTGCCGTTTTACGGGAAGGCGCACGTCGCCTACATCCCCCACGGCAAGATCCTCGGCCTGAGCAAAATGCCCCGCATCGTTGAGGTCTTCAGCCGCCGCCTTCAGGTCCAGGAACGACTGACCCAGCAGATTGCCGAGACGCTGTTTGACATTCTTGAACCCGACGGCGTTGCGGTTGTCATCGAAGCCAGACACCTCTGCATGATGATGAGAGGTGTGGAGAAGCAAAACTCCGTTGCCACCACGAGCGCCATGCTCGGCTCATTTCGTGAGGATGAACGAACGCGCAATGAGTTTCTGAAGCTCCTCGACAGCAGGCTTTCCTGATATGCCAAGACGCCGCTCGCACGTCAAGGTCCGCCGTCCCGTTGTCTGGGTTGTCGGCGCTTCGCGCGGGATCGGCGCGGAAATTGCGCGCCAGTTTGCCATGATCGGTTGTCGCGTCTGCCTTTCGGCTCGAACGAAAAAAGCTCTCAACGCGGTCACGAGGGAGATTGAAAAGGTCGGTGGACATGCGTTCTCCGTTCCATGCGACGTCACGGCGCCCCGCACGGTGACTTCGGCAGCGGAGTATATTCGGAAAACAATCGGCGAGGTCGATCTCCTCGTCAACAATGCCGGAGTGACGGTGTTCAAGTCGTTCCTGCAGACCTCAATTTCTGAATTGAACGATATCCTTGCAACGAATCTATGCGGTCAGATTCTTTGTACGAAAGCTATCCTTCCATCAATGGTTCGGCGAAGGGGCGGTTGGATATTTAACATCCTGTCGACGGCAGCGGTCGACACGTTCGAAGGATCATCGGCATATACAGCGGCGAAGGCGGGCATGCACGGGTTTTCAAAAGTATTGCGTGAGGAAATGCGTCGTTACAATGTCAAAGTCGTCAACGTTCTGCCGGGCCCGACTGAGACAGCGATGTGGAGTCCGTCTTCCAGAAAAAAATATTCTCATCGAATGATGAGCGCAACAAACGTGGCCGAGGCGGTTCTTGCCCTCTACCAGCTCCCCTCAGATGTCGTACCGGAAGAAGTTGTATTGAAACCGATTAAGGGGGATATTGGTTGAGCGGTGAGCCGTGGGCTATGCGCAGTGAGCACCGAGCTGAGGGGAGAGAGAGCTCTAATTGCCAATTGCCAATTGAAAATTGACAATTCCCAATGACCAACCGCCCGAAACCAGAAACCAGAAACACGTGAAACCTGAAACACCTGAAGTCCCAACTTCATCCCCCTAATGATCAATCCCTTAGAACACAAGTCCGCCATCATCACCGGAGCCGGAAGGGGGATCGGCAAGGCGATCGCTTTGGCGCTGGCGAAGGAGGGCGCAAACGTTGTCCTTGCCGCCCGGACGCGATCGGAGATCGAAACGCTGGCCAATGAAATCGACGCGCGCGGACAACGGGCAATTGCAATTTCGACGGACGTTGCGGTTGAATCAGAGGTCGACTCATTGGTCAAAATAGCCGTTGAGCGGTACGGCACTGTTGACATTCTCATTAACAACGCCGGCATCGGATCGTTTGCGACCGTCGCCGATTTGCCCGTTGAACAATTCGACCGCATGTGGGAGATCAATATGCGGGGAGTGTTCCTCGCGACACGGGCCGTCCTTCCCCACATGACGAAACAGCGCTCCGGAGATATCCTCAATCTTGCATCGCTCGCTGGAAGGAACGCCTTCGTCGGCGGGGGCGGATACTGCGCGACGAAATGGGCGCTCGTCGGATTCGCACGGTGCCTCATGCTTGAAGTGCGTGAGTCCAATATCCGCGTCATCACGCTTTGCCCCGGCTCCGTCGACACGGGCTTCGGCGATCATGCGGAGTGGAGAACCTCCGCCGGCATCCCGAAGCCCGAAGACATCGCTCAGGTTGCACTTGATACGTTACTCATGCCGCGCCATGTCATGGTGAGTGAGGTCGATATCCGTCCGACTAATCCAAACATCGAAATCATGTAATATTCCTCCCAGTTTCATTTCTCTGGTATAAAACATTGAAGGAATTTGCCTGTCATGGCTGAGAAGAAAGCAGGTAAGGTCGTCTATCGACAAACTCTGTCCCCGGTTCTGGAGATCTTTCGCATCGGTCCGGCGGACGGCCAACCATTTCCGCCGTACAAATCGGGCCAGTACATAGCGCTCTCCCGCGAGAACTGCAGGCTGACGAAGAAATCCGTCGATGCAAATGGTGAGAAGAAATATATTTACGATGTCGATGAGCAGGGAAACATAAAGCGGGGCCCCGTCACGCACTCCTATTCCATTGCCTCAGCCCCGTACGAGACTGAACGCCATGGCTATGTTGAATTCTACGTCGGGCTTCAGGTCGTCGTCCTCGAAAATCCGGGGCGGCTGACGGAATCGCTCTTCCTGGTCGATCCTGAACAGGACAACGTGGTCGCGTATGTGAACAAAATTGCGGGTGGATTCACACTCGACAAAGCCGCCGAATCATTTCAAAACGTCGTGCTCGTTGGGACAGGCACAGGCCTGGCTCCCTTCATCTCCATGATCAAGCAGCTTCATTTTGAAGCGACGCAGGGGAGGAGATCAACAAAACGATTTACTCTCTTTCATGCCAACAGAACCGTGAACGAATTGGGATATCATGAGGAATTGGTGCGGATCGAGAAGGAGCGACTGATCGACTTTGTCTACGTCCCGTCGGTGAGCCGCCCCGCCGGGCCGGATCATGCTGATGATCGATTAGGAAAGGGGCGTGCGAATAATTTGCTGCGTTCTGTGTTCAGCATGCCGTTGATGGAAGAAGAAGCGCTTCGCGCTGCGTCCGATCGCGGTGCGGGAGTTGCAGAGGCGCAGAACGCGCTCAACAAAACGGAGAGACCGATCTTGCCTGTGCATCGACCGCGCGAGCTGCTTCTGGACAGAATGGATCCGAAGAATACCGTCATCCTCACGTGCGGCAACCCGGATGTCATGGAGGATATCCGGCAGATTGCCGCCGTCCGCGAGATCCCTTTCGAAAAAGAAGATTGGTAAATGGAGGCGCGGCGCGGGGGGCGTGTTAATTGTTCAGACCGAGGTCGCTGTAGAGCTGCAGAATGCAATTCCTGCAGAAGTACAACAGCTTGTAATCGCCGATCTGCCGGAGAAGGAGTTCATTCTTCTCGAATCGCTCCCGGCAGATTGAGCACCTCTCCGTCTGCTGTGCCGCGGCGCTTGATCCGCGCAAAATAACCGCCTTGTAGCCGATGAAGGCGACAAAAGCCACAATGACCAGAAAAGCGATTGCCAGAACTGAGACGATCATGGTTACAATTTGGCGGAGTAGCCGAATCCCGACCCGAGTTCCAGGATTCTCTTCGCCCGGAGGATTTGGGCAAAGAGAAACAGCGTACGGCCGACCAACGGACCGATGATCGGGAACAACCGGTCGTGGGCGTAGCGTTCCATCTCTTCAAGGACGCTGTCGCGCTCAGGGGTGACATTGAGAAGATATTCCGCGATATTTCCGTGAACAATTTCCACGCCGTTAATATAGAAAGTTTCATCGGAAAGTCAAAGAACCTCTCTCCACGCACCCCGCTGACCTCACACCGCTCCGTGCTCTCCGCTCCACGCTGCCCTCTTTGCTTCTTTCCAAAATATTTCCAATCTTAAAACCATCGATCACATTCATCGATCCCGTCCATGACACGCAATGATGCGTTGACCCTGCTGCAGGAATATACAAAAAGCGAAGCGCTTCTCAAGCATATGTATGCTGTCGAATCGGCGATGCGTTCGTACGCCCGGAAGTATGGCGAGGATGAAGAAAAATGGGGGATCACCGGGTTGCTCCACGATTTCGATTACGAACGATATCCCGATGCCCCCGATCATCCGCTGAAAGGTTCGGAAATCCTCAGGGGAAAAGGCTATCCGGACGACATTCGGACAGCGATCCTTGGCCATGCATCGTACACCGGCGTGCCGCGCGAGACGACGATGGCGAAGGCGCTCTACGCCTCCGACGAGCTCTGCGGCTTCATCATGGCATGTGCCGTTATCCGGCCGAACAAGATCGCCGATCTTGAGGTTTCCTCGGTGAAGAAAAAGCTCAAGGACAAAGGCTTCGCGAGGAACGTTAACCGCGAAGATATCATCCGGGGGAGCGCAGAGCTGGGAGCTCCGCTCGACGAGCACATTCAGTTCGTCATCGATGCGATGCGATCGATCTCAAACGATCTTGGTTTGTAGAGGAGCTTTGATGGCTTCAACAGGAGACGTTCATGGTACGAATGGGTAAGGAGATCGAGCATCAAATCCGCTATGTCGGAGAAAAAGCATTCCCTGACGAAGGCTGCGGGATGATTCTCGGTGTGGAGCTGGACCGCGTGCAGATCGTCCGCGAAGTGATAGAATTGCAAAATTCATCTCCTGCCCACCGTGATGAGAGATTCCTCATCACTGCGCAGCAATACAGACAGACAGAGATAGCCGCGAAGGGGCGGAACCTGGAGGTGCTCGGTTTTTTCCATTCGCATCCCAACCATCGCCCTGAACCTTCGGCCTATGATCTCGAACACGCGCTCCCTTCGTTTGTGTATATCATCGTTGCTGTCATCGGCGGCGTTGCCGGAAGAATGGCGGCGTGGACCCTGTCGGAGAACCGGAGCCGTTTTGATCGGACCGACATCGACATCGGTTCATGACAGCCGCACTGAGCTGAACATGAATTTCACGGCGCCCGCTTCATGCCCGTAAGAATTCTCTTGCCAACCCCGCTGCGACCCTTTGCAGGGAATTCTGAATCACTGCTTCTCGAAGGCCGGACCGTGGCGGACCTCCTTGCAGCTCTCACGGAAGAGTATCCTCATCTCCGCCATCATCTGATGTCGGAAGACGGACAGGTGAGGAGCTTCATCAATGTGTACGTCAACGACGAAGACATCCGTTTTCTTGAGCAAGGTCGGACCCGTGTCGGAGAAAACGACGTTGTCTCAATCATTCCCTCCATCGCCGGCGGCGTGGACCACGTTGGATTCTCCCCCGAGGAATCGCTGCGGTATCATCGCCACCTCATCATGCCGGAGATCGGCGTCGACGGCCAGCAGAAGCTCAAACGCGCACGCGTGCTGATCATCGGCGCCGGCGGACTCGGCTCTCCAGCCGGACTTTATCTCGCCGCCGCAGGCGTCGGAACCATCGGCATCGTCGACTTTGACGTTGTCGATGTCACGAATCTTCAGCGGCAGATCATTCATTCCACCAGGGACGTCGGGAGATCGAAAGTTGAATCGGCAAAAGACCAGCTGGCAGACATCAATCCCCATGTCCAAATCGAGACCCATGATGTCCGCCTTACGTCGGCGAATGCATTCAACATACTCAGGGAGTACGACATCATTGTCGACTCCACCGATAATTTCCCGACCCGTTATCTCGTCAACGATGCCTCTGTTCTTCTCGGGAAAACGAACGTCTACGGCAGCATCTTCCGGTTTGAAGGACAGGCGACCGTTTTCGACGCGACCAGAGGTCCCTGTTACCGCTGCCTCTATCCTTCGCCTCCTCCTCCGGGATTGGTGCCAAGCTGTGCAGAGGCAGGTGTCCTCGGCGTTTTGCCCGGGATCCTCGGGTCGGTTCAGGCCCTTGAAGCGATCAAGCTCATCGTGGGGAAAGGGGAGTCGCTGATCGGAAGGCTCTGGCTGTTTGACGCACTGAGCCTCCGGATCCGCGAGATGAAAATACGTAAAGATCCGAATTGTCCTCTCTGCGGCGACCGTCCGACGATCAGTGGGCTGATCGATTATGAAGAGTTCTGTAGTACGAGCCCGCCGGTCGCCGGAACGGTCGATGCCCAATCTGACGTCACGCCTGAAGAGGTGAAGCGGAGAATGGATAGTGGTGAGCGGCTTTTTGTCCTCGATGTTCGAGAGCCGCACGAATATGCGATCGCCAATATTGGTGGATACCTCATTCCGCTCGGAGAGCTTCCGGGAAGAATCAAAGAACTCGATTCATCGCGTGAAATCATCGTCCATTGTCAGCATGGGATGCGCAGTGCCAAGGCAGTCGAGATCCTGAGGAAGAACGGCTTTGCCAACGCGCGCAATCTTGCCGGAGGGATCGATGCCTGGGCGCAGCGGATCGATCGGAGCCTGCGTCGGTACTGAACGTCATGACGCAGGTGTCGGCCGCCGGGTTGTGTATCAGTTTGGATCTTGGTAGGTCAGACATTCCTGTCTGACAGGCAAGAATCCCTGTCCCACCGAAATGTTTTTCTTAAATTGATACACTACCGGCCGCCGGAAGTGGTTGTAACTCGTCGAATATTTTCCTACATTGTCTGGCCATAATTCGAATTACCAGGAGATGAAATCCATGAAACGCGTTCACTTATTGGTCACAGCCATTGTGGTTCTTATAACGACATTCGCATCGGCACAGGATCAGGATGATGAGCCGCTGCCTCCGCCGAGGCGGGCGGGCGCGACGAAGATCGGCGGCGCCGGCGGGTTCACACAGAGCTGGCTTTTCATGAATGTCGATCCTATCAACCAGATCATGAAAAAGGAAAACCTCGCCGAGTTCAACAGATCGGGAGTCTTCATGGTCGGCGGCCAGGGTTATGGCTACATCATGCTCGTACCGAACTTGCGGATTGGCGGAATGGGCATGAGCGGCTCCGCGAAATCGAAAACCCTCGCCGGGAATATTGTCCGCGAAGTCGAGCTCTCTGCCGGCTATGGAGGCGTGACAGTTGATTATACCCTCCCCGTTGTGCCGCGCCTCGACGTCTCGATCGGCATGATGCTGGGCGGAGGTGGAATCGACTTGAAATTCAATCGGAGCTACGGACTGGCTCAGCAATGGGATAAAACGTGGGACGATTTTGGCCTCGGCGCCAAGCCTGCCGATGAGTACTCCGGCAAGCTCTCCGGCTCGTTTTTCATCTATCAGCCGGCGTTGAATGTCGAGTACGCGGTCCTGCGGTGGGTTGGAATACGCGCCGGTGTGAGCTATGTCGGCATGTCGAACCCGACCTGGAAGCGCGACGATAAGTTTGAAGTCTTTGGCGTGCCGGGCGACGTCAGCGGGAAAGGGTGGAGCTTTAATACGGGGATTTTTATTGGGACGTTTGTCTTTTAGAAGTCAGATAGAAATTTGAAAAGGCCATGTCCGATGTGGGCTGTTCGATGTCCGAATTCCTGCGTCTGCAGCGCACGACGTCGAACATCTAACATCGAATATCCAACATCTGCCATCGAACATCTGCCATCTAAAATCTAAACTCCCACACCCAGCCGCTTCATTATTTTGTTTCCTTAAACTGCACTGATTTCCATTCCGCAAAGAGCGGCTTCAGCTTGCTCCGCTGGTATTTTCCGGTCGATGTTACGGGAATGTCGTTGCCGAAGATCACCACCTTGGGGCTCTTCTGAAATGGAAAGATCTTTCGACAATAACCGATAACATCTGCTTCGCTGATCGCCGAGCCGTCTCTTCGCTGGACATAGGCACCAATTTCCTCACCGTACCAGTCGTTTTCAAATCCGACCGCGAGTCCCGCTTTCACGCCGGGCATGTTCATCAATACCTCGTCGATTTCGAAGGGTGAAATATTCATCCCGCCTCTTATGATCAGTTCCTTGATCCTGCCCGTAATGAAAAAGAACTTTCTCCCCTTTTGGTCGGTTTTAAAGAATCCCTCGTCGCCGCTCCGGAACCAGCCGAACGCGAATGTCGTTTCGTTTGCCTCCGGATTGGCATAATATTCTTTCATGACATTGTGGCCCCGGATAACGATTTCCCCCCTCGCTCCTTCAGCGAGCTTATTTCCCTGATCGTCATGGATCGTCATCTCGTTCGGCGGGATCGCGACGCCGATCGACGGGAAGCCGTAATCGCGCATCCAGCTCTGATGCTCTTCCGGCGTGAGATCGAGAGGGAGGAAGCAGGAATAGCAGGTTGTTTCGGAGAGACCATATCCGTGGATGATCGGAATCTTGAACTGATTCTCGAAATTTGCGGCGAGCTCGACCGTGAGCGGCCCGGCACCGCAAATGATGTGGCGGAAATGGGAGATATCATACCGGGACATGTCGAGCGCTTCGTGGAGCAGGAACTGCAGGAGCGTGGGGACCACGCTGACCACATTCACCTGTTCCGCGGCGATCCTTTCAAAAAATTTATCCGAATGGAATTTCTGGTTCAACACGACGCTGCCGCCGTAATACATCGGCGTCATGAGCGTGACGACTGTGCCGTTGACATGGTGGATAGGGAGGACGCACATCATGCGCTGGTCGGGAGTCAGCTTATGCCACTCGGCGATGGCTTTTGCGTCGATGAGGAGGTTGTACTGAGTCAGAACAACTCCCTTCGGATGGCCGGTGGTGCCGGAGGTGTAGACGATGAGAGCGTCATCCTCGAGCGATGGAGAATCGTGGGCATCGATGTTCGATGTTTGATGTTCGATGTTCGTATGGAAGTCAAGGTATTTTTCCCCTCCGCTCCTCATCTCCCCTGCACCTCTGCCTCCTCCAACTCGCACAATTGATAGTAAAGATGGTTGTTCATTCGAAATTCGAGCAATTCGATCGACGAACTCGTCGCGCACGAATGCCAGTTTCGCGCCTGAGTTCTGAAGAATGTAGCCGATCCGTTTATCATCCTCGCCGACATTGATCGGGACGACAACAGCGCCGATGAGCCACGCTGCGAAGTATTGGACGACGGTGTCAGAGTGATTAAATGCCACCGTTGCAATTCGATCTCCACGGGTGATCTTGTGTGACAGGAGGGAATTGGCAGTTTTGCAGACGAGTTCATAAAACTCCCTATACGTACAGGTGCGGCGTCCTGCCTCGGCCGGCTCGTCAGGATAAAAAATCAGCCACGTCTTGTCGCCATCTGTTTCGGCTTGCTTCCTGAGCAGTTCGCCGATGTTCTTGAAGGCGACCTGGTAGTGGGTCGGGGGTATGCTGCCGACGGTGCGGGCGAGGAGGATGTTGGCTGAGGTTGAAGAACTTGACTTCATGAGCGCAGATGATGATGGCTGAAACAACGAAGTCTAATATACAACTCGACGAGCGTCGATGCAATTGTTCTAAGAAGTTGAAATTTGCGACGATTCAGAGTACATTATACAGCTTCATCAAAAAGAATCGGGAGGTGTGATGAGAAAATCTGTTGTAAAATCTGGCTTCATTGAGAGCAGAATCTTCATCATCAGGGGACACAAGGTCATACTTGATCGAGACCTTGCCGCATTGTACAATGTGGAAACACGCGACCTCAACAAAGCTGTTTCAAGAAACCTTGACCGGTTCCCGGAAGATTTCATGTTTCATCTGGCGAAAAAGGAGTTTGAAAACTTGAAGTTCCATTTTGGAACATCAAGCTGGGGCGGTACAAGGAAACTCCCAAGGGTTTTCACCGAGCAAGGCGTTGCGATGCTATCCGGTGTGCTCAAGAGCAAGCGTGCCGCCCACGTCAACATTGAAATCATGCGTGCGTTTGTGAGACTAAGAGAACTTCTTACAACGCATAAGGACCTGGCCAGGAAGCTCGAAGACCTGGAGAAGAAATATGATGCGCAGTTCAGGGGCGTGTTCGAGGCTATCCGAAAATTGATGGCGCCGCCGGCACCAAAGAAAAGACCAATTGGCTTTGTGGTATAGCACTCTTTGAAATGTTCGATTGCCAGATCATAATCTTTTCGCTCTTCAAATATCTGCGCCACAAAATCGGGCAACGTCACTCGCTTTATGTCATTTATACCCTCTACCCATTTTCTGACTTCTTCCGTCTTGTAAAGAATCCGATCCTTGATCTTTTCCTTAGTGATCTGGTCAGCGTATGAGTGTTGCAGCGCGTCCCAGTAGATTTCCGCGGTTGCATAATAAGACAATAATTTTTGTTTATACAGCACCTCATCATCATTTCCGTAGACGATATCGTGACACTTTACCAAGTTGCAAAAATCATGGTCATAAGGAAAATCATTTTCTTTTATGTAGAATTTTCTTTCCACGTGAGCGCTAAGATGGATGAACCGAGCAACGTTCTCATCAAACCGACGTCGGATTTCTTCCATCTGCAAGAAGTCCAACCCGTGGTTATAGCTCTCAACCCATTCGAAGCCTTCGTCAAGCTGAGTTGACTCTATGAAATGGCGGAAGGCGAGTTCATTCAATGCCGGCTTTAGGAATCGATAAAGCCATCCATTTGCCCTCTGATTTTGAGATGTAGGTTCAACCCTCTTGACAAGGTTCCCAACGGCAAGAATAAATTTTTCTTTCTCGGCTTTGTCAGCAGCTGGTTTCCAGGCGCGCAGGAGTAAATCCTTGTAGGCATTATATGAGACTAGTCTATAGATTCGCAGGCTGCAGAGTTGAATTAATAGATCGATCGATTCGCTCTTCTCAGTGCGCTTATCAAGAAGTTCGACAGCGCTGAATTCAACAGGTTTGGAGAGATATTTCTCGGGAAGGATCAATCGTTCGGTACGCTCAGGTTCACCTACAGAATCAACAAGATTCAATGTTTGCACTGTGAAAAACATTAGATCCCGGGATAGTGCGAGTTCCCGATAACGTGGAAATTGTTCCTCAAGTGAGAGAGCAACCTTGTCCAAGGCCTCATAATCTTGCAGGTAAGGATCAGCACGGATGGAACTATCATTTAGTGTCGCATGCAGCAAAAAGGGTTCGCAAAACGCAGATAGCAGTTTTGCTCGAAGATCACCCTTGAATGCTACTGCTTTGTGCAGCTCGCCGATAAGGCCTTCGAGGTTGAGAACGGCATTGCTGAAATCACCTAATCTCTCCAGCTTTCGGCCTCGCCAAATCAAACCGATCCCTCGTTCGCGCATACGTCGGCCCTCCCATCCGGGCGATGGCTTGAAGCTTGTCGGGATCGATCCGGAAATTATTAAAGAGTTCGTCGGCGATGTGGAAGCGGACGATCTCGCCGAAGACCGTACACCCGCCGCCGGGGCCGCTCCCGATGCGCACAATCTGTGTGAGCTTGCATTCCATACTGATGCGCGATTCACTGACGCGCGGAGGCTTGACAAGATCACTCGGTATCGGCGTCAGGCCCGATTCGATAAACTCGTCCACATCGGGCGGAAAATCGGCCGAGGTGATGTTCATTTTCTCGGCGAAGTCTTCGGAGACGATGTTGACGACAAACTCCTTCGTCGCCTCGACATTGTTCAGCGTGTCTTTGTGCGCCCCATCCTTCCTGATGACCGTCGAAAACAGTATCGTCGGCGGGTTCGAGCACACACCGTTGAAGAAGCTGAACGGTGCAAGGTTCCGAGCACCGCTTTTGCTCAAGCTCGAGACAAGCGCGATCGGTCGCGGCACGATCGAGCCGATCATGAGCTTGTAGATGTTGTTGTAGTCGTGTTCGGAGGGGGTGATGATCACAGCCAGTAAATCCTTCGTATGCTGTTAGATGTTAGCCCAAGTTCGACACAATTCGATAGAAAAGGTTGATTGTGCGTTTGAATCAACAAAAGTGATCAAGAGTTTTCACTACAAATCGTGTTTCATTTCCAGTCGAACTGGTACATGGAGATCGAGTTTCTG
>Ga0209726_10005028_pt1 | contig 16405 bp, 10 predicted proteins | sample Subgrocontami54m_FD_187453 | JGI IMG/M metagenome (GOLD analysis project Ga0209726, IMG submission 187453) | Subsurface groundwater microbial communities from S. Glens Falls, New York, USA - GMW46 contaminated, 5.4 m (SPAdes) (version 3) | ecosystem: Environmental > Aquatic > Deep subsurface >... | reverse complement strand
AATGCGGTAAGGCGAGCGCGGGACACACGCACCCGAAATCCGACCTCCTGCCCCCTCCGGCCGAAGACCTGCGTCGAAGCGCCTACGGTAGCGGCTGTCGCGCCCGGCGGCTGATCGATTTCGCCCTCGGCCGAGTAAATCGCCGCAACGGCGCTAGACCGCCTCGAGGACGAACAGCGGGGCCCAGAAGTCGCCCCGTCGGCCGGCCTCGTCACGTTCGCCGCCAAGCAGCAGGCCGTTGGCCATCAGGTCGTCGCCGCCCCGAACGCCGTGGTTGGCTCGGGCGACGACGTCGTCCATCTCGGGCCAGACCGACACCCGGTAGGACGCGACCGGGTCGAGGCCGCGGAGACGCAATCGGTCGGGCCCCGGAACCGGCCGGTTGAGGACGCGATAGAAGCCAACCACCGCCCGCCGCCGATCCGAGGCAACCGCCGACCAGGCCGTTTCGTTCCCGTCGCCTTCGAACGGGCTGCGCAGGCGGACGAAGCGGCCGTACTGGAACAGCTCGCGATGCGCCTTGTAGAAGGCGATCTGGGCGCGGACCTCGCGGCGCTCCTCGTCGGACAAGCCGGTCGGGTCGAGCTCATAGCCAAAGACGCCGAAAAACGCGACCGCGGCCCGGGTGCCGAGCGGCGTCATCCGCCCGGTCTGGTGGTTGGGGACCGCGGCGACGTGGGCGCCGATCGTGCTCAGCGGGTAGACCATCGAGGTGCCCCACTGGATCCGGAGGCGCTCGGCGGCGTCGGTATCGTCGCTGGTCCAGGTCTGCGGGGCGAAGGCGAGCATGCCGGGGTCGAACCGACCCCCGCCGCTGGCGCACGACTCGAACAGGATCTCGGGGAAGCGCTCGGTCAACCGCCGGTACAGGTCGTAGACGCCAAGGATGTAACGGTGGAAGAACTCGCCCTGGCGATCGGCCGACAGAGCGAGCCCGTACGGCTCGGTGATATTCCGGTTCATGTCCCACTTGACGTAGGAGACGGGGCCACTGGCGAGGACGTCGGTCAGGACCCCGTACAGGTGGTCCACGACCTCGGGTCGGCCCATGTCGAGGACGAGCTGCTGGCGCGCCTCGGTCCGCGGCCGACCGGGCACGCCGATCGCCCAATCCGGGTGGGCGGCGAACAGCTGGCTCTCGGCGCTGACCATCTCCGGCTCGATCCACAGACCGAACTGGAGGCCCAGCGCCTCGATCTTGCGGGCCAGGCCGTCGACCCCGTTTGGCAGCTTGCGGCGGTCGACGAACCAGTCGCCGAGCGAGGTCGTGTCAGCATCGCGGCGGCCGAACCAGCCATCGTCGAGGACGAACAACTCGACCCCCAGATCGCGCGAGGCGGTCGCCATCTCGATCAGCTTGGCCTCGTCGAAGTCGAAGTAGGTCCCCTCCCAGTTGTTGATCAGGACCGGCCGCGGCCGATCGCGCCATACGCCGCGGACCAGCCGCTCGCGATACAGCCGGTGGTATGCGTCGCTCATCTCGCCCAGCCCGGCGGCGGAATAGGCCAGGACGGCCTCGGGCACGCTGAATGTCGCCCCCGGCACGAGCCGCCAGGCGAAACCCTCCGGAGCGATCCCCAGCCGAACCCGGGTGGTGGCCACGACATCGACATCGGCCTCGGCCAGGAAGTTGCCCGAGTAGACCAGGCTGAACCCGTAGGCCTCGCCGGCGTCCTCGGTGGTCGCCTCGCGGCGGAGCGCGACGAACGGGTTGTGCTGGTAGCTCGAGGCGCCGCGGAGACTGCCGACCGACTGGCGTCCGGGGGCCAGGCGACGCCCGAACACGTGCCGCTCGCGGGCCCACGTCCCGCTCAGGTGGACGAACCGCCAATCCGAGTCCGGGAGGTCGAGCGAGGCGCTCATCGCACCGGTCAGCCGGATCGCCGTCGGGCCGCTGTTCCGGATCACGGCGCTCCGGGCGATCAGGGGCAGGTCGGCGAAGATCGTGTAGTTGAGCTGGACCTCGAGACCGGATGGCGCGTCGGCAAGGACGATCTCGACCGTGTCGGCTTCGCTGTCGGCCTCGACGTAAGTGGATGGCAGACCGGGCAGCGACGGCTTGCCGGCGACGATCCGATGACGCAGGTAGCGCAGGTCGAGGACGCCAGAGCCGTCGGCGAGCTCGACGCTGAGGGCCGGGACCCGGAAGTCGCCGATCCCGGCGACCGGGTACTCGAGCGCGACCGGCTCATCGACCCGGTTGGAGAAGCCCGGGAACGGGTCGCTCCCGAGGTGGGCGTACGAGCGATCCGGGGCCAGCGCCGGCCCGAAGTGGAGGTGACCAAGCGCCCCGCCAGACAGGACCTGGAGGACATAGCTGATCCGGCCGTTGTGGAGATGAAGCTGCCGGGCGGCCGGATCCCAATCGATCGGCACGGGTCAGCCGCCGGCGAGCGGGCGCAAGGACCAGGACCAGACGTAGGTGCCCGGTCCGATCTTGTACTCCGGGAGCGTGTCCGGGCCGCAGCTGGCGGTGCCCAGACCGCGGTGAGCGGCGTCGAGGTGGACGATCGTCTCGGGCCGCGGGGTCAGCTCGACATCGTGGGTCGCGGTCGCGAGATCCTCGGCGCGGTAGTGCGTCGCGGACAGCTGGCGCGGGCGATCCGGGATGATCCGGACGCCTCGGCCCGTCGCGTCGCGGAGCTCCAACCAGTGGACGTCGGCCCGGCCACCGCTCTCCTGGGGCCGGACATACGGGGTGTACAGCTCGCTGACGGTCGAGGTCCAGCGGCCGATGAGGCCGCTCCGTCGGCGATCCGGGTAGGTCTCGTGGGGCCCGCTGCCGAGCCATTCCGCGGCCTCGAGCCCGGGGACGATCGCCAGAACCGTCCCGACCCGGGGCAGGTCCGGGAGCTCGGCCGGGAGCTCGGCCACCTCCTCGATGTCGACCCCGCCGTCGGAGCGACCGCGAAGGGTCTGCTCGTGACGGACGACGATCCCGGTCCCGGTCCGGTATTCGCTCCGGACGACGGTCGCCTCGGCCCCGCGCTCGATCGCGACCAGCCGGCGCTCGATCCGGTCGAGGCCGCCGCTCCTCCAGCCGTCGGCGATCCCGCCGAACCGGTCGTTGTCGGTCGGGGCGCGCCACAGGGCCAGTGTCGGCGGCGCGGCGAGCAGCCGATGGACGAGCAGACCGTCGCCATCGAGCTCGACCGGGATGGCGGCCCGACCGGAGGTCGCGGCGCCGTCCCCGGATCCCGCGCCCCGAGGGTCCGCGACCGTCCCGCTGCCGACCGCCAGTTGGGCGGCGGCCACCTCGAACCCGGCCGGGGCCCACGCCGCCGCGGTCGCGGTCACGAAGCGGATCGTCAGCCAGCCCTCGGCGCCCGGTGCCAGCGACGGATCCTTCCAGCCGTGGAGGAGGGCCGGGCCGCGATCGCCCGGGTCGAGCTCGGGCAGGACGACATCGCCCGACCCGGCGGGATCGCCATCGATCGTGAGCTCCCAGCGAGCGCGCAGCCAGCGCAGATCGAGGAACGCCTGACGGTTGACCACCTCGACGATCCCGGCCCGCCGATCGTGCAGACCGGTCGGGCGGACCGGGGCGGCGATTGCCTTGTGCTCCCACATCGCGGGCTTCGGTCGGCGGTCCGGCCAGACCAGTCCGTCGAGGCAGAAATTGCCGTCGTTCGGGCTGTCGCCGAAGTCGCCGCCATAGGCCCAGCGGGTGGTCCCGTCGGGCAGCGTCTGGACGAGGCCGTGGTCCCAGAACTCCCAGATGAACCCGCCCTGGAGCCCCGGTGTCGACTCGATCGCGTCCCAGTACTCGCCAAGCGTCCCGTTGCTGTTGCCCATCGCGTGCTGGTACTCGCACATGATCAGCGGGTGGCGCTGCTTGCCCGACCGGGCGTGGTCGACGATCGAGGCGATCGGCGGATACATCGGGCAAAGAATGTCGGTGACGCCCTGGTCGCTCGCCCAGTCGTAGCGGATGGCGCCCTCGTAGTGGAGTGGGCGAGACGGGTCGTAGCGACGGAGCCAGGCGGCCGCGGCCTCGTGGTTCAGGCCGTGCCCGGACTCGTTGCCCAGCGACCAGGCGATGATCGAGGGGTGGTTCTTGTCGCGCTGGGCCATCCGCGAGACGCGATCCACCCACGCCCCCAGGTAGCGGTGGTCGTCGCACAGGGTGCTCTGGAACGCGTGCGTCTCGATGTCGGCCTCATCGATGACGTACAGGCCAAGCTCGTCGGCCAGCTCGACGAAGGCCGGGTCGTTCGGATAGTGCGACGTACGCACCGCGTTGAACCCGAACTGCTTCATCAGGACGAGGTCGGCCCGCAGCCCGTCGCGGCTGATCGTCCGGCCGGTGTGCTGGTCGAAGTCGTGCCGGTTGACCCCTCGGATGAAGACCCGCTCGCCGTTGATCAGCAGGTCGAGCCCCACGATCTCGACTCGGCGGAACCCGATCCGGAGCGACGTCTCCTCGGCGATGGAGCCGTCGGGAGCCCGGAGGGTCACCGTCAGCCCGTACAGGTTCGGCTCTTCCGCCGACCACACGGCCGCATCGGGCACCTCCAGATGCCAGCCCACCAGGCCGTCGCGCGGTGGAGCCAGCCGACGATGCACGCCGTCCCAGGCCTCACCTTCCTGGGCGCTCATGGGCATCCCCGAGGCGTGCTGGTACATCAGCCGCTGGTCGCCCGCGGTCCAGCCCATCAGCTCGTGCGGGTCGATGCTCCGGACCGCGGCCGTGAGCGGCACGGCGACGCCCTCGAGGCGCGCCTCGACCGTCCAGCCGGGTTCGAGGGCATCGCCCGGGAAGCCGACCAGCGCATGCAGGTCGAGCGTCCCGGTTGTGAGGTCGTCGGTCAGCCCGGTGTCGGCCCGCACATCGGCCAGGAAGACCGGCCCGGTGCGGTACAGGAACACGGACCGGGTGATCCCGCCGTGCCACCACTGGTCCTGATCCTCGACGAAGGTCGCGTCGGACCATTTGACGACGGTCAGCCGGAGGGTGTTCGAGCCGGGCTGGACGAGGGCGCTGAGGTCGAACTCGGCGGCCAGGTGGGAGTCCTTGCTGATCCCCACCTCGCGGTCGTTCAGCTCAGCGATGAGGACGCTCTCGGCCGCGCCGACATGGAGGACGATCCGGCGGCCCGCCCAGCCGGCCGGGAGCTCGAACGTGCGCTCGTAGACCCCCGTCGGGTTGGCCGCGGGCAGGTGCGGCGGCAGCCCGGGAAACGGCATCTGGACGTTGGTGTAGTGGGGCAGGTCGGCGAAGCCCTGCATGGTCCAGGCACCGGGGACCGCGATCTCGCTCCAGGTCGCGCCAAGCTCGGCGTCGGGCGTCGCCAGGAGCTGGAAGCGCCAGCGGCCGTCGAGCTCGAGGCGCTCGTCGTGCGCGACGCTGTGCATCGGCAGGCGGCCCAACTGAACGAGTTCGGGCGCGGTCCATGGCGCGGGGTGCATGCCGCAAGTCTATCGAGACGCGTCGGCGTCGGCGGTTCGCTAGGCTTCGCTCGGTGTCCGCCCAACCATCACCCGAAGTTTCCTATCGCGCGCTGCTCCGGGTGCCGACCCTTGGCCGGATCCTGCTGGCGACCCTGATCGCCCGGACCGCCCAGTCGATGGTCGGCGTGGCGCTCGTCCTGTTCACCCTCGAGACGTACGGATCCTCGCAACTGGCCGGGCTGGTGACGTTCGCCGCGCTGTTCCCGGGCCTCCTGGTCAGCCCGATCGCCGGAGCGCTGCTCGATCGTCACGGCCGGATCCGGCTGGTCATGCTCGACTACGCGGTCGAGCTGCTGGCCCTTGGCCTGATCGGCAGCCTGGCCCTGGTCCACGCCCTGCCGGCGGTCGTTCTGATCGGGATCGCGACGATCTCGTCATTCACGGCGATCCTGAGCCACACGGGTCTGCGCAGCCTGTTCCCGCTCCTCGCCCCGGAGCATCTCTGGGAGCGGGTCAACGCGGTCGACTCGAACGGCTACGTGATGGCCTCGGTGATCGGACCGCCGCTGGCGGCCGGCCTGGTCACGATCCTTGGCGGGGCGACCGCCCTGATCGTGATCGCCGCCGCGTTTGGCCTGGCGGCGCTGCCGATGATCGGGGTGAGCGACCCGCCGACCCAGACCACCTCGACCGGTCGGCTGCTCGTCGACGCCTGGCAGGGGGTCGTCTACTGGTGGCGGAACCGGACCCTGCGCGGGCTCGGCTTCTCGATCACGGTCCTCAATTTCGCGTTCGGGTTCAACACGATCGTGATCCCCCTGATCGTGCTCCGCGTCCTTGGCGCGAGCGAGTTCGCGGTCGGGCTAGTGTTCGCGGCGACCGGGGTGTCGGGGGTCGTCTCGGCGCTCTATTTCGGCCGCCACGACACCCGCGGCCGGGAGTGGCGGATGCTGGTCGTGCCGATGATCGCGCTCGCGCCGGCCTACGCCCTGATGCTGCCGGCCGCGGCCGGCTGGACGGGGCTGTGGCTCGGGCTGGGCTGCCTGGTCCTCTCGTCGCTGATCATCGGCGTGCTCAACGGACCGATGGACATTGCCCTGTTCACGGTCCGTCAGCGGCGGACGGATACGGCCTGGATGGGCCGCGCGTTCGCGGTTTCGATGGCGGCCAACTTTCTCGGCTTCCCGATCGGCGCGGCGGTCGGCGGCGCGCTGGCCGCGATCTCGATGCCCGGGGTCGTCCTGCTCGGAACCGGGATGATCGTGATTGCGGCCGGTCTCGCCGCGACGATGATCCCGCGCCAGGAGGCGACGTCGACCGCCGTTCCCGGAGCCCTGCCGGACGCCAAAACAGACTGACCGGGCGGCTGGGCCGTTGGTCCGGGACCCCGGGTGACCGTTTCGGACTTGCCGCGAGCTGCCGCGACCCGCACCGTAGATCCATGCACCGACGGATCGTCCTGGCCGCCGCGCTGATCGCCATGCTCCTGGTGGGCCTCGTCCCTGACGCGATCTCCGGCGCCGAGCCGAACTTCCCGCCAAGGGACTCCCGCTACCACAACTACCCGGAGATGGTCGCCGAGATCATGGCCGCCCAGAGCGCCTACCCGGACCTGGTCCAGATCTCCTCGATCGGCAAGAGCTACCAGGGTCGGGACATCTGGATCGCCAAGGTCTCCGACAACGTGACCGTCGACGAGCCAGAGCCCGAGGTCCTGATCGATGCCCTCCACCACTCGCGCGAACACCTGACGACCGAGCAGGCGCTCTACCTGCTCAAGGTCCTGACCCAGGACTACGCGACCGACGCCACGGTCAAGCGACTGGTCGACAGCCGCGAGATCTGGATCCTGTTCGCCCTCAATCCGGACGGGATGCAGTACGACCTGACCGGCAACCCGTATCGGGCCTGGCGCAAGAACCGCCAGCCGAACGCGAACTCGACCGCGGTCGGGACCGACCTCAACCGGAACTACGACTACCGCTGGGGCTGCTGCCACGGGTCGTCCGGGGTGAAGTCGTCGCTGACCTACCGCGGGCCGCACGCGTTCTCCGCGCCCGAGACCCGGGCGCTGCGCGACTTCGTCGCCAGCCGGGTGGTCAATGGCCGCCAGCAGATCCGGCTCCACATCACCCTCCACACGAACGGCAAGCTCGTCCTCTGGCCGTACGGCCACACCAAGACCGACGTCCCGGCCGACATGACCAAGGACGATCACGCGACGTTCGTCCGGTTGGGCCTCCGGATGGCCGCCCGGAACGGCTACAAGCCCATGCAATCGAGCGACCTGTACATCACCGACGGCGACCAGATCGACTGGATGTACGGCCGCTATCGGATCTTCTCCTTCACCTGGGAGCTGTACCCTCCTGAGCACCACCGGATCGCCGATTTCTACCCGCCGGACGAGCAGATCGCGGCGGCCGTTGCCAACAACCGGTCGGCCTTGCTCTACGCGATCGACCAGGCCGCCTGCCCGTGGGCCTCGATCGGCAAGACGAAGGCGGACTGCGGCCCGTTGTTCGACGACTTCGAGATGAATCGGGGCTGGGTCCGTAACCCGGACGGGACGGACACGGCGACGGCCGGCACCTGGAAGATCGGCGATCCGGCCCAGGTCGACTACCTTGGCCCGAAGCAGCTCGGAACGACCGTCTCGGGGCGCTACGCGCTGGTGACCGGTCTCGGAGCGGCCACGAGCACGAATGCCAACGACCTCGACGGCGGGGTCAGCACGATCCGGTCCGCCCCGGTCGACCTGCCGGCGACGGTCGGCGAGCTGACCTTCCGCTACTACTTCGCCCACCGCTCGAACTCCACCGCGGCGGATTGGTTCCGGGTCTGGGTCGAGGCCCAGGACGGGACCCGGACGCTGGTCCGGGAGGAGCTCGGAACGCCGCGCGATGACGACGCCGCGTGGGCCGCGGCCCGGATCTCGATGACGCCGTGGGCCGGCCAGACGATCCGGATCGTCATCGGCGCCGCCGATGGCGGTGCGGACACCCGGGTCGAAGCCGCCGTCGACGACCTCCGGATCGAGCAGCCCTAGCCGCTCCGCCCGCCGATGGTCAGGCGGTTCGGAGCTGGCGGGCGGCGTCGGCGAACAGGCCGTTGAAGATCCGCGAGGTCGAGGGGAAGGCGTGGATCGTGTCGGCCAGCACGTCGACCGTGACGTGGGCCTTGATCGCGATGACGCATTCGTGGATCGCGGCCGAGGCATCCGGACACGCCATCGCGGCCCCGATCAGCTCGCGCGTCCCACGGTCGACGACGATCGTGACGTGACCCAGCTCGGCTTCGACCGAGAAGCCCTTGGCGGTCTGGGCGAACGGCGTGGTGACCTCGAACGCGTCGCGCCCGGCTGACAACGCCTGGTCGAGGGTCAAGCCCACCGAAGCGGCCTCGGGATCCGTGTAGGTCGCCCGGGGCAGGGCCCGGTAATCGGGCATCACCCACTCGCCAAGGGCCATCCGAACCGCGAGCTCGCCCTGGTAGTGGGCCTGATGGGTGTGGAGCTCGGGCCCGGCCGGGTCGCCGATGACCCACAGCCCGTCCGCGACCTTGAGCCGCCCGTCCCGCGGCAGCGACGTTCGGCCCGACGCATCCACGCCGAAATGCTCGAGCCCAAGATCGTCGAGCGGGAACGTCCGGCCGACGGCCAGCAGCACCGCGTGACCCTCGGCGGTCGAGCCGTCGTCGAGGTCGATCACGTGGGCACCGTCCGCTCCGGCTCCGGCCCGGGCCCGGATCGCCCGAAGTCCCAGGCGGACCGCGACCCCGTCGCGGACGAGGGCGGCCCGGATCGCCTCGGAGTTGCGCGGGTGGTCGGTCGGGGTCAGGCGCGGCCCGGACTGGACGATCGTGGTCGGCACCCCGAACCGGGCATAGACCTGGGCCAGCTCGCAGCCGGTCGGTCCGCCACCCAGGACGAGCAGGCTGGCCGGCAGCTCGCGGGCCAGGGTGGCCTCCCGATTCGTCCAGGTCGGGATGTTCTCGATCCCCTCGAGCGGTGGGATCTTGGTCGTCGAGCCGACTGCGATCACCACGTTCCGGGCGATCAGCTCGTGGACCGCCTCGTCGTGGCGGACCTCGACCCGGCCAGGCCCCACGATCCGGGCGACCCCCCGAACGACCACGGCCCCGGCGCTCTCGAGGGCCCGGACGTGGCTGGTGTCGTCCGGCTCGGCCGCGTCCGCTGGGCGGTTGATCATGTAGTCCCGCCGGGCGGAGGTCCGCGACCAGTCGTAACTGGCCGGGTTCGCGGCGTGCCGAGCGGCCGAGTTCAGGAGCGCCTTGGATGGCACGCAGCCAATGAACGGACAGCTGCCGCCGTACCACCGGCGATCGGCGATGGCCACGCTGGCGCCGAGCTCGCGGGCCTTGTTGGCGGCGGCCTCGCCGGCCGGGCCGGCGCCGATGATCGCGAAATCGTAGGTGTCCATACGTCCCCTGGGGCGCGGTCGTGTGTCGTCCGACGGTAGCCCGTTCGACAGGCGTTTGCGTGACGCCCACGAATCGGCGAGTTGGAGCCATGAGTCTCCCGCCGACCTCCGCACGGCCTCCACACCCGGTCCACAAGTCGACCCGAGGATGGACTTCACAAACGGCGGCCGGCGTTGGCCGCGGGCAATCCTGGAGACCATCGGAAATGCGACACATCATCGGGCCGATCGTGGCCCTGTTCGGAATCCTGATCCTGGTCGGCCTGGTGGGCGGAGCCGCCTACACGGCCGGGCTGGGCGCAGCCGCCGTGGCCGGGGGCGCGGCCGCCGCGCCTGCAGTGGCCTACCCGTGGTACGGCGTGCCGTACATCGGTTTTGGCTTTGGCCACTTCCTCGGCTTCCTGCTGATCCTGTTCCTCGTCATCGGGCTGCTCCGGCTGGCCTTTGGCGGCGGCCATCGCCGGCACGGTGGCTGGGGTCACGGCTACGGCTACGGCCATCGACCCGGCGACTGGGGTCCCGGTGGCTGGGGCCCCGGGTCGGGACCGGGCGGCACGTCTGACAGCGGCGACCCGCGCGAAGCCTGGATCCGCGGCCGGCTCGATGACTGGCACCGCTCGGCTCACGCGGCCGGTACCGCCGGGTCGACCGGGACGACCGATCCGACATCGGGCCCGACGCCCGAGTCGAGCGGCCCTGCGGACCGACCGACCGCCAGCTGATCCTCACCCTCCCACGGGGGCGAGCCACGATCGCTCGACCCTCCCCTCCGGCGCCGGGTGTCCGCTCCAACGGACCCCGGCGCCTCCAGCTATCCCACCCGCCGTACGATGCCGAAACATGAAGACGATCCTGCTGGTCGACGACGAACCGAAGATCCGCGAGTTGGCCCGTGACTACCTCGAGCATGCCGGCTTTGCGGTCGAGACCGCCGGCGACGGGAGGGCGGCCCTGGCCGCCGCCCGAACCCGGCGGCCCGATCTCATCGTCCTCGACCTGGGGCTGCCCGAGGTCGACGGTCTCGAGGTCATCCGGACCCTGCGCCGCGACTCGAGCGTGCCGATCGTGGTCCTGACGGCGCGCGACGACGAGATCGACAAGCTGCTCGGGCTTGAGCTTGGCGCCGACGACTACGTGACCAAGCCCTTCAGCCCGCGTGAGCTCGTGGCCCGGGTCAAGGCCGTCCTGCGTCGGGCCGAGCCGGCCGACGACGCCGGTGACCTGATCCGGGCCGGCGAAGTGACCGTGGACGTGGCCCGGATGCGGGTCGACGTGGCGGGCCGGCTGGTCGAGCTGACCCCGACCGAATTCGCCCTGCTGGCCACCCTGGCCCGACGACCGGGCCGGATCTTCACCCGCGGCCAGCTGCTCGACGCCCTGCGCGGGGTCGACTTCGAGTCCTACGAGCGGGCGATCGACACCCACGTCAAGAACCTCCGCCGCAAGCTCGAGCCGGATCCGCGCCAACCGCGCTACGTGCTCACGGTCTACGGTGTCGGGTATCGCTTCGCCGACGAGCGCGGTACCGGGTCGTGACCGATCCAGGGCCACCGGGAGGTCCGGGCGAGCCAGCCGCGAGCGATTCGGGCTCGGAGGCTGCCGGAGGTCCCGGTTGGCGGGCCGATCGCGGACGGCGTGGGCCCTGGGACGACCAATGGGGCGATCAGCGCGATCAGTTCGCTCGCGAGATCCGCCGCGGGGCCCGCTACCGATCCCGGATGGAGCGCCACGGTGGCCGTCCGTTCGGGCACCGACGCCAGGGGTTCGGCTGCCTGTTCGCGATCGTCTTCCTGGTCGTCGTCGCCTCGATCGTGGCGGCCCTGGCGTCGTTCATCTCGCAGCTGGGTCCGCTCGAGGTCTTCATCGCCGCAGTCGCAGCGATCGTCATCCTGGCCGCCCTGCTGCGGGGTCTGCGCGGTGCGGCGATCGACCTCGATCGGATGCTCGCCGCGATCCGGCGGGTCGAGGATGGCGACTATGCGGTCCGGGTCGGGCGGACCCGCTCCGACATCGCGCCGATCCAAGAGCTCGGGCGCGGCTTCGACACGATGGTCGCCCGGCTCGAGGCGGACGAAGGCCAGCGGCGGACGTTGCTTGCCGACGTCAGCCACGAGCTGCGGACGCCGCTGACGGTCATCACTGGCAACCTCGAGGCCATCGTGGATGGCATCTACCCGGCCGATGCGGCCCACCTGACCCCGATCCTCGACGAGACGCGGGTGCTCGAGCGGCTGATCGACGACCTGCGCACGGTCGCCCTGTCTGAAGCCGGGACCCTCCCCCTGCATCCCGAGCCGACCGACATCGACGTGCTGGTCGGCGACGTCGCCCGGTCGTTCCGACCGACTGCGGAGGCGGCCGAGGTGACCGTGTCGACCGAGGCGCCGGACGATCTGCCGATCGTCGAGGTCGATCCCGTCCGGATCCGCGAGGTCCTGTCGAACCTGGTCGCAAACGCGTTGCGTCACACGCCGGCGGGTGGCTCGATCCGGCTGGCAGGCGTCGTGGAGGGTGACCGGGTCGTGCTGACCGTCGCCGACACGGGGCCAGGGATCGATCCGGCGCTCCTCCCCCACGTCTTCGACCGGTTCGTCCGGGGCGAGACGTCACGCGGTTCCGGGCTCGGGCTGGCCATCGCGCGGGGGCTGGTGGAGGCCCACGGCGGGCGCATCTCGGTGGCCTCGTCGGGCAGTGGCGGGACGACGTTCCGGGTCGAGTTGCCGATTCCGCCGGCAACAGAGCGCTGAGACCGACCGGGGGGGTCGGAGCACTCCGCCCACGGGTTCAGCGGGACGCCCGGCCCGCCCGCGGCCGACGCGCTACGCTCCGTCTCGATGTTCAACCCACGGGGCTCGATCACGGTCATCACCGGGCCGATGTTCTCGGGCAAGACCGCCGAGCTCATCCGCCAGTGCGAGCGCGCCCGGATCGCCCGGCGAAAGGTCATCCTGATCCGGCCGGCGCTCGACGATCGGACCGAGCCGGAGACGGTTCGAAGCCGGTTCGGGGTGGCCTTTCCGGCCCGGCCGGTGGCCGATTCGGCGGCCATCGACGCGGTCGTCGCCGAGACCCGGGCGGACGTCGTGGCGATCGAGGAGGGTCAATTCTTTGACATGGGCCTGGTCGAGGTCTGCGAGCGACTGGCCGACCGGGACCGGGTGGTCATCGTCGACGGGTTGAACCGCGACTTCCTCGGTCGCCCGTTCGGTCCGATGCCCCAGCTGCTGGCCATCGCCGACGAGGTCGTGATGCTGTCGGCGATCTGCATGGTCTGCGGCGGAGAAGCGACCCGGACCCAGCGCCTGGTCGATGGGCGGCCGGCCGGCGCCAGCGACCCGCTGGTCGTCATCGGCGGGATCGGCGACGAGCGTTACGAGGCGCGCTGCCGCGTCCACCACGTGATCGGCTGACCGACGGGCCGCCGGCGAGTCCTTGGGAATCCGAACGGCCCCGGGCAACCCGGGGCCGTCGACGAGGAAGCGACCGTCACGAAGAGCTTCGGTCAGACCGCGCGCTTGACCACGACGGTGGCCGCGTAGTGGTCGTGAAAGCCCTGCCGCTTCGGATCCTGATTGGTGGTGTAGATCAGGTAGATCAGGTAGCCGAGGTTGGCTAGCCCGGCGAGAGGCGCGAGGAACGACCCGACGAGCAGCCACTGCAGCGCACTCAACGCTACCAACGGCCCAAACAGGACCATCCAACGGCGGATCGCCTGAGGTTGGGTGAGGGTCTTTCCGTCGGCGGCATTGACCGTCTCGAGCCCCAGGACCTTCTGGCCCGGCGATGCGCGCATCGTGGTCCACGTGTAGACAAAGTAGATCGCGCTGAAGGCGCTCGAGAGGACCACAAGTAGGACGAGCCCGATGACGAATCCGATGAAGCTTCCGGTCAGGGCGAGAGCACTCAGGATCACGCCTGCGAAGATCCCGAACGCAATCGCGTAGATCACGGCGTCGATGACCCAGGCACCGATTCGGATCCCAAGGTCCGCGTAGGCGACACCTTCGGCCGGACCCGCTGCCTTGGCTGTAGCGGGCGGAGGCGCGGCCCAGTTGGACGCTGGCGGCGGGGCCTCTGGCGTCGGCGTCGTCCCTGACTCAGGACCGGACATCGGTGACCTCCCGTGATGGTGGGCTCAATGAGCCATGCGGCTCAGGCGGGCGCTCCGTATCGGGCAGGATACGCTCGCCGCGCAAGCCCCAACAGCCCGATTCGCACGGATCCGGTCGGTCCGGGATGGAAAACGACCCCGGCGGTGGGCCGCCGGGGTCGTCGTCACGGTTATTGGGCCTGGCGCCCGAACGGCGGCGGGCTGCCCGGTGGGACCTCGGTGACCAGGATCGCGTTGACGATCGCCTTGTCCCCGATGTGGGCCCCGAACACGATGTCCAGGGTGCCGTCGGTCACATCCACCTCGAACGTCCGATCGAGTGCCACGTACCGGCCGCCCGCCTCCGACACGACGTCGAGATAGGGGATGACCGGCTGGTCCTCGATCGTCACGTTGAAGATGCGTGCGCCGACCTTGTGTTCGATCAGCTCGGCGAAATGGAGGTCGATCTGGTAGTGCCCGTTGGGGACGTCGAACCGGTACGCCTTTGGCCCGACCCGCTGGGACCGGTAGAGCGGATCCTCATCCGTTCCGGCGATCGCATGCGAGGTCCTCTTCCTGGTCCCCCCAACGTAGCCAAAGCCCGCCCCGTTGTACGACCGATCGGCCGCATAGACATCGCCGCCGGTGGTCGCGTAGGCCTTGCCGCCGGCGTTGATGCCCTTCCGATAGGCCGGCACGACCAGGGTCACCGGGACCTGGTTGACGGCGTGTTCGGGATCGTTGGTCTGGATGATCACGAGCGCCCGATAGACACCCGGGGTCAGGCCGGTCGCATCGACGGTCACGTCGAGCGAGGCTGAGCCATCGGGGGCCACGCTGCCGGCGGTCGGTACTACCGACAGCCACGCGGCGTCGGAGAAGTTGGGCAGACCCGATTCGACCAGGTAGGCGTTGCCGCTGTTCTGGCCCACGGTCCACAGGTTCCCGGACCGATCCATGTCGAGGCCCGCACCGTTGAACCCGCCACCCTCGGGATGCGCGACGGCGTCGATCGTGGCGCAGGTCGACGGATCGACCAGGTAGATCGTGTCGGTACCCGAGTTCGTGCTGACCCACAGACGCCCAAAGGACGGGTTCCAGGCCAACCCGGAGATGTTGGGGTCATCGGTGGTGCACTGACCCAGGGTGGCGCCGGGGCTGGGGCTGTCGAGACCGGTGATGTGGTAGACGATTCCCTCGTTCCAGCCGCCGATGTAGAAGGTGTCGGTGGCCGGGTCGTAGGCCAGGCCACGCTGGCTGGTGTTCGTCCACGGTGAGCCCGTGATCACCTGCTTGACCGAGCCATCGGTCGGGTCGAGGCCGTAGATCGCGTTGTCGCCGCCGACGTTGACCTGCCAGAGCAGGCCGTGATTCGGGTCATAGGCCAGGTCGGCGTTGAAGGCCGATGTCCAGGGCGCCTCGAACGAGACGCCGGTCGGCGTGCCGTCGGCCGTGAAGGCGGTGTCGGTGCAGGGCGGCGTGTCGCCGCACTGGGAACCCTTGTTGAGCACGTTGCTCAGCCAGATGTCGCCGCTGAACCCGACGCCCCAGGGCGCCTCGAGGCCGGTCGGCCAGGAGGCGACGATGTCGCCGGTCGAGGTGGGCGTCGGCAGCCCGCTCGGTCGGACGAAGGTCAGCCCGCGAGTGGTCCGGGCATTCGGGTCGTGACCCGCCGGGAGGACCCGTCGGGTGGTCGCCACTGCGGCCTGGGCCTGCTGGACGGCCGTCTCGGTGGTGGCGCCGAGGTCGACTTCGCCCACCGTGTAGGTCAGCGGCTCCTGGCCGCCGGGGTTGCCAACCACGATCGTGCCGTGGGCGATGTCTCCGGGGCCGAGCACGAACCTGAACGGGCCACCGTCGATCGAGGCATGCGCCTGGTCGACCAGGAGACCGATATCCGCGGTCGCGGTCTTGCCCTCGACGATCGTCAGGTCCGGCTTGGCCGTGACGTAGCCCGTCGCGGAGATCTCGGCCGGCCAGGTGCCGGCCGGCCCGACGACGCGATAGGCGCCCCCGGCATCGGTCGTTGCGGTCAGGTCGAGCGGCGACCCGGCCCAGGTCGTGTGGATGACGAAGGTCGCACCCGCGATCGGGTTGGCGGTCGCGGCGTCAGTGACGGTCCCTTCGAGCGCACCGAAGCTGGCCGGCAGGTCGACCGTGAGGTTGACCTCCACGGCCGCCTGGGGCGTCTTCGGGTCATTGGTGATGAATACGACGAGGCCGTGGTAGACCCCCGGCGCGAGGTCGGGTCGGCCGAGGTTGAGGGTGACGTCGGTGGTCGAGCTCGGAGCCGTCTCACCCGCCTCGGGGGTCTCGCTCAGCCAGGACAGGTCGGTGAACGGCTGGATCGTTCCGTGCCCGACGTCGGGCAGGTAGTCCATCGGTCGCGAGAAGTCGCCGAGGACCATGGCGACGTCCATGAACCCGTCGTCGTTGCCAAACGCCGGCAGTGGCGCCTCGAAGGAGATCGTCTGGCCGG
>Ga0209726_10005022_pt1 | contig 16413 bp, 15 predicted proteins | sample Subgrocontami54m_FD_187453 | JGI IMG/M metagenome (GOLD analysis project Ga0209726, IMG submission 187453) | Subsurface groundwater microbial communities from S. Glens Falls, New York, USA - GMW46 contaminated, 5.4 m (SPAdes) (version 3) | ecosystem: Environmental > Aquatic > Deep subsurface >... | reverse complement strand
CAGAGCTGGAGGACTGCAAGAGGATCCCGCAGGACAAGGCCGTGGCCGTGAACGTCTTCGAGCACTCGCTCATCACGGTGGACGCGACGCCCGCGGACGACCTGGTGCTCCGCCTCGCCGGGCTCTTCCACGACGTCGGCAAGCCGGAGACGTTCGCCGACGGGCACTTCCACCAGCACGAGTTCGTCGGCGAGGCGAAGACCCGGGCGATCCTCCGCCGCTGGAAGCTGAACAAGGACACGATCGCCGCGGTGACGCACCTCATCCGGAACCACATGTTCTGGTACCAGACCGACTGGACCGGGTCGGCCGTGCGCCGGTTCGTGCGGAAGATCGGCCTCGAGAACATCCCGGCGCTCTTCGCGCTCCGCCGCGCCGACAACATCGGCTCCGGCGCGCGGTCGCCGCGGCTCTACGCGCTCGAGGACCTCTGGGAGCGCGTGCAGGAGGAGATCCACCACCAGGTCGCGTTCTCCATCCGCGATCTCGCCATCGGCGGCCACGAGGTGATGACCGAGCTCGGCGTGCCGCAGGGTCCGCTCGTGGGGAAGGTGCTGAGCGAGCTCTTCGAGCGCGTCCTCGACGATCCCGAACTCAACACCCGCGAGCGGCTCCTCGAGCTCGGGCGTGAGCTCGCCGCACGCGGCTAGAGGTCGTTCGGCGTGGCGGCCGCTAGGCCGGGCCGCCGCCCTCGGGCCAGGCGAGCGCGGCCTCGATGAAGCGGTCGATGTCGCCGTCGAGCACGCGGTTCGCGTCGCCCACCTCCACCGCAGTGCGGTGGTCCTTGACCATCGTGTACGGGTGGAGCACGTAGGAGCGGATCTGGCTCCCCCAGTCGGCGGCGCGCATCTCGCCGCGCTCCCTGGCCTGCTCCGCCTCCTGCTCGCGGACACGGACCTCGAGGATGCGCGCGCGGAGGATGCGCATCGCGAGCTCGCGGTTCTGGAGCTGCGAGCGCTCGTTCTGCGACGCGGCGACGATCCCGGTGGGGAGGTGCGTGATGCGGACCGCGGTCTCGGTCTTGTTCACGTTCTGCCCGCCGGCGCCGGTCGCGCGGTAGGTGTCGACGCGAAGCTCGTCCGGCTTGATCTCGACCTCGGTGTCGTTCTCGACCTGCGGGGTCGGGTCCACGAGCGCGAACGAGGTCTGCCGGCGATGCTGCGCGTCGAAGGGTGAGATCCGGACGAGCCGGTGCGTCCCGCGCTCGGTCTTGAGGTAGCCGTAGGCGTAGAGCCCCTCGACGACGAGCGTCGCGCTCTTGAAGCCGGTCTCGTCGCCCGGTGTCGACTCGATGAGCTCGGCGTGGTAGCCACGGCGCTCGGACCAGCGGAGGTACATCCGGACGAGCATCTCGGCCCAGTCGCAGGCGTCGGTGCCGCCCACCCCCGCGGAGATCGCGAGGACACAGTCGCGCTCGTCGTACGGACCCGAGAGCTGCGCTTCGAGGCTCGCTCGCGCGACCTCGTCGGCGAGCGCGGCGAGGTCGCCCGCGAGGTCCGCCTCCATCGCGGGGTCGTCGGCGAGCGCGGCCAGCTCGCCGAGGTCGTCGGCGCGCCTCCGGTAGCCCTCCCAGCGCGTGACGCGACCGCGCACGAGGTCGAGCCGCTTGAGGACGGACTGTGCGCGGTTCCGGTCGTTCCAGAGGTCGGGGCCAGAGGCCTCCGCCTCTAGTCGCTCGGCCTCGCGCGAGAGGGCAGGGACGTCAAAGGAACACCGTCATGCGGTCGATGCGCCCGCGGAGGGCCGCGAGCGCGGATGCGTCGAAGGCCACTAGCGCTTGCGGGGCCGCTCGAAGTTCGTCGCGATGGGCTGGGCGCCCGGGGCGAGCTTGCCCGCGGCGAAGGAGACGAAGGTCACGCAGGGGCAGTAGCTGTTGCGGGGGCAGCGCGGACAGTCGCCGTCACAGTCGAGCGTCGCGCCGTACGAGCACTTGAGGCAGTTGTCCTCGCAGACGATCCATTCTTTCAAGGCAGAGAGGCTCCCCACGGGCATTTTGACCTGGTGAATGTGCAAAGTTTACCGGGATGCGGATCGTTTGAGAAGGGTCATTCCAGGCCCATTTCAGGCCACTTTCCGCCCCGCGCGCGTGAGGACGACGAGCATCACGAGCCCGAGGACGAGCTCCGTGGCACCGATGAGCTGGGCGGTCTGGACGCCGAGCACGGCGGGGTCGAGCCGGAGCGTCTGCGTGAGCGCGCGCCCGCCGCCGTAGAGCGCGCCGTGCAGCCAGTAGACCCGGCCCTCGGGAGAGCGGCCGCGCACGCGCCGCCAGTAGGCGAAGGTCACGCCGAGGATGATCAGGTCCCAGAGCACGTCGTACGCCGCGACCGGGTGCACCGGCTCGCCCTGGCCGAGCGTGGCGGGGTGGGTGTACCGGACGCACCAGGGGAGCCCGTCGCAGGCGATCGCGTGGTGCTCGCCGTTGATGATGTCGCCCAGCCGCCCGATCGCGAGCCCGAGGGCGATGCCGATCACGGAGATGTCGAACATGAAGCCGAGCGGAAGCCGCAGCGCGCGACCCGCCAGGAGGCCCGCGAGCGACGAGCCGGCGAACGCGCCGGTCACCGCGGTGCCCCCGTCCCAGAACGCCGCGATCGTCTCGGGATGCGGCGCGTAGAGCGGCCAGTTGTCCACGACGTGGAGGAGCCGCGCGCCCGCGAGCCCGCCGGCCACGACCGCGCCGCCGAAGAGGTAGATCCGATCGTCGCGAACGAAGTAGCGCGCGAGGTGGAAGGAGAGCTGGCTCCCGGCGAGGAGCCCGGCGAACGAGAGGATCGCGTGCCACGAGAGCCGAAGCCCGAGGACCGAGACGTACGGGTCGAACGGCAGGTCGATCAGGGCGCCAGGGGCCTCCGCCCGCGGGCCGCGAGCACGAGGAGCATCGGGATCGCGATCAAGACCGCGCCGAGGCCGATCAGCTGGTCCTGGCGAAGGCCGAAGAACGGCGTCGGATCCTCGATCCGGAGGAACGAGATCGTGTAGCGGGTGAGGCCGTAGGCGAGGACCCAGAGCCAGAAGACGAAGCCCGCGGGCGCGACGCCCGCCAGCCGCCGCCGCAGCCAGAGCGCGCCGAGCACGGTGGCGAGCACGACGACCATCTCGTAGCCGACCGCGAGGTGGACCGGTCCCAGCTGGCCGAGCCCGCCGTCCTGGGGCGGGAACGTGTAGCTCACGCAGAACGGGAGGTCGGCGCAGGCGATCGTGTGGTGCTCGCCGTTGATGACGTCGCCGATCCGCCCGAGCGCGAGGCCGAGGCCGATCGACGGCGCGGCCGCGTCGGCGGTGAAGCCGATCGGCACCTTGAGGCGGAGCGCGACGACGAATCCGCCGAGGGTCCCGCCGATCACCGCACCCCAGATCGCGATGCCGCCGCTCCAGATCGCGAGGATCTGCAACGGGTTCTCGGCATACAGATCCCATCGGTCGGCGACGTGCAGGAGCCGGGCGGAGACGATGCCGCAGACGACGCCCCAGGTCGCGATCGCGTAGCCGTCGTCCTCGCTCACCCGACCGCGGATCAGGCGGATGGCGAGGCCGACGCCGAAGAAGATGCCGACCGCGGTGAAGATGCCGTGCCAGGCGAGCGTCAGCGGTCCGAGGTGGATGTTCGGGTCGAAGGGGATCTCGATCACGACGTCACGCTCCGTGGCACTTCTTGTACTTCCTTCCCGAGCCGCAGTAGCAGGGATCGTTGCGGCCGATCTTCCGCGTGACGGGCCGCACGGCCGTGGTCGCCGGCTCACGGTTCGTCTGGAGCCGCGCGGTGGTCGCGCCGGCCACGGTCGCGGTGCGCGGCCGGGGCGTCGCCACGGCCGCGGCGCCGGCCGCGGCAAGCGCGTCGCGCTGCTCCTGCTCCTCGCGCTCGGCCTGCGCGGCCGTGCGCACGCTCACGCGGAGGATCATGGCCGCGACGCCCGAGGCGATCCGGCTCTCCATCTCGCCGTAGAAGCGGTGCGCTTCGCTCTTGTATGCGACGAGCGGGTCCTGCTGACCGTACCCGCGCAGGTGGATCCCCTCGCGGAGCTCCTCCATCGCGGTGAGGTGCTCGACCCAGTGGGTGTCGATGGTCCTCAGGAGGACCCAGCGCTCGACCGCCCGCGCGACCTCCCCGCCGAGCTCGGCCTCCCGCGCGGCGTAGGTCTCGTCGACGAGGTCCTCGACCTTCGAGCGGAGCGCGTCGAGGCTCGCGATCCCCTCGAACGTCGCCGGCCCGATCGCGTCGCCCTTGCCCAGCAGGGTCCCGAGCGCGGTCGACACGTGGGCGAGGTCCCAGTCCTCGGGGTCGGGCGAGCCGACCTCCGCGTCCACCATCGCCGCGGCCTCGTCGTGGAGGAAGTCAAGGACGGTCTCGCGGACGTCGCCCTTCTCGAGGATCAGCTTGCGCTGCGCGTAGATGACGTTGCGCTGGTTGTTCAGGACGTCGTCGAACTCGAGCGCGCGCTTCCGGATGTCGAAGTTCCGGCCCTCGACCTTGACCTGCGCCTGGGTGATCGCGCCGGTGACCATGCCCGATTCGATCGGCGTGGCGTCGTCGAAGCCGAGGCGGCTCATGAGTCCGGCGATCCGCTCCGAGGCGAAGATCCTGATGAGGTCGTCCTCGAGCGAGGCGTAGAAGCGCGAGGAGCCGGGATCGCCCTGCCGGCCGGAGCGGCCGCGGAGCTGGTTGTCGATGCGCCGCGCCTCGTGCCGCTCGGTGCCGACGACGTGGAGCCCGCCGAGATCCGTCACACCCTCGCCGAGGAGGATGTCCACGCCGCGGCCGGCCATGTTCGTGGAGAGCGTCACCGCGCCCTTCTGCCCGGCGCCGGCGATGATCCGCGCCTCCCGATCGTGGTTCTTCGCGTTGAGGACCTCGTGCTTGAGGCCGTGTCGCGAGAGCTCCTCAGACAGCGTCTGGCTCTTCTCGACCGAGGTGGTGCCGATCAGCACCGGCTGCCCGACCGCGTGGCGCTCCTTGACCTCCTCGACGACCGCGGCCCACTTGCCGGCCTCGGTCCGGTAGATCAGGTCCTTCAGGTCCCGGCGGATCATCGGCTTGTTCGTCGGGATCGTCGTGACCTCGAGCTTGTAGACCTTCCAGAGCTCCTCGGCTTCGGTGGCCGCGGTGCCGGTCATGCCCGCGAGCTTCTGGTACATCCGGAAGTAGTTCTGGATCGTGATCGTCGCGAAGGTGCGGGTCTCGCGCTGGACCTTGACGCCCTCCTTGGCCTCGACCGCCTGGTGGAGACCGTCGCTCCAGCGCCGGCCCGGCATCTGCCGGCCGGTGAACTCGTCGATGATGACGACCTCACCCTCCGGGCTCACGATGTACTCGCGGTCCTTCCGGTAGAGCGCCCTCGCCTTGATCGCGTTGTCGAGGTAGTGCACCGCGGTCACGTCGCCCTCGTAGAGGTTGGCGACGCCCAGCTGGCGCTCCGCCTTGGCCATCCCTTCCTCCGTCAGCGAGACCGCGTGGTGCTTCTCCTCCGTCACGTAGTCCGTCCCCTCCTGGAGGCGGGATGCGACGTGCGCGAAGGTGCTGTAGAGCTCGGTGGAGTCCTCCGCCTGCGACGAGATGATGAGCGGCGTCCGCGCCTCGTCGATGAGGATCGAGTCGGCCTCGTCGACGATCGCGTAGTGCAGCTCGCGCTGCACCCGCTCGCCGATGTCCATGACCATGTTGTCGCGGAGGTAGTCGAACCCGAACTCGCTGTTCTGGCCGTACGTGATGTCGGCGCGGTAGGCCTCCGCCCGCGACACGTCACGCCAGTGCTGGTGCCGCCAGTCGATCTCGGCGAGCGTCACCGCGGGGTCGTGGACCGCCGACTTGTCGTGCGCGATGTACGCGACGCTCATGCCGAGCGCGTCGTAGATCGGGCCCATCCAGCCGGCGCCGGTCTTCGCGAGGTAGTCGTTCGTCGTCACGAGGTGCGCGCCCTTCCCCTCGAGCGCGTTGAGGTAGAGAGCGAGCGATGCGACCAGCGTCTTGCCTTCGCCGGTCTTCATCTCCGCGATGTGGCCGCGGTGGAGCGCCATACCGCCCATGAGCTGGACGTCGAAGTGGGTCTGCTTGTTCGTCCGGGTGGACGCCTCGCGGACCGCGGCGAAGGCCTCCGGCAGGATGTCGTCGAGACCCTCGCCCCCCGCGAGGCGCTCGCGAAGCACCTTCGTGCGGTCCCTGAGCTCCTCGGCCGAGAGCGCCGCGGTCGCGGCGGCGAGCGCGTTGACCTTGTCGACGAGCTTGCGCAGCCGCCTGAGCTCGCCTTCGTTCGAGTCGCCGAGGGACAGCAGCCGGGTGAGGACGCTCACCGCTTCACGCTAGCGCAGCGCCACGCCTCGCCGGGTCCGGCCTCGGTGCCGCTCGCCTCGCCGGCCGTCAGCTGACCCGGAGCGGGAGCTGCGTGGACGGCGACGTGAAGAGGGCGCCCACCGACTCGCCCTCGTGGATCCGGCGGATCGTCTCGGCGAAGAGCGGCGCGACGGAAAGGACGCGGATCTTGCCGTGTCGTTTCGCCGGCCCGATCGGCATCGTGTCGGCGGCCACGAGCTCGCGGATCCCGGAGCCGCAGATGCGCTCGGCGGCATCGCCCGAGAGCACCGCGTGGACGCAGGCGACGCTGATGTCCTGGACACCCCGCTGCTTGAGCGCCTCGATCGTGTTCAGGACGGTGCCGCCGGTGTCGATCTCGTCGTCGATGACGATCGCGCGGCGGTGGTCGACGTCGCCGATGACGTCGACGATCTCGCTCGCCCCGCTGTTGCCCCGGTGGCGCTTCTCGATGAAGGCCATCGGCAGGCGCAGCTTCTCGGCGAAGTTGCGGCCCTTCTTGGCGAAGCCGAGGTCGGGCACGACGACGACAGCGTCGTCGCGGCCCGCGAAGTCGGGCGTGAAGTACTCGATGAGCGGGAGGAACGCCGACAGCTCGTCGCCGGGGATGCTGAAGAAGCCCTGGATCTGACCTTTGTGGAGGTCCATCGTGAGGAACCGGTCGGCGCCGGCGACGCCGATCATGTCCGCGAGGAGCCGTGCGGTGATCGGGACGCGCGGCTGGTCCTTCTTGTCGCTGCGACCGTAGGCGAAGCGAGGCATGACCGCCGTGATCCGGCCGGCGCTCGCGCGCTTGAACGCGTCGAGCATGATGAGGAGCTCCATGATCGCGTCGGAGGTGCCCTGACCGCCGAGCGACTGCACGACGAACACGTCGTGCTCGCGCGCGTTCTCCTTGATCTGCACGAAGATCTCGTCGTTCCGGAACTTGAAGACCTCGGCCTCGCCGAGCGGGATGCCGAGCTCGCGGCAGATGTCCCGCGCGAAGGCCGGGTGGGCGTTGCCCGTGTAGACGGAAAGACCCCGGAACACGGCTTCCTCCCCCGCGGGCCGCAGGGTGTCCCCTGCGAGGTGAGTATACGGGGCTGACTCCTCCCTCGGCCGCGCGGTAGGCTCCGGTCGATGAGCGTGGCCGTCGCGCACCGGATCCGCTGGGTCCTCGCCTGGGTCCTCATCGTGGCCTGGTTCGTTGGGCTCGCCCTCAGGTGGTTCGGCGACTGGCTGAACCTCGTGCTCCTCGCCGCGATCGCCCTACTCGCGTACGAGCTCCTCGCGGAGGACCGCGCCGGGTCGACCTAGCGTCGCTGCACGGCTCGGTCGTGGTGCCGACGTTCTTGTACACCCAGAACGCCGGCACCCGGCCCGCAGACCGCGGAGTTGCCACGACCGCCACCGGTCAGCGCAGCAGGCCCAGCTCGTTCGCCCGCACGACCGCCTGCAGCCGCGAGTGAGCGTCGAGCTTGCGCAGGATGATCTGCACGTAGGTTCGCGTTGTGGCGATCGTCAGCGTGTACCGATCGGCGATGGTCGTGGTATCGAGTCCTTGCGCCATGGCTCTCAACACATCGAGCTCCCGGTCCGTCAGGTGCGGCACCCCGTCGGCCGCGCCCGTGGCGGCTGCCTTGTACTGAAGCACCCGAGCCAGCGTCGGCCCGCTGATCAGGGTCTCTCCGCTGGCTGCCAGCCGGATCGCCTGAAGCACCTGGCGTGCGGCCCTGGTCTTGGGGAGGTAGCCCGACGCTCCGGCCTCGAACGACGCCAGAAGGACCTCGTCGCTCGCGTCCGAGGTGAGGATGATCACCGCCGTCTCCGGTAGCAGCGTCTTGAAGTGGCGCGTCGCCTGGTCCCCGTCACGATCGGGAAGGTGATAGTCGAGAAGGATCACGTCCGGCCTGGATCCGGCCGCGACCCGCAGCCCGTCGGCGGCTGTGTGAGCAAGGCCCACCACGCTCAGATCCGGCGCCGCGTCGATCAGCGATGCGAGCCCTTCTGCGATGACCTCGTGGTCATCGACGACGAGGACCTTCGTCGGATCAGCCACGTACAGGGTCGAGTGAGGCCGGGGCCACCGTCGCGCCCTCGAGGATCGGGAGCTTCAGCACGAAGGTCGACCCGAAGTTGCGCCCACGGCTCCGCACGCTCACCGAGCCACCATGCGCCGTCAGGATGAGACGAGTGAAGTAGAGGCCGAGTCCCACTCCATCGATGTGCGCCGTTGCCGGCGTCCGGACGCGCGCGTACTTCTGGAAGAGCCGGGCCGACTCCTCCGCCGTGAGGCCGACACCGAAGTCCGCGACCTCGACCACGGCCTCGTTGCCCTCGCGCCCAACGCTGACCAGTACCGGCTGCTCGGGACCAGAGAACTTGAGCGCGTTGCCGAGGAGATTGGTGACCGCCCGCAAGATGGCCGCTCGATCAGCCACGACGAGGACCAGCACATCCGGCGGCCGCACCTGGACTCGGGACTGCCCCTCGCCGGCCTCCTCCACGAGCTGCCCGAGATCGAAGCGCTCGGGATCGAGCTCCATGGTGCCGGCCTCGAGCTGGCTCGCGGTCAGCACACCCTGAGCCAGCGAGGAAAGGCTCCTCGCTTGACGGAGCAGCTGACCCAGCGCTCGACGTTCGCGCTCGCCGAGATCAGGCGCGTCGGTCAGACCGGTAGCCACGATCTCGATCGCCGCCACCGGCGCCCGCAGCTCGTGGGCCATGAGCGAGAGGAACTGCTCACGCTGTGCCAGCAGCTCGGTCAGCTCGGCCTGATTCCGTCGAAGGGTCTCAATGAAGTGGTGGAGCGCATCCATCAGGAAGGCGAGTCCGACGAACACCGCGACGCGAACGAGGCCGTTCCAGACGGTGACATCGAGGCTGTAGTCCCGGACGAGGTAGTCCTCGATGCCCAACGTGAGTCCCGAGAACGCCGCCGCGGCCACCCCGGCAAGCCGGCCGAGATACCAGGCACCGGCTGCCGTCGGCAGCACGTAGGCGACGGAGACGCTGTACGGCCGACCGGTGGTGAGGTCGATCACTCCGATCACCGCGATGGAGACGAGCATCGCGATCGTCGCCACGGAAGCACGCCGGCCGCGCGGTCGCGCCGCGGCCACGACCGCGAGCCAGCCGATCCCCACCCGGACATTCTGTGCGGAAGGCACTGCAAGCGTCCACAGCTTGGTGGCCGGCAGCCGGTTCAGGGAGTCACATCGTCGGGCCGAGGTCCGTGGTGAGACGCTGGGCTCCGAGGCCGACCGAACCGGGAACGACGCCGTCGCGCGCTCGCGCGGGAGCGCGCCTCTCGGCTCGCGCTTCGTCGAGGTCGGCGCGGAGGGCCGCGAACCAATCACGCCCCGTCCAGCGGTGGACGGCGCGGCGCATCGCGCCGGCGCGCAGTCGCCGCTCGCCGAGCGGCATGGTCAAAGCCTGCTGCAAGGCATTCACCGTTGCATCGACCGACTCCGGGTCGATCTCTAGTGCCCCTTCCTGAAGCTCGGCCGACGCGCCGGCTCGCCGCGAGAGCACCAGGACCCCCTCGCGGTTGAGCACCGCCGCCTCCTTCGCCACAAGGTTCATGCCGTCGGCCAGGGAGTTCACCAGAGTCACGTCGGCGCTCGCGAGCTCGGCAAGCGCTTGACCACGGTCAGGCGTTTGGCACACCTCGATCGACGAGTCGCCAAAGCGTCGGCGGACGCGCTCGATCGCGCGGGCCGTGGCCTCCCACTCCGCCGCGTACTCGGGCACCGACATCCTGGTCGGCAGCAAGCGGGCGAGGAACTGGACCCGACCGACCCACTCGGGGTGCGCTTCCAGCAATCGTTCGAATGCGATGAAGCCGGTGGGCACGTTCTTGATGGGATCGACGCGGTCCACCCGAACGATGCGCAAGACGCCCCTCGGGCGCAGAGCCTCCAGCCGCGAGCGGTCGGGACTCAGCTCCTCAGGATTGACCGACGCGGGACGGACCCGGCAGATGACGATGCGACCGCTCTTCAGTCGAACTCGATCGTGCTGAGGCTCCGCCGCGACCAGCCGCGCGGCGGCCTCCACGAAGTGATCGCGTGAGCGCCAGTCCTGGAAGCCGACGGCATCGGCGTCGAGCATCCGTCGAATGATGTCCCCGGTGATCGCGTCCGGCAGTGCCTCGCGCCACGTGCCCAGCTTCGGCCACGGAATGTGCACGAAGAGCGAGATCCCAAGCCCGGGCGTCAGCCGCCTCACCGCCGCGGGCACGCCGTAGAGCTGGTAGTCCTGCGTGAACACGTCCGATGCCTGTCCCGGCCGGTGCACTTCGGTCGCGACGGCTTCGGCTACGGCTGCCCCGGCCGCCAGATAGCGGTCGTACAGGCGACCGATCGTGGCTGGGTCCTCCGGCGCGAGGCGTCGTGACCAGAGCCCATGCTGGATGAACCACAGGATCTGGTTCGAGAACCGCTCGTTGTGGTCGGTGACAAGCTCTGTTGGCAGGTCGACGAACCGCAGCCGCAGCTTTCCGCGCCCGATCCGACCACCACGTTCGCGCAAGCTCAGGGACACGTCTCGATCGCTCTCCGTCGTCGTCGGGGCAACCCAGGTGAGGGGCAGAGTCCCACGCAGCTGCCCGAGGGCGGTGACGACGCCTCCGGCGCCACGACCCAGCCGGAGCCGCGAAGCTCGGCCGGAGAACGAGATAGGAGCGCGGTTGCTCACCACCAGGATGCCGGGTGATGACCTCATGTCGCCACCGGCTCGGTCGCGTCGAGGATCGTTGCCAGCTCGGCCAGCAGATCGCCGGCGTCAAGTGGACGATCCAGCGCGATATCAGCCTCGCCCCGCATGAGGTCGCCAACGGTGACGATGAGAGCGGAGCCCTCGGTCGAGTCGGCGTGCTCGCGAGCGGCTCGAAACGCGGTGCCGTCCACCTCATCGTCGCCCATGACGACGATCCCCTTGAGTCCATGCGTCTCCGCGACCGACCGAAGGGCGGTGCCCTTGTCCCCTTCCAGGGGGGCCCGGACCTCGACGTGGCTCCTTCGCACGTGGACGACGAGCTCGTGTCGGAACGCGATGCGCTGCACGGCGTCGAGGATCGTTGGCTGCCGCTCTGGGACCGCCGCGAAGTGGATCGCGAAACCGATGCCCTTCTCCTCGAAGATGATGTCCGCGACGTTCGCGAGCTCGAGACGCAGCTGCTCCAACGCCCGCGCGACACGGGGAAGATGGCTCTCGATCCCGGCGGGTCGAAGGAGCTCGCCCTGCCGCCACAGGTCAAGGCCGTGATTTCCTACGTAGAGCGCCCGGTCGATGCCGACCATGCGCCAGGCCACATCGGCCGGTCGCCCCGTCAGGACGCACAGTACGTCCACATGAGGTGCGAGACGCCGAAGGGCCGCTCGACAGCGCGGCACGACGACAGCGGCGGCAGGATCGGGCACGAGTGCACTCAGCGTTCCGTCGATGTCGACGAAGAGCGCGCTCGGCCGACGTGCCAAGACCGCGGCGAGCCGCCTCGCCGGCGCCTCGGGTGCGCAGCTCGCCGGGACTGGGGCGGCTGGCCGGTGGGCGCTCCTACCGGCCACGCTCCCGACGCGTGGCTCGTTCGCGAGTCGCATGTTCTTCCTCCGGTTCGCCTACGGGGTTAGTTGTCGGGCTCGGGCCCTGAAGTGCCCTGGAGAAGATCTCCTTCGCCCCACGCTTGGTCGGCATCGCATCCCCCGTTCCCTCGGTGGAGGGATTCGGCATGACTTCCGCTAGTGCCTGTAATGCCCGCTGACTACGTTCCGCACCTCCTGCGCTGTCGTGTTCCACGCCGGGCAGGGCCCGCCAGTCAACGCTCCCGCCTAGGCGATGACGCCGTCAAGTCCTCAAACGCAGGGGCGATTGATCACCCGTCCGCTGCGCGCAGGCGCGGCGGAGCCAGCCGTAGATGACGTGTTGATGGGTCGCAGCGGTGGATCGATGCTGCGAGTGCCGTTCCTGCGCCTTGTGGCTTCGCCGCACGCGGCCGGTGCCGGCTACGTGCCCTGGCCCGGCGCCGGCCACGCGCGCGGTCAGCGCGCGGGGTGGACCCGCTTCCCGTCGAGGAAGCGCTCGCGCGGCAGCGCCGCCGCCTCGATCATCGCCTCGGTGCGCGCGAGATCCGTCAGCGGCCCGTGGGCGTCCGAGCCGACCGAGAACCGCGCGCCCGCCGCCTTCGCCCGCACGAGGAACTCGCGGTGGGGCACCGCGTAGGCCTCGTTCACCTCGATCGCGACGTCGCCCGCCACGCACAGCGCGATGAGCCGCTCCTGCCACTCGACGGGATAGCCCGCCTCGGGATCGCCGAGCGCGGCGAGGGGCGTGAAGGTGGGATGGCCGAGGATGTCGATGCCCTGCCGCTCGACACCCTCCGCGACCAGCGCGAGCACCTGCTCGAGGACGTGCCGCCGGAGCTCCGGGTCGGCGAACCGCTCGCGTTCGGCGAAGATGCCCGCATGGCCGCGCGCCTTCAGGAACGAGCCGGCGCGGTCGAAGCCGATCCGCTCGCCGCGGCGGTGCACCTGGTGAACGGAGCCGATGACGTAGTCGAGCGCCGCACGGGTCGAGGACCGCAGCGGCGGCGCGACGCCCAGGTCGTACTCGACGCCCACCTGGAGGCCGAGCCGAGCCGCGTCGTCGAGGTAGCGGAGCACGTCGTCGTCCGACTCGAGACTCCCCGGATAGGGGAAGTGGTCGGAGATCCCGTGGCGGTGCGTCGCCGCGGTGCGACCGCGCTCGGCGAGCGGCAGGCGGCCGTCGGAGCGGTCGGTGTGGACGTGGTGGTCGAAGAGCGCCCTCACCGCTGCTCCTGCTCTTCGGGATGGCCTTCCCACGAGGCCTCGACGAGGGTCCAGAGCACGCCGGCGACGAGCGTGTGGCCGCCGAGGAGCAGCGGGAACGGCGCCTCGCGCGCGGCGAGCGTGAAATCGCGGAGCGGTCCCGGGGCGATCGCCTCCGCCCTGAAGAGGTCGGAGGCAAAGCGGTCGGCGGCGTCGTGGCGCCAGCCGAGGTGGGCGAAGAGCACGCGCGAGTCGAAGAGCATGCCGTCGCCAAGCTCGGCGAGGAGCGAGAAGAACGCCCGCGGACCGGTCCGCTCGTAAAGGAAGCCGAGCGCGGTGCGCGCCTCGCCCGACGCGTCGCGGCCGGCGGCGGCCATCCCCCGCTCCTCCGCGAGCATCCGCACCCGGCAGGCGGTCTGCGACTCCAGGTACGTCCAGACCGGCGCACCGACGCGTCCGGCGACGAGGAGCTCGCGCTCGGCGGTCGTCACCAGGCGCATGAGCGCGTCGATCCGGGCGCCCAGCTCGGCCTCCCACGCGCCGACCGCGTGGAGCGCGGGCGGGCAGCGCGGGTGGCGCAGGAGCACGGTCGCGTCGGTGGGCGTGTCGACGTCGAGGAGCGTCGCCGCCGAGCGCGGGAGCTGGACCGAGGGGAGCCCCGCCTGCTGGTGGAGCAGCCGGGCGAGCGGGTTGTCGGTGGCCGGCAGCACGATCGCGTCGAGCGCGGACGCGGGGGTGAGCCCGACGAGATCGGCGCTGTACGCGTTGTTGGAGAGGACGAGGGAGGGTGAGCCCTCGAGCTGCGCTCGCAGCGCGCGGAGGTCGTCCGCCGTCAGCAGCGCGCCGGCGCCGGCGCCGACGACCACGAGCCGCTCGAGCGAGCGGGCGCGTGCGACGCGGTGCAGCTCCTCGCCGAAGTGGAACGGCTCGCGCTCCCCCGCTTCGAGCTCCGCGCCCGCGGCGCGGAACGCGGCGGCCGCCAGCGGGTCGGTCGTGACCGCGATGACCGGCTCGTAGCCGGCGGCCCGTGCCTCGCGGAGCACCGACGCGCCGATCGCGACCTTGAAAGCGTCGAGGCGCCGCTCGACGTCGCTCGCGCCACCGGGTCCGCAGAAGACGATGAAGGCGGTCGTCACGACCGCGACGATATCCGCTCCACCCGCGCGAGCGCGGCGACGACGAGCGCGGTCAGCAGGAGGGCGGCCGCGACGCGCCCACCGTGCGCCGGCAGGTCGCGCAGGACCGCGAGCCACTGCGGGTCGGACCAATCCCACAGCCGCTGCGGCGAGAGATTCACGTTCAGCGGCTCGGTGTCCCAGCGCTGGTCGTAGACGAACGCCGCGGCTTGGAAGAGCAGGAGCGACCACGCCGCCGCGACGGCGAACGCGATGCGGCGGACCCCGGTGCCGAGGAGACCCTCGCCGATGCCCCAGGCGAGCGCTGCGACGAGGAGCGGGGCGAGATCGTCGAGGAAGCGCGGACCGAACACGCGGCCGCCCCACCACTCGGCGTACGAGGCGTAGAGGAGGAGCGTCGCGAGCGCGGAGAGCGAGAGCCAGCGCAGGCGCGCCGCGACGACGCCCGGCCGGCGCCAAGCGAGGACGAGAGCGGCGACGGCGGCGACGGACCACGGCTCGTAGACGAAGAGCCCGCGGCTCGGCGAGACGAGGAGCCCGGCGAGCGCGGCCGGGATCGACGCGAGGTCGAACGGCTTCGAGCCGTAGCCTTGCTCGAAAGGCGTGCCGAACGCGGCGAGATCGTAGGCGAGGAGCGGCGCGACCCCGAGCGCCGCGCCGGCGATGACCCGTCGCGGGTGGTCGCGGAGGAGCGCGGGGACGACGAGGACGACGGTCTGCCGGACCGCGGTGCCCGCGCCGAGCGCGAGGCCCGCGAGGAGCGCGCGCCACTCCGCGAGCGGACCCGGGCGGAGGATCTGCGCGAGCGCGAGGGCGAGCGTGAGGTGCACCCCCGCGTGCTGCCAGAGCGCCTGCGAGGCCACCGTGCGCACGCTCGTCCCGAGGACGTAGAGCAGCACGAGCGCGAATGCCCAGCGCGCCCCGGCGAGGCGACGCAGGATCGACCAGAGGACGAGCGTCGCGGCCGCCTCGACGAGCGCGGCCACGAGGTGACCGACCCGCAGGAGCAGCGCGAGATCGGTCGCCGGCGCGCCCGCGAGCACGAACGGCGCGAAGAACGGCAGCGCGACGAGCGCGATCCCCGGTGGGAACACCGAGCAGACGTGATCGGCGGGACCGGGCGGCGGCGGACCACCCGCGCTCCGCGGCGGTGGACCACCCGCGGTCCGGGGCGGCGGCGAGCTCGTGCCCGGCTGTGGCGCTGGCCGCGAGTCGGGTCCGGGGGCCGCGCGCGGCGTGCCGCAGGCGCGGAAGAAGTACGTCCCGCGGTCGATGAGCCCGGCGGCCGGCGCGGCGGCGCCCGCGACCTCCCCCGTCGGCGTGGCGGGTTCCGCGATCCGGACGGCCGTCGCGAACTCGTCGTAGTCGAGGTTCCCCTCGCGCAGCACGGTCCACGAGAAGAGCGCGTTCGGCACGACGTCGGGCGACCAGAGGTCGTTGAGGTTCGTGAAGGCGAGGAGGACGAGGAGCGCGCCGCGGACGAGCCAGACGGTCACGCGTCGATCGCCACGACGTACGCGCGCACGCTCAGCGCTCCCGCGGCCCGCGCGGCGGCGGCGGCGGCGCCGAGCGTCGCGCCCGTCGTCGCGACGTCGTCGATGAGCGCGAGGCGCAGACCGCGCAGCGACCCGCGCGAGGCGACGAACGCGCCGCGCACGTTCTCCCGGCGCGCGGTGCGGTCGAGGCGCACCTGCGGCGCGCCGGCGCGGATCCGGTGGAGCGCGTGGCGGAGCGGGAGCGCGAGACCGCGCGCGACCGCCTCGGCGAGGAGTCCGGCCTGGTCGTAGCCGCGCTCGGCCGCGCGCGCGCGGTGGAGCGCGACCGGGACGACGGCGTCGAGCGGCACGCCCGCGGCGAGGTCGGCCGCGACGCGCGCGGCGACGAGCGCGCCGAGCTCCGTCGCGAGCCCGGGTTCGCCGCGGTACTTGAGGCGGTGGACGGCGTCGCGGAGCGGGCCCTCGTGGACCCCCGCGCCGTGGATCGCCAGGCGGCCGGCCACGACGCGGGCCGGCTCGCAGAGGTCGCGGCAGCCGACGCAGAACCACGCCCCCGGGTCGCCGCAGCCGGCACAGCGCGGCGGCACGAGGACGTCGCGCAGCGCCGCGAGGAGCGCGCTCACTCGAAGGAGACCTCGTCACCGGCTTGCGTGCCGCTGCGCGCCACCGTCCCGGCTGGAAGCTCGATGACCTCGGCCGCGCCGCGG
>Ga0209726_10005013_pt1 | contig 16430 bp, 10 predicted proteins | sample Subgrocontami54m_FD_187453 | JGI IMG/M metagenome (GOLD analysis project Ga0209726, IMG submission 187453) | Subsurface groundwater microbial communities from S. Glens Falls, New York, USA - GMW46 contaminated, 5.4 m (SPAdes) (version 3) | ecosystem: Environmental > Aquatic > Deep subsurface >... | reverse complement strand
TCGCGAAAACACCAAACGATTCACAAGAGTTTTCTTTCGTGGTTTCGAGCTTTTGGGTTTTCGTGATTCGATTTCTTTGTTTGCGGCTCGGCCGCGCTAGGACGTCTTCGGGCGGAATTGGGTTTATTCAAGCTCGGCAATGATTCGATCCGGATCGCGCGGGTGAATGGTCTGCGTACGGCAATCGACCAGCAAATCGAGGTCTTCCAGAACAATGGCGCCGATCAGGATGTCGCGGCGACGAGGTTCGACGATGGCCTTGAAGGTGCCATGCCGACCTAACAATTCGACGCGTACATCCTCCACGACGGTTCGGCTGGCCTTGCGGCGGTCCGCATAGCGTACGGTCGCTTTGCCAGCCGTGGGTACGCCGAGTTTGGCGGCGATTCGTTCCGGCAGGACCAGGTAACTGGCGCCGCTGTCAATCACGCCGGCGACTGTGGCGCGCCGAACCTCATCGGCCGGAAGCGCCCCTTCTTCGTGCTTGCGAGCGTCGAAGTTGTTCGTGACGACCACGTCCACATGAATTCGGCCCATCGCGCCATTCCCCAGTCTTTTCACCATCGGATCATTCTCCCTGCTTCCTGGCTGATTATACCACAGACACATGGAGATGCACACGTTAGGCGAGCGGCAGGGGTAAAGATACCTGCCGGGGGACGGACATTCCTGTCCGTCCCGCAGCGCCGGACGGACAGGAATGTCCGTCCTCCGGTACACGAACTCCTGCCGGTGGCCTTACGGACACTCGCCCGCTCCGCCCAGCGCCTGCGCCGGCCGGCCCAGCGCGCGATAAAGTCGAAATTGGGCCCGATCGTAATCCGCCACGGCGGCGTAGTAATCGCCATACGCCTGGCCCAGGGCCTGTACCGCGGCGACCACTTCCAGCGGGCGGATGATCAGCAATACCGTTTCGCCCACGCCTTCGCCGACGGTCCGCGTGACGTTCATGCCCTCGATATTTTTCTCAGCGACCTTGAGGGCCTCCTTGACGCCCGACTCGGCGTCCTTGATGCGCTCGGCCGATTCCTGCACCTGGGCGTGCGCCTCCACGACCTCTGCGGCGATGCGATCCTCGAGCTGGAGCAATTCGAGCAGGGCGATCTGATTGTCGGCCCGGCGTTCGCTGATCTTGGCCGCGGTCCCGAAGCCGAGGTTGGGAAGTTCCCAGACAAGTTGAATATCGTAATCGTTGCGCGCTCTGAACTTGCTCATCTCACTATTCAGCCCGCCGCCGAACACGCCGCTGCCGAGCGTCCCCTGCGGCGTCGCGGTGCCGCGCACCAACAGCGAAGGGATAAGCGGCCGCATCTTCTCTTGGCGCAAACGGGCCAGCGTCGCTTGCACGAGCGCTTGCTGCGACGCCAGCTCCGGCCGATTGGTCAGCGCGATCGGGATCAAGGTGTCCAGCGCGGTATCGGCGGCGATCAGCGTCATTTGCATGTGCGGCGGCTCGATCGGCTCGACGCGCGCCAAGGGATCGAGCCGCAGAAGACGCGCTAATTGGGCGCTGGCCAGCCGCCAGTGTTCGCGCGCAGTCGATAGCGCTCGGCGGCGGCGGTAGAAGTCCTCGCGGGCGCGGGATGCTTCGGTCGGCGAGATCAGCGCCTTCGCGAGCTTGTCCGTGCGCCGCACCACTTCCTCGGCACGCTGCACCGTGTCCAGTGCCGCCGCCCATTCGCCACGCGCTTGCTGCACCGAGAAATACGCCTCGGCCACCGCCAGCATCGTGTCGTTGTGGGCAGTTTGGATACCCGCCTGCCGCGCCGCCACATCCTGCCGGGCAGCGAGCGGAGCATAGTAGGCATCGGCGAACGCGAACACCGCCGTCGGGCCGCCGCCGAACATTAGCGATTGCTTGCTGGTGCCGAGGATTCTGCCTTCGACGTTTTGCAACTGCCCGTCATGCCGCGTGTAATCGCCGCCCGCCAATAGCGTCGGCAGCCAAAGGGTGTTGGCGCGCTGCTCGGCCGCCAACGCCTGTTGCAACCGCTGACTCGCCAATTGAATGTCGATTGGCCGCGCCTGGGCGAGCGCCAGCGCCGTCGGCAGGCTGATCGGCAGCGGCTGGTCTTCCGCCTTGGCCTGCGGGATCGCAAGGTTGAACGGAGCCGGCTGGACCTGCGACGGCAGGCCGATTGGCTCCTGGGCAACCAGGAACGATGCCCCGGCGCCGAGTGCCATTAAGGCAAACAGACAGATTGGTCGCAACTGACGCATGCTAAAGTCCGCTAATTGCCTAAACTTCGCAGATTGGCAAACTCCGGGGAATAAACAGATCCTTCATCCTTAAGTATCGGATTTCACGGGCATAACATGGAAGGCGATGTTTCATTGGACGCGGTGATGTCTCGCCGCATCAGTTGAATGTTGGCAACGTTGCCAAAAGGTGGCAACGTTGCCAAAAAGTGGCCGCCTTGGGATTCCAACATTGCCAAAAGGTGGCAATGTTGCCACGACGTGCACGCGCGAAAAGGTGGCACACCGGCCCAGTCGGCATGGTTCAAAACCGGGTAACAAACATGTGTGTGTGGAGATTAGCGCATTGTGGCCCAGTCGCCCATTCTTGTTGTCACAAAGGCTTACAAATATGATGTTTACGAAAAGGCGCTTCGACTGGGCCGACTAGGCCAAGTGGCCCAGTCAGTTGCAAAGTCGCCAAGTTGAGCGTTTCTCTGATGAGCCGTTATTCGTTCCGAGCTGAGGAAATCGCCATGCCGTCGCTCACATTGGCCAGGTTGCCTTCCACGAGATGTTCCGTGCCGCTGAACGCTTGCCAGGTCGTCTGGCCGGCGTCCTTCTTCTGCCACGACAGCACCTCGACCCACTGCCCGTCGCGCAGGCCGATCTTGATCGGCGTCTGCTTGGCCTTGCCGTCCTTTGCGAAAAAGCAATAAGCCTGATCGCCCTGAGCGCCGACGGCCGTGGCGGGAACGACGAGCCGCTGCGGGAACTCGACGGTGAAGGCGACGAAGGCGTACATCCCCGGCCGCAGCGGCTGGTCTTTGCGATTGGCGAGATCAACCTGGACGCGCATGGTGCGCGTCTTGGTTTCGAGCGACCAGCTGGTGCGGTTCACCTTGCCTTCGAACACGCGGTCCTTCAGGCTCTGGATGCGCACCTTGGCCGGCGTTTCCGGCGGCAGCAGCAGCGCGTCGGCTTCGGGGACTTCGACGACGATGCGCACTTGATCGATGCGTGCGACCACGAACAGCGGCGTCGTCGCGGCGCCGGATGGCTGAAGGAAGTGCCCCGTGTGAATGTTGCGCTTGACGACGACGCCGTCGTAGGGCGCGCGAATCTTGGCATAAGCGACCAGGGCGGCGAGACGGCCCTGCTCTGCCTCGGCGACGCGCACCCGCGCCTTGGCCGCCTCGACGTCGGCTTTCGCCTTGTTGCGCTTGGCTTCGCTTTCGCGCGCCGTCGCCTGGGCGGAAAAAACCTTGGCCGCGATCTCTTCCCGCGCCGCGTCCGCCGCCTTGAACTGGTAGCGGGTCACGTCCAGCGTTTGCACGTTGATGACGTCCTGTTTGACCAGCTTCTCGGCATTCTTGTATTCTGACTCCCGGAAGTTATAGTTCTCTTGCGCCCGCGTTCGCCCCGCCTCCGCCTCGCGCACCAGCGCTTTGGCCGTCTGAATGTAGGCTTCCGCCGCCTCAAGTGACGCGGCGGCCTGATCCACTTCGGCCGCCGCCTGCGAGACGAGCGCCTGCTTTTGCTTCAATTCCTCGTTCATCTCCGGCACGGATTGCTCGGCCAGCACCTGCCCCTCCCTGATCGAATCGCCGGCGTCCACGTGAACTTTGCCGACGTGGCCCGCGATGCGCGCCAGCATCGGCGTTTCTTCATACGCCTCCAGCGTGCCGGGCAATTCGATGGACCGGTGCAGCGTTTGTTTGCGCGGCTGGACGATGGACAAGGCGCCATCCTTGGGAGGCTCGACCTTCACCGCCTGCCCGTTGGATTGCGAGGTACAGCCGGCGGCGAAGCATAAGGCGACGACAACAAGAATTTGCCGATATTTGAGCCCCAACGGGGCGCAATGGAATAGCCCAGGGCGCAGCCCTGGGAATTGGGAGTGTAAATTACGGAGCCCCAACGGGGCGAAATAACCGATGTTCCCAATTCCAGAAGCTGATTTCGCCCCGTTGGGGCTTCGAGCGAATCGCGGCGGCGTTCCCAGGGCTGCGCCCTGGGCTTTGCCATTGCGCCCCGTTGGGGCTGAATGCATGTCATCGTATCTACGCATGGCTGACTCCAGTCTTTCCTTCGAAATGCGGGCTGGCCGGATCGTCGGGATCGAGCGAAACGGAGGTCGTTTTCGCATGGCGCTGAACAATAGCGAAGATGAACGGCAAGATGCCGAGCGTCGCCACCGTCGCCGCCAGGAGGCCGCCGATGACCGCCCGGCCCAAGGGCGCCGTCTGCTCGCCGCCTTCGCCCAGGCCCAGCGCCATCGGCAGCATGCCCGCGATCATGGCGCAACTTGTCATGAGAATCGGCCGCAAGCGCTGCCGGGCGCCTTCCACGGCCGACTGATCCGCGGCCATTCCCTGGCGGCGCTGGCGTTCGGCGAACGTGACGAAGAGGATCGCGTTGGCAACGGCCACGCCCAGCGCCATGATTGCGCCCATGAACGATTGCAGATTCAGCGTCGTGCGCGTGACCACGAGTGCCAGCATGACGCCGACCAGCACCGCCGGCACCGTCGCCATCACCACCAGCGCGAGCCGCGGCGATTGGAAATACGCGGTCAGCAGCAGGAATATGGCGAAGCCCGCGATTGCCAAGCCGAATGTTAGGCCTTCGAACATCTCGCGGAACGGCGGAATCTGGCCGCGCACCGCCACCTCGACGCCGCGCGGCGCCTCGCCGGCTGCCTTGATCGCCTGCGAAATCTTGGCGGCGACGCGGCCCAAATCTTCGTCCTGGCGATTGGCGGTCAGGCTGATCATGCGCAGCATGTTGTAGCGGTCGTACTCGCCCGGCATCTTGTCCTTCTTGATTGTCGCCACGTCGCGCACGCGCAGCGGCGGTCCCTGGCCGCCCGACTCGATGATCAATTGGCCCAGGTCTTCCAGCTTGGTGACGCGGTCGGCCGGAATCTCGACTTGCACCTGGAAGCCGATGCCCGTCTTCGGGTCCGGCCAAAAAATCGGCGCCAGGTAACGGCTCGACGACGTGGCGGCGACCACCGCATCGGCGAGGTTCTTGACCGTGCCGCCGCTGCGCCCCAGCTTCTCGCGATCCACGGTCACATCGATGGTCGGATAATCGAGCGGCTGCAGGTATTGCAGATCGCGCAGCGAGGGGATTTTCATCAGCTCGTGGCGAATCTTCTCGGCGTGCGCACGGTTGTCGGCCAGGTTCTTGCCGCTCACCGCGACTTCAATCGGCGTCGGCGCCCCGAAGCTCATCACTTCATTGACGATGTCCGCCGGCTCGAACGACAGCCGCAATCCCTGCACGCGTTCCTCGATGACTTCTGTCGGCAGACCCTCGGCGGACAGGTTGTCGCGCATCCACTCCTGTAATCGCCGCGGCAAGATTTCGCGCAGGGTCTCTTTCAGGTCCTCGATGCGCACGCCGCTGCGAGGCTTCAAGGCGACGCGCAGCATCGCTTCTTCCGGACCGCTCGTCCACAAATAGATGTTGTTGATCGGGTAATTCGTGCTGGGCAGACCGACGTACGCCAACGAGATGCGGATGTTGTCCGCGCCGACCTCTTCCTTGATGACATCGATGGCCTTGAGCGTCATCTTCTCCGTTTGATGGATGCGCGTGCCGGTCGCCGCGCGCAGACGCATTTGAAACTGGCCCGCATCGACAACCGGGAAGATCTCCGTGCCGACGCCGGGATGTCCGAGGACCCACCACGCAACCAGCAGTCCAGCGACGGCCGCGTAACCGGCGAGCAAAAGCCAACGCAGCGGCAATAACAGTTTCATGACGCCAGCATAGAACCTGCGGAACATCTCGAAGAAACCGGCTTGCATGTGTTCACCATGCTGATGCCGCAACAGCCACACCGATAACACCGGCACGAACGTGCTCGATAGGAAATAGCTGGCAATCATGGCGAAGCCGACGGCCAGCGACATCGGCACGAACAGAGCCTGGGCCGTCGCTTGCATGAAGAACGACGGCAGGAACACCGCGAGGATGCACAACATGGCGAGCAAGCGCGGCACCGCCGTCTCCGCGTTGCCGAGCTGGACCGCGCGCGCGATCGAACCGGCTTTGGCGAACTGCGTGTGGATGTTCTCGACTTCGACGGTCGCCTCATCCACGAGAATGCCGACCGCGAGCGCCAAACCGCCCAGCGTCATCAGGTTGAGCGTCTGCCCGCCCAAGTAGAGCGCGACTAGGGCTGCCAGAATTGCGAAGGGGATATTCAACACGACGACGATCACGCTGCGCCAATCGTGCAGGAACACGAGCACCATCAGTCCGGTTAGCAAGGCGCCCAGCAATCCCTCGATGGCCAGACCCGTCATCGCGCGGGTCACGTACGGCGCCTGGTCGAATTCGAAACGGATGGAAATATCGTCGGGGAGCGCTTTCTGCATCCGGTCCATGTTTGCTTTGACCGCGTTGACGACCTCCAATGTCGAATCGCCAGCTCGCTTGGTCACCAGCATGTAGACGGTCCGCTGGCCGTTGACCAGCGCGTAGCCGGAGGGGATGTCGGTCGTGTCCTTGATGTCGCCGATGTCGCGCAGACAGACGGTGCCGCCGGGCCGTAGCGCGATGTTGCCGAGGTCCTTATAATCCGGAGCGACGGCGTTGATGCGCACGATCGGCATCTGGTCGGCGAGGTACAGGTTGCCCGATGGGCTGATGACGTTGCCCGAATTGACCGCGGCGATCACATCCTTGACGGTCATGCCCTGGGCGTCGAGTTTTGCCGGATCGACTTTGAGCACAATGGTTCGCTGATTGCCTCCAAACGGCGGCGGCGCTGACACGCCCGGCAGACTGGCGAAGATCGGCCGCACGTCGAACAGCGCCATCCGCTGCATCTCGCCGACGGTACGGTTGGGGTTCGTCGTCGAAAGCACCAGATAGCCGACCGGAACGCTGCCGGTGTCGAAGCGCATGGCGAAGGGCGGCACGGTGTTGGGCGGCATGAACGAGCGCGAGCGGTTGACATAGCTGATCGTCTCGGCCATCGCCTGGGCCATGTCGGTGCCCGGATGGAAGACGAGTTTCATGAGCGCCACGCCCTGGATGTTCTTCGATTCGACGTGATGGATGCCGCTGATGTAGAGGAAGTGGTATTCGTAATAGTTGGTAATCAGCCCTTCCATCTGCGCCGGGTCCATGCCGCCGTAAGGTTGGGCAACGTAGATGACCGGCAAATTGAGCTGCGGGAAGATGTCGATCTTCATGCGCCAAAGCGCGAGCCCGCTGCCGGCCACGGTCGCGAGGATGAGGACCATGACGGTGACGGGATGGCGCAGCGCGAAGCGTAAGGGATTCATGGTGGCATTATGCCCGATGCGACTGCGGAATGAAAGACTGGCGCTGCAAGAGCCTCACAATTCCATCGTTCTTCCCGTGTTGCCCTCAGTCCTTTTTCCCACTCTCCGCTTGCACGGTGAAGTTGTCGAACCGCGTCTGGGCGTCCGCCTTGGTCCACAGGCCGACCTGGCCGGATTTAGCAATCGTGTTGTCTTGGGCCGACAGGATCTTCTTGCCATCCAGAAAACACTCGATTTGGTCGCCCACATGTTTGATCTTGAGCGTGTGCCATTCACCGACGGGGACGACAAGGTCTTCCTTGGTGTCCAATTGGATGCGTTTGCCGGCCACGACCTTGTAAAGCCGGTAGTTGTCCTCCAGGGGATTCATGCGCGCGACGTAATAGTTTTCGGCGTCCTGGTAGCGCCAGACGATGCCGCCGCCCTGGTCTTTCTTGCCGGCAATCGCTTTGAAGGCCACGTTGACTTCGACGTCCTTGAAGCTGGTGTCGTTGGCCACGCAGATGTTGAAGACCGCGCTGGGGCTGGCGGCAGTTTGGGCCAAAGCGAAGCCCTTCTTGGACGGGGCGCTTGCGTCGGCGACCACTTTCCAAATGCTGCTGCGTTCGCCCTTATTGGTCTGCGTCGCCTTCCAGCCGGCGGGCACTTTGCCCAAGTCGCTCTTGGCGAATGGAAAATCGCGCGCCTTTTCCTCGCCGGGATAGGCCGAGGCGACGATCGAGCCTGCTGCCAACATGGTGATCCAGAACATCGGTCAGTCTCCGTGGATTGAAGTGACGCGGAATACTCACACCCGGCCATCTCCTGTCGAGGCAGCCGAAATAGCTGTGGCCTGGCGAGTCGAGCTACTTTTTCCCAAGCCGCTGGAGCGCAGCCTGCGCCTCCAGAGTCAGCCGCGTTTCCGGCGCACCTTGGGCAAGCCCTTCCAGCAGCTTCCGGGCTTCGGGGCTGGCGATGTCTTCCAGGACCGCCGCCGCGCGCACCGCCCGCAGCACTTCCGGCCGCGTGATAGGGCCGCGAAGCTTGTCCAACAGCGCCTGCGCCCGGCGGCTCAGTTCCAGCGAGGGGTTCTTCGCCAGGGCTTGCCGCAGGGCGCCTGCGGCCAGCTCGCCAAGATCTTCAAGTTCCTTGTTGGCGGCGCTGCGGACCGGGAATTGCTGACTTTCCAGGTCATCGATCAGCTTTTGAAGTCGCCCTGGGTCTGCCGGCCGCGTGGGCTTGAGGTGCTTCTGGAACAGTGCCAGAGCTGCATCGGGCGCGCTGACGAGCGCCCACCGCGCCCGGAACGCGCGCGGCGCGTCGTTGCCGGCGAGTTCGTCCCATGCCTTGGCTAAGGCCTCCGCCGCGAGCTTGCCTGTCTGGGGCGTCGGCGGCGCCCCGACGTCCCAGATCAGCAGCGTCGAGTCGGCCAGGCCGGAGACAAGCCGCCGGCCATCGGGCGCGAAAGCCAACCAGGAGACCTCGGCATCGAACCCCTTGAAACGCCGCAACTCGCGGCCGTGGGCCAGATCCCAAACGAGGATTTCCTGCAAGGGCGCCGTCAGGGCCAGCAACCGGCCGTCCGGAGAAAAGGCGACGCGGTATTGAGCAGCCAACGGCAAGGACAGCAATTCGGCCGCCGTCGCCAGCTCCCACAAAAGGAGGCTGGCCCCTGTGCTGGTCGGATCACCTTCCTTGACGCGCCGGTAATTGGAGTTGACCGAGGCCAGCAAGCGCCCGTCGGGCGCGAACGCCAGCGGCCAGGTCTGCCCTTCCAGGTGCGGGAAGCTCAGCAGCCGTTCGCCGGTCGCTAGATCCTCAACCCGCATCGGTCCCTGTCCCGGGCCCTTGTCGAATTCTGAACTGGGGTAAGCCACGGCCAGCAGCCGAGCATCTTCGGACACCGCGTTCCAGTCTCTGCCCGGAAGCCGACGCCGGAAAAGTTGCTTGCGCGTGATTGGGTCCCAACCGGTGATCAGCGTATCGTCGTAGTTCGCTCCGGTGCCGTTTTTCTTCGCGTAGTAGTAACTGAGTGCAACCAGCGTCTTGCCGTCGGCAGACAGGTGCATGGACCAGGCCGACTGATACGTCTCCGGCCGCTCGGGATCTTCCAGCTTGATGAGGTGCTGCTGTTCTCCGGTGGCCGCGTCGGAGATCCACAGGTTCTCGTCGGTCCAGGTGGAGAACAGCGACCGACCATCGCGTGAAAACTCGACGCGGCGCACCGAGCGATCCCGATGAATGGTGCGCAGCGACTTGCTTGTGGCCAGGTCCCAAATGTGGATGGTGCCGTCGCTGCCGCTGGCCAGGCGCCGGCCATCGGGCGAAAACGACGTCCCGTGCGGCCTGGACGTGTGGCCCACCGGTTCGGCATTGCGCTTGCCCGTGGCGACGTCCCACAAGTGGAAGGCGCCGGAGTACCTTTGCAGCGCAGCCAGCGTCTGGCCGTCGCCTGAGAAGGCGATCTTTTCCGTGTTCGACCCTTCGCCCTCGCTGCGGCTCCGCTCCCGGCCGGTGGCCACGTCATAACAGCGGATGCCATCCCAGCCCGCGGTCGCGAGCGTTTTGGCGTCCGGCGCAAAGGCGAGCGTGGTCATGTGCTTGTGGTCGGCCGCCATGGTGCGCAGGGCACGGCCGGCCCTGGCGTCCCAGATGTGGACAGCGTACTGGTAGGGGGAGGCGCCGCCCTGCTGCAAGGTGGCCAGATGGCGTCCCTCCGGCGAGAGGGCCAAGCCGCGAAGGGTATCGTCTTTGGTTGGCGAGACGGTGCAGCGCTCGGCGCCGGTGGCGGTGTCCCAGACATGAATGGTGTTTTGCTCGTCGACGACGGCCAGGGTCTGCCCGGCGGGCGCACAGACGCAGGTGACATAGTCGCTCAATTCGGGCCGGCGCAGGTCCGGGCACTCGAAGCGCCGCGACTTGCCGGACGCCAATTCGCGCAGCGCTACCGCGCCTTTCTCCAGGCAGACTGCCAGCGGCTCGCTGCCCTGGGACCAGCCCAACCAGATCACGTGCTCGGCGTCATACTCCCGCGGCTTTTCTTCGCCGGCCCACTCCCACACGCGGACGACGCTTTTGGTCCGCCGGCTCACCTTCCCGTCGCTGACCCACACTTGCCCCGAGTAAGCCAAACGCTTGCCGTCCGGCGAGAATGCCAGCGTGTTCTGCTGCCTGCCCGCGAACGCATAGTCCGCCAAACGCTTAATCCGTTTGCCGCCGTCGGCTTCGAAGAGGAACAAGCCGCCGCGTGAGGAGACGGCAATCGTTTTGCCGTCGGCGGCGAATGCCAGCGCATCCGCCTCATCGGGCGCGCGAAAACGCACCGTTCCCAACCGAGCGACCGCCCCCGGCGGCAGCGGGTCGCCATAGCGGTCGAGGTGGACTTGCGCTGGGGCGGCCGGTTTTTTCTGCTCGGGCGCGCCGTCCGCCTTGCCCTGCACAAAGTTGGATGGCTCTTCGGTCCCGCGCTCAGCCGGCGCTTGGCCGACCGCCAGCGCGGCCCCCGTAACTACGACGCTGGCAAGGAGCAACGCCAGCCAGGTTTTGCCCTTCGTCATAGTCATCTCCTTCTGCCATGCATCTTGATGCCCCCCTCAGAAAGCAATCGGTGAGGTAGGGCCGTCGAGAAGTTGCCCGAGTTATTTCAACGTCGGTATTCTATCCGAGAACGGCGCCCGACGCACAAATACGAGTTGTGTATGTCAATACCGCGGCCGACCCTGCTTCACCACCGAAAGTAATACTGGAAGTAGAACAGCTCCGGCGACACGGCCGGGCCGGTGCGGCGCAGGAATTCGCCGGCGAAGAGCTTCGAATAGCCGATGCTGAATTCGTGATGGGCGCTGAGGCGAAAGGTCGTCAAGGCGTCGATCTCGTTGCCGACGTGATGGCCCGACTGCCCGGTGGGATCCTGGCGAACGACGTTGCTTTGCGTGTTGTACAAGGCGTCGCGGGCCGAATCGAGGTAGAAGAAGTGCGCCTGGAGCAGCGACGTGACCCACTTCGTCGGCCGCACGGAGAATTGCAGATTGATGTCGTCGATGTTCTGCCGGCCCACTTGGTCGAGGTAACCGAAGTAACTGTGGCCCGACGGGAAGAGCTGGTTGAACGTGTGCCGCTCGGACGTCGCGCCGGGCCGTTGCGTGCCGGAGGCGAAGTCGTTGTAAATCCAAAACGTCGGCTCCAGCGGCAAGCAGGCAAACGAGTAACCCAGGCCGATCGTGAGCGCGAGCGCCGACACGTCTTGATTGGCGTAGTCGCCGAGCTGGCCCATGATTTCGAAATCCCAAAGCCACACCCCCCCTGGCCCCCCCTTTGGAAGGGGGGGGTCGGAGGGGTAAGCGCCGGCATAGCGCGTGCCCACCGTGTGCGTGACCTGGTCGCCTTTGACCTTGTTGAAGCCCGTGACCGGCTTGGCTTGGTAGCGCATCAAATAATAGAGATCGACCGCTTGCCCTTTGACCGGTCGGTAAGTCAGCCAGGCGCCGGCGAAATCCTGCGAGTTGTCGGCGTCGTCGAATTGGCCCGGCTGCGGCACGACGGGGCGGACCCAGAAGATGTCGGCGTCCCACTGATCGCCGCGATAGAAGCCTTTGATGCCGCGGAAGGTGCGGCGCGTGTTCGACCAATCGGGCGGCGAGACCAGGCGCTGCGAACCGTACAGCAGTTCCTGCTGGCCGCCGCGGAAATAGACCGGGCCATTCGCCAGATCGAAGAGCTTCCAATCGACAAACAGGTTGAAAAAGTCCGAGTGGTCTTCGTCAGTGCGCAACGGCGCGAGGTCGTTGTTGAAGATTGACGCGTCGATGAACTCGGCAAAGACGCGGAAGCGGTCTTGATACCAGGCGTCGCCGTAGACGCGCGACCGCAACAATTGAAAGCGGTTGTTGTCGAACGAAAGCCGGCTGTCGGTCTCGTTGACAAAGCGCAACCGCTCTTCGCCGCCGAACGTGATCACCCACCCCCCCCCATCCCCCCCTTCCAAAGGGGGGGGCCGGGGGGGGTGGTGACGCCGTTTGACACGATCCGCCCAATCCTCAAACACCGCGTCGCCCGAAAAGGGGACAGGACCTCTGAATGCAAAAGGTCCTGTCCCCTTTTCGGGCGCGTCGGGCTTGTCCAGATGGCGAAAGTCGTTGTCGTAAAACGGATTGCCGTAGGGGTTGGCCGGCGCCTTGTCCCGTTCGATGCCACGAACGCCGTCCCACAAGGAATAGTAACCTGGACCGCTGCCGGGCAGAGCAAACCAACCCATGCGCGGCGTCGAACGCAGCACTGGAAACAAATGCCAGCGATCGGCCCCCGAAAAGGGGACAGGACCTTTTGCATTCAGAGGTCCTGTCCCCTTTTCGGGGGCCGGCGCCGCGGCATATTGCACCGGTTGCACCCCCCCGTGCCCCCCCGTGGTAAGGGGGGGTTGGGGGGGTAGGCCGGTGCCAGAAGTTTCGGTGGCGACCGTCTGGGCGTGCAACGCACGGGTCGTTACGGAGAAGGCCCCAAGGGCCATCAGGAATAGCCAACGAGTTGGCAGCATGTTCGTCGGTGTTTCAACCAGGCGGGAGGGCGGACATTCCTGTCCGCCGCGAACTACCACGATGGCGGGTTGGAAAACCCGCCCTCCCGGTCTTGTTCACTTCGGAAAGAGAGCGACGCAAATCGCCGTTTTTCGATCAGAATTGACCGCAGGAACCGAGGATGGGGGCGTGAAGCTTGTCCATTCGACACAATCGGCGAATCGAGATGCTGCCGCCTATTCCTTCTGTTTGGCATCCTCGGTGAGCGGCAGCGAGTTGCCCGGGATGGGCGTCGTCTGGTCGAGGGCGCACTGCGGCGGATTGCCCAGGGCGGCGTAAAGGCGGAATTGGGCTCGGTTGTAATCGGCAATGACGTTCAGATAATCGACCAGGGCTTGGTGCAGGGCTTGCACGGCTTGCAACAACTCGATCGGCCGGCCTTGCTCCGGAGCGCGGCGCGTGCGCTCAAGGTTCAGTCGGTACGATTCACGGGCGGCTTCCACGGTGCTTTTCGCCATGGCGAGTTCTTGCCGGCGCGCGTCCGCCAGGCCCCGGGCCGCGGCGATTTGAGCGGCCACGGCGTTCTCGATGGCCGTCACCCGGAAATTGGTCTGGGCATACTGGGACTGGCGCTCGCGGACAAAGGCGCGGTTGCCCAGGCCGAAGTTGTCGAGCCGCCAGTAGGCCATGGCAGCCGCGTCGCCGCGCCAATCGAAGTCGCTGACGTAACTGTTGGGACCGCCGCCGAAGCCTCCGCCGGTATAGAATACGCGCAATTCGGGGACCCACGGCGCCACCTTCGCCGAGCGCCATTTCTCCAGTGACGCCTCGATCAAGGCGCGATGTTCCGCCAGTTCCGGGCGATTGCGCAGCCCGTGGACGATCAAGTCGTTTAGGGGAATTTGCTCCGGCACCATAGTCAATGGGACCAGGGCGGCTTCCACGGGGCGCAGCGTGGTCCCCGGCGGCAGATACACCAACTCCGCCAGCCGTGCCGACACGACTTTGATCTTTCCCTGCAAGCCAATTCGTTCGCGTTCGCGCTGATTCAGCTCGGCCTTGGCGCGGGCAACGTCAGCGGCTGCGGCCTTGCCCTGCTTCTCATTTGCTAACATCGCATCGTGCAGGCTCTTGGCATTCTGCTGCGTCTCGTCCGCGATTCGCAATTCGGCGTAAGTCTGCAGCAGATCGTTGTAGACCAGGGCCACATCGAGCAGCAAGGCGTTCGTGGCCGCAAAGGCACCGGCCTGCCGCGCTGCCGTGATTTGCCGGGCGGCGAGCTTGGCGAACAAAGCGTCGCTCCAATCGAAGCTAAGCGCCGGTCCGGCGCCGACACCCAAGGCGCTGCGCGAAACCGTAATGATCTCGCCGGTGGAGCGTTGGATTTGGCCATCGTGCCGTTGCCATACTGGAGCGAATTCGAGATGAGGCAACCAGAGAACTTCGGCATGTTCTTGTTGTGCAAAGGCTTCGCGGATGCGTTCGCGCGCGAGTGCGATTTCGGGGTTCTTGGTATCCGCAAGACGCAAGGCCGTTGTGAGGTCGATAAGCTGCGCCGAAGCGCCGTCGGCGTTTTCGATCGGACGATCATTAGCCGGCGGCAACTGCTGACACACGATGGGCAGCGCTTCCGGCACGACGATCGGCGGCGGCGCTAACCACACCTGATGACAGCCGGCTAGACCAGCCAAGAAGAAGAACATGCTGGCCGTCAGGCGCGGGTGACAACGGCGCCAGCGATTGGTCTTGCTTGTCATGCTTTTTGTCCTTGGCCGCACCGCCGGGCGATTTTGCCGTCCCGTTGTTCAGGAGTGTGCTCTTGACGCGCTGTCCCTCCGCAATCTCGCCTTTATTGCTGACGATCAATTCCTCGGATCCGTCGAAGGCGACTTCCTTGGCGCCCATCACCTTGAACACTTCCATCTCTTTGCCGTCGTCGTAGCGGATCCGCACTTTTTGGCGGTGGGCAATGCCGCTCTGAACTTGAATGACGAAATTCTCGCCCTTGCGGCTATCAACGGCGGTGGCCGGGATCGCTTGGGCGTTGGGAATCCTCTGCAAAATCAGAATCAGTTTCCCATACATGCCCGGCAGCAACCGGCGGTCGCGATTCTCCAGATCGATTTCGGCATGCATGGTCCGCGTTTGCGGATCGAGCACGTTGGTAATGCGCGCCACCCGTCCGCGAACTTGGCCGCCGGTTCTGGCATCCACGACGAGCGCCGCCTCGGTTCCCACCTGCACCCAGGGGGCGTCGTGTTCGGGAACTTGCAGGATCACTTTCACCTTTTCAAGGGTGGTCACCGTCATCAAGCGGCGCGACTGTCCACTCGTGGCGTTTTGCACGAAATCGCCTTCATCCACGCCGCGAAAGGTGATGACGCCGTCGAACGGAGCGTAAATCCGGCTATAATCGGCGAGCACAACGGCCAGGCGCAGCGCGTCCTTGGCGATTTGCACGAGGGTTTCCTTGACCTTGATATCGGCCTGCGCCGTGGTCAACTTTGAGGAAACTACCGTGAATTCCGCTTGTGCGGTTTGCACCTTCGCCTGGCTGCTTTCCCAGGCCGCCAAAGCTGCGCCAACCTGGCTCTCTTTCTCATCCGCGATTTCTTGGATAATCGTCTTGGATTGAGCCAGCTCCTTCAGACGGCTCCATTCCTTGGAACGAAAGTTGTATTCGGCGGCGTAGCGACGCACCTCCGCCTGCGCTTGCGTTTTTTGAGCGCGGGCCACCTGGATCGCGCCTTCAAAAGTGGCCAGGGCGGTCCGCGCCGCGTGCAATTCGGCCTCGCGCTGCTGCACGAGCGTTTCTTTTTCAATGATCTCCTGGTGTCGTTCGGGGCTGGCGATTTCAAGGAGTATTTCCCCCGCCGTCACCGGCGAACCGATGTCGATCTGAGGTGCAGCGCGCAGCCGCACGTGCGCCATCGTGGCCAGGCGGGCCGCGGCTACGACCGGCGGCGCCAGGCCCAGCGTGGGTTGCGCCGCCAAATCCGCGGCCAACGCCGGCGTCGGAACCCTGCGAATCGTCTGCAAATAACCCGATGCTTTGGCGTACAACTCTGCCTGGGCCCACGGCCGGATCGTGCCGATTTGTTCCAAGGTGCGCACCAGCGTCTTGCGGCGCGGCCGGACGGTGTTCACCGGTATGACTGCCGCAGTCGGTCGATCGAGTTCACTGCGGGAATTTCCATTGGAAGCGCGGAGATGGTGGTCTCCCTTCAGCGCCACGAAAAGTCCCACGCCAACCGCGACGACGACAACGCCCGCCAATCCGACAATCAGGACCTTGCGCAATGCCGTTCGGCCGGCCTGGGCAATCGCCTGAGATCCATCCTGAGTAACTTCTCAATAATCTTGGGAGGGGCGCAGCTGATCGGGGTGTCGGTTCATATGAATGAGGAGTATGGGGAATGGACTTCCTGAGATTGCGCCTGAGGAGCGGACCCCG